>Ga0208461_1000475_pt1 | contig 38786 bp, 32 predicted proteins | sample AD_JPNTR4_MetaG_FD_184448 | JGI IMG/M metagenome (GOLD analysis project Ga0208461, IMG submission 184448) | Active sludge microbial communities of municipal wastewater-treating anaerobic digesters from Japan - AD_JPNTR4_MetaG (SPAdes) (version 2) | ecosystem: Engineered > Bioreactor > Anaerobic...
CGGGCAAAAATTCATTTCCCCCAGACCCCCTTTTCTTTTTGCCCGCCTGCTGGACGGAACGGATTTTTTCGGCGGGCGGCGGGGCCTCAATTTTAGCGGTGGGTGGGGTTAGTATATCTAAATATGCAATTTTTCACCACGCTTCTTGAAAGCGTCTCTTCCTCCTTCCAATTTTAGCAACTCATCTCTGTACGCCAAATTCTCTATCGTTGTCTCTATTATTTCTGTTATACCAGTTTCGTTTTTTAAAATAAAGATTTTTTCAGCATCGCCGTTTACCACAAAATTTGCGTTATGCGTGGCGAAAATTATTTGTCGGTTGTTTTTCTTTCGTTTGATCAATGGTACGAGATAATTAGCAATCAGTGAGCTGTCTAAATGCGCTTCTGGCTCATCAATGATAAGGGGGTAATTGCCGAACAACAGCAATACCACCATGACAGATGTGCATTTTTGGCCGAATGAGGCGTGCTCAATATCTTTCCCGTCATACAAAACTTGAATCCTCTTGTACCTTGTGACATCGTTGAGATGTTTATCTCTGATGGTAAGGAATATCTGATAGTTTGGCTTCTTGTCAAAAACATCTTTCAGGAATTTTATATAATTCAGTTTTTCCACCTTTTTTCCTTGTTTATCTAAAAACTCTTTAATTTTTTTGTGATCATCCGCAAAAGTTTCCTTATGTTCTACAATGTAACTTTTGAGTAAATCTGGCCTCTCCCCACCTCTGTGCTGTTTAGAAAAATAGGAGTAAAACTCGTCTGCAATTTGTATCCAAGCCTCTCGTTCGTCAAAAAAATAGTTTAATCCAATACTTTTTATATCTTGATTGTTTCCTTCCGCTTGCTCCTTGAGTATATTGACAAGTGGCTTTATTCCTTCTTCAATAACGTCTTCATACTCTTTCTTAACTTTTTCTACCTCTTTCAAAACCTCATCATATTCATTTATTTCTTTTTGCTTATCCTCGATTTTTTTGTTCAGTTTAGAAAGTTCATCATCAATTTTAACGATCTTCTGAGGGGCACTTTTAACTTGCAGTATATTTTCATCAGATAAACCTGCTTTCTTAAGAAAGTCTGATAATTTCTTTTCTTGTTCTTCTATTTCCTTAGCGAGAGAGTTTTCTTTTTTAACTAGATCTTTAAAATTTGTCGGAGCTAAAATTTCCTCCGCGTTTGTTATATTTTTCTTGGCTTGCTCGTATGCCTCTTTATACTTTTGAGCAATATCATCTCTTTCCTCACTCTCTACAGCAATTTCTTCATCTGGTTCATCATTAAAACCAACGGGGAAATGCTGTTCCTTTAATTCCTTAATAGAGTTTCTTAATTCATCAATAGTGGTTCGCCATCCTTCTAGCTTCTGCTTTTGATTGCTCTTTTTTGTGATGAGTTCGACAATCTCTGAATACTCCTTACTCTTTGTTACCTCAACCGCATTTTCTAGTGTTGCTTTTTCTTTTTCCTTTGATTTCTTTTCAGCCCGCAGCTCCTCAATTGTCTCAATGAGAGATTGGAACGAGTTAACTCTTTTTAGAAGTTTTTCAAGTTTCTCCTCGTCTTTTTCTAAAATGCCACCGCTGCGAATATTAGCCCTTTCATAAATGGCGTTTGTAAAAGCTTCTTTATCTGTTGCAAAGCTTTCAACTTCGCTTTGACCGATAAACTCAAATAAAGACACGCCACCAAATGAAAAGACATCTAAGTCAGTAGTGTTAAAGGACGGTTGAAGTTTCTCCCAAAAGGATTGAGATGATTTTGGATCTTTTGAGTGTTGACCAAGAAAATTAAGAATCGTACTCTTTCCTGAACCCCTGCCTCCTATAAAACAGTTAAAAAATGGGCTTAAATAATACTTGCTATTTGCTCCGGCAAAGCAAAATCGCTCTTCTTTCTCAGAACCATCTTTTTGCTTTACAGTTATTTTTGCATCAGAGGAAATATTAAAAGTTATGCTTTCTATTACATTGTTAGGTTGAACAGGTTGATTTACTTGTACAGCAATCCTTGACTGCGGATCGTAAATTATTTGTTTTAATCCCTCAAATGTTGTCTCCGATTTTATCCAAGTAAATCCATTTCCAGTTTCTGACGCTTGGTGTGCATCAGATGATTTTATTAGAGCAAAATTATCTGGATTAAAACCCCACCCGCTGATTATTTTTTTAGTTTCGGCTATATCTTCGTTCGTTTTATGATCTAGCGCAAAATAGTATTTTCCTGCAACACTTTGCTCAAAAAATTTCTTTCGATTTGCACCAGTAGTTTTCTTAAATAACCCTTTTTCTCCTTGAGAATGTGCAAAAATAGCAAGTCCTATGTCTTCTTTGCAAATTTTATCTAAAATTTCGTGGATATCTCCCCCTATTGATTCAGCTTGACCTTGAGAGTTAATTACGGGCGAAGATAATTGGCATACATGATTTAAAAAGTGAGTGATAACTTCTTCCCATGTTTGTTTTCTAATTCTAGTCTTATATACGGGGTTTAGAATAACTAAGATTTGATAGCCAGTATTAACATCAATTTCAACCCCCGGCAAAACCGTGATATCTAAATTTTCTTCGCTAATAATTTCGAGGGCACTATCAATCGCGGCCCCACAATTATGGTCAGTAATCGCAACCACTGATATTTCTTTTTCAATGGCTTTATTAAGATATTCTCTGGTCGCATTCTTTATCTCTGTTTTCTTGGATTGCACATCACAAAGCCACTCATCCTTTATTGGCTGAATTTGTAGATCCCATTTTCTCCATTCTGATCCTTTTGGAAAAATATTAGCCATATTTATATTCCAGATTTAGTTCGATTATGTTCTTTGCAAAGCATTTGGCAGTTCTCGGCAATTGTTTTTCCGCCTTCGCTCCAAGGTGTAATGTGGTCGGCTTCCATTTCTTCAATATCCCACTTTTGTTTTTCTTTCTTTTCTTTTTTACACCACGGACAAACGCCTTTCTGCCGCTCATACGCTTCGCGTTTCATTTTGTCGGTAAAGGCGCGAATAGATAGATATTTTTCCTGCCGTGTCAAAACATAAGAGTAAATACCGGATTTTTTGGTAACATCTTCGTCTTGCATTAGCTCTTTAATTTCAGCTTCCAATTTGTCGGGGTTTAATTTTTTATCTTTGAATTGATTGTATAGCTCGCCCCAATTTACATGCGCCATTTCTTTCCTGTAGTTTGGGAAAGTTTTACGTACCCACGCAATCACATCTTGGAAATAATTCCATAACTCATCAGCATTTTCATCATACTGGTGGCGAGCCATGTAATCTTCAACATTGCCATTGTTTATCCACGAAAGCGCGGTTTCCAAATATTCTTGCCTAATTGGCGAGCCGGAAAGCAACGCGCCGCCATCATTTGCCAAAAGATACGCCGCGCAATTCGGCTTGCTGAATTTGAGTTTTGCGTCCGAAAGCCACGGCCCGGTGTAAACCGCGTTGCGAATTTCTTGATCGGTCAGTTTTTCTCCGGCAATATTGATTGTTTTAAACCACTCCAATCGTTCTTTGTCCGTGCCTTCGCAGAAGTAAATCATCAACTCATAATCCAAAATCTGGTCTTGTTCTTCTTTGGTGAGGTTATGGAAAAAGTAGTTATTGAGCGAAAAATCGCCGTTTACATACTGACCAATGCTTATCGTGCGCTGTTGTCCGTCTAGCATCTCGTAAGTTCCGTCTTCTTTTACCATCCAATACATCACATTGAGCGGAAAACCTTTCTTGATTGTTTCAATTACTGCGTCGCGCTGTTTGTCTTTATACACAAATTCGCGCTGATATTTTGGCCGCACATCAAGTTTGCCGCCATAAGCAACAACGCCTTCTATGGCGTTATCCTTGAAGCCGTCAACAACTTCGCGAACTTTAATTTTATGTAATTCAATTTTCATAATTATTTCTTTATTTTTTTATTTCTAATTAAGATTCTATGATAAAGTTTCTTTCCTTTGATTTTCGCTGTAGGATCATTACCAATTAAATATTTTCCAGCATGTTCTCTATTATTCGTTTTTGCTAAAATTTCAAACTGTTCAGGATTATATTTATCAAGAAAAGTAATCGGAACACCCATTACGCCGTCATAGTCCATTGGAATATCTGAATATCTTGAAACTTCTATTGCATCATAGTTGTCGTATTTGGGATATTCTTTGGGGTTATATTTTTTATACAAAGTTAATTCTTCGTGTCTTTTTGTAGTGTCAAGATTGGTAAACCACAAAATTCTTCCCATACTGAAATACTTCACGCCATTCACAATTTTCTTTCTTGATTCTGTCGGAATATCATAGTCCATCGGAACTCGGAACCATTTAGTGCCTCCATTGTCATATCCAAGCCACAATCTGTTTTCTTTGATAAATTTGAAAATTTCTTTGTAGGTTATAGCGTTTTGGTCGCCAAGAATAAGAAATTTTTTGTTGTATTCCATCAGTTGTGCCACATATTCGCGAAAAAGCGAAAAGGGTGGATTGGTGCATACGATGTCAGCCCGTTTCAAAAGCTCTATACATTCTTCGCTACGAAAATCGCCGTTCCCCTTGAGAGGGGCGGAAACATTGGCATCGTGCTCCAGTAAACGCTTAACATCCTCAATATTTATAGCTCCATCCTTGTTAATGTCCGGCACTTCATTGATTTCAATTCTGTGCGCTTCGGCGTCTTTAGGTTTAATCGTTTTTAATCCCTCAATTTCGAATAAAGGCAGTTGACTTCCGGCAACAGGAGAGCCGCTGTAACTGGTAGTGATAAGTTTTTTTAATCCAAGCGAATTAAAGTTTGAGGCAAAGTATTTGAAAAAATTGCTTTCAAAAGGGTCATCGCAATTGCAATATACGATCTTGCCGCGAAACTGGTCTTTGTAGTGTTTTAACTCTTTTTCAATATCAACCAGCTGAGTGTAAAACTCGTCTGTTTTCGCGGCTCTGGCTTGGTGTAAATTTTTGTTTAAGGATTTTGCCATAACTATTTTTGTATTAAATCATCAACGCCCACATTAAGCGCGTCCGCGATTTTGCGGAGTGTCTCAATGCGGGGATCGGGCGTTGAGCCGGTTTCTATCTTCGCAATAGTGTGTAAAGTAACTCCGGCCAGCTTGGATAGTTTGTCTTGTGAAATGCCGAGCTTGTCTCGGTATTTCTTTATATTTTTGGCTATCGTTGGTAATTCCTTTGCCATACCAGTAAAACTTTACTATAATGTGTTTAGCGTGGTATTATTATTGTATGAAAAATAATCCTTTTCGTCAATCTGTTTTAGGGAGTTTCTTATTGTCGCCCGCGCACGGGATGGGTGGGGCAAGGGTGACTAAAAATGTTCCGGCCCCGCCGCCCGCCGAAAAAATCCGTTCCGTCCAGCAGGCGGGCAAAAAGAAAAGGGGGTCTGGGGGAAATGAATTTTTGCCCGCCTGCTCCGCGCCGAAGGCGCGGTGGTGGTGGGAAGCGGCTCATCCTTGCGTCAGCAAGGAAGCAAAGCCCGCAAAAATTGTTTCCTTAATTGAAAAAGAATTTTGCGCGCGCCCCCTAAAAGATTTGTCAATTTTTACGGGCTTTGCTGGCCGCCGTCAGGCGGCGAGCCGCTGGGCGGGTTCTGCGCCCGTCAGGGCGCAGATTGTCGCTCAAAAAAGGTTCGAGCGGCGTTCAGCAATTGCGACCATAATTGACTTTCGGTTTTTTGAGGCGAGAAGGATGGCTCGCTCCGCGCCGCTGGCGCGGCGCTCCGCTCGCCAAAACCCTTATATTTCAATTTTTTTCGTGTGCCGCTTTGCGGCACTGCAAAGCAAGTTTTTGAATCCCGCGCTTTCTGCGCTGAAGGCGCAGTGGCCAAAGGCGACTAACTTACAAACACTATGAAGACCAAATACTTTTTATACGCTCGCAAGAGCACCGAAGACGAAGAACGCCAAGTGATGTCTATTGAAGCCCAGCTCGCGGAGTTGGCGGAGTATGCCAAACGCGAGGGCATAGAAATTATTGAGCAGTTTGTGGAAAGCAAAAGCGCAAAGAAGCCCGGGCGAGAAATTTTCAACGCGATGATTGAGAAAATCCACGAGAGCAAAAAACCTGTCGGCATTTTGGCGTGGCACCCCGACAGGTTAGCAAGAAACAGTGTTGACGGCGGACAAATTATTTATCTCATAGACATCGGCAAGATCGCTTCTTTGCGCTTTCCGACTTTTTGGTTTGAGCCAACTCCGCAAGGACTCTTTATGCTTCAAGTCGCCTTTGGCCAGAGTAAATACTACTCGGACAATTTGTCCGAGAACGTAAAGCGCGGGATTCGCCAAAAACTCAGGCGCGGCGAGTATCCGGGCAAAGCTCCGCTCGGCTATGTGAACAATCCCAAGACACGAAACATTGAGCCAGACCCGACCAAAGCAAAAATCGTGGCAAAAGCATTTGAGGAGTTTGCCCAAGGAAAGCATACCTTAAAATCTCTCGGCGAGCGCCTGAGTTTTTGGGGTATGGTGAGCGGCAATGGTACACCGCTTGCCAAAGCAACCATTCAGCGACTGCTCACAAACATTACCTATCTCGGACTGATTGAGCATAAGAGCGAAACATACGAGGGCAAGTTTGCGCCAATTGTTTCCAGGGCGACTTTTGAAGCCGTCCAAAAAGTTTTAAAACAGCGAGCAAGGCCGAGAAGGACGCGCAAGGGACACAACTTTCCGTTTGTCGGCTTGTTTCAGTGCGGCGAGTGCGGCGGCATGATTACGGCGCAGTGGGCGCACGGCAACGGCGGAAGCTACCGCTACTACCGGTGCACCAAGAAATTCGGGAAATGCACTCAAAGATACTTGCGCGAGGACTTGCTCGCTGAACAATTAAAATCACGGCTTCAAAATGTCGCTCTCTGCGACGACTGGGCCGAGAAAATGCTTGCCAAGGTGGACGAATGGGAAAAAGAGCAAATCCAGTCGTCGCAGTCTTTCGCCCAAAATCTTGAAGGGCGGATAAAAGAAACAGAACAAAAGCTGGATAAGCTCGTGAATGCCTTTTTGGACGGCACAATTGAGAAGGACACCTACCTTGCCAAAAAGGACGAGCTTATCAAAACCAAAACCGCCCTTCTTGGACAGAAAGGCGATTTTGGGCGAAAGGGAAACAATTGGATCGAACCATTGCGGGACTGGATAAAAACCGCTCACCACGCCGAAAAACTTACTTTGTCCAGCGATTTTATGGAAATAAAATCGCTGACGGAAAAAATTGGAACGAACCACCGCCTGCGGGACAAAACGATTTTCTTCGGGCTTCGCCCGCCGTATGATTTAATCCCGAAATATAAGGGTTTTGGCGAGCGGAGCGCCGCGCCAGCGGCGCGGAGCGAGCCATCCTTCTCGCCTCAAAAAACCGAAAGTCAATTATGGTCGGGCTGCCGGGATTCGAACCCGGACTAAATCCTCCCAAAGGACTCGTGCTAGCCGTTACACTACAGCCCGATTCAGTGCCCTCGGGAGGAATCGGACCCCCATCCGCTCCTTAGAAGGGAGCTATTCTATCCATTGAACTACGAGGGCACAAATTTAATTTTATTTTAAAGAAATTTATAAAAAATGCAAAAAAGATTGAAAATTTTTATTTATCTGTATAATAAAAGTATTAATAATAAAAATTATGCCGCCATCGTCTAATGGTTAGGACAACACTCTTTCAAGGTGTAAATCCGGGTTCGATTCCCGGTGGCGGTACTAAAAAGACGATCAATAGATCGTCTTTTTTAAAATTTAAAATAAATATTTTATTATTCTAATTTATTTTCATTATCAATTTCATTTTTTTCTATTGAATCAATACTTTCATTATTTTTATTTTTATCCTCATTTTCGTTTTTAATTTCTTCTTCGTTATTATTGGTAATTGTTGTTTCTGATGGCAAAAGTGATTCTTTTGGTAAAACCATAGCTGAATCTGGATTAGAATTTAAAAATTCTAAAGAAGAGCTACTTTCAGACGTTAATTCGTTTAGTGATTCTTCGTTGTTTTCAGTTTTTATATCAGATTTTGAAGTAGTGGTTGAAGAATCATTTATTATTTCATTATTGTTTACTATCTTTAATAAATTTTTATTTTGTTCATTTTGTTGTTTTATTTTCGATTCGTCTTTTTTATAAATAATTAATCTTAAATCATCGCTAAAATCTAAATAAAAATTATTATTTCTAAAATCATATATTTTTGAATTAGTTTTATCATCATTAAGCCCAAACATAGCATAACAATTTCCCGGTCCAGCTTCAACATCATCCGCTACTTTTATTTTTAAAGCATAATACTGATCATCTTCTAAATAAAGATTATCAAATTTCCAATAAAAAATTTGATAATTATTGAAACTTGAAATAAAGTTATATTTAGTACTAGTTGAAACAGCCAATAATTGCTTTTCATTTGGCAAACCATCATTTTGATTAGGAAAAAGTGGATAAATTTCTAAAGTTATATAAAAACCACAATTTCCATACTTAACTTCTATTTCGGCAGAATCAACATAACCACTTTGATGAGGCTTAAAAGTAAAAAACATTCCCCTATAAATATCATTGGTTCTAATTATTGCTTTAAAATTACTATTATCATCTGGTAATTTGTTTATTGGTTGATAATATAAAGTATTTTCTGGATAGTCGCTTCGTTCAACATCAACATAAAAATCAGAATTATTTTTATCATCATAAACTGGAGACGGACGGTCATATTGTCCGAAGTAATACTTTAGTGGATTGCCATAATAATACCAAGATGATGAATTACCATTAATATCAACCACTCGGGCTCTCCAATGATAAGCATCGTCAATTAAATTATTTACGGTTATTTCTATTGTTTGACCCGAAATAGAATAATTACTTTCGTAAAGATGAGAATCCTTATTTTTGATATTATCATCAAAACTTTCTTGTCGTGATCGCAATTCCACTTGTAATTTTACTGGTTGATTGTCAGAACTAAAAACCTGCGCCGCAAAAGTAATTTCATTTTTATCTAAAATAGTTTCTTCTTCCGGAAGAGGATTATAATTATCAGTTTTTTGAACTAAATTTTTTAAAGAAGTTTTATAGCCATAAATATCTGCTGAAAGTTTTTTATCTTTACTGTAAAATTCTGCCCAACAATTATTAGTTGAAGTACCTTCCAGCGCAAAACGAATTAAATACTGCTGATTTTTTTGAAAAACAATATCGCCATCTTCAAAATCCCAATCGAAATATTTGGAGTCATTAAAAAAATTTAAAATAATAGCAGATTTTGATTGACCAAGTAATTTTTTTGCGCTTTCATTTTCTATAGAATAAATTTCAATTTTAACCATTGGAGCACAATTAGAAAATTGAACCGGAGTTTTAATTTCTTTAAGATAGCCAGATTCTTGACTAATAAACCTATATTCAAAAGCATGATATGCCGCATCCCAATAAGATAGACGAAATCCGGCACTATAATTTATCTCACCTTCTTTGCTAGAATAAAAAATTAGCGGCGCTAATTGAACAGACTCTTCTATTGGTATTGGCAAAATTTCTGAATCTTTTACCATTACTATTTCCGAAAAATCTGATAACATTCCTTCTTTGTCTTTTGATATCAAAACTAAATACAAATTACTAGTTGAAGAAAATTCGTCAGCGTCTATTAATTTTCCTTTAAAAAAATTGTTTTCCCAATCCGCTTGAATAATTTCTAATTTTGTTGGAGGAGAATTTAAAAAATCTGGATTAGAAAAATCATTAGAAGAAGTTGAATATAAAGCTTCAAAATCTAAAATCGGAGAAGTAGAAGAAAATTGAATTGTTGAGCTAGAAAAATTATCAGTAACATAATCATAGTAATTATAATTTAGAGAAAAAGTTAAAATTAATTCACTATTAGTAGAAAATTCCCCGGAAATATTTATTGGTTTAGGCGGTTTTTCGCGTGGCTCGGGCAAACTAAAGGAATTCTGTGGTTGAGGCGAGCGAATAATAAAATCAGTCATTAAATTGGAGTCATAACTATTGCCTAAAAATAGATCATTGCCACTAATCATTGATTCAATTGTTGAACTAGCATTGGCTTTTCTTTCTAAGCTTTTATCTAATAAATTATTGTCTTGATGATAATTTATTTCATCAATAATTACTTCGTCTCCATCTAATAATTTAACAGTATAAAAATCATTTGTTGTTGTTGGCGTTGGTAAACTAAAAGAAGAACGAATAATATCAGGATTAAGACCATACGTAGTAGTGCTAAAATTAGTATTAGCAATTAGGAAAAATCCATAAGCAGGAATAATATGATTTTCTGTTGAATGATATCCAATAGTGCTTAATTTTGTTTCAGTGGAAGTGCTATTATTTTTAATAATTTTAAGTGACCAGTTTTTTAAATCTACATCATAATCGTTGGGATTATATAATTCAATAAAATCTTTTTCTTTTTCTAAACCAGTAGAATCATAAGAAATTTCAGAAATTAAAATTTTTGAAGAAGTAACAATAAGAGGGGACAAAGGTGTTGATGATGGTGAGGGTGTTGGTGATGGAGTTTCTGATGGCGATGGCGATGGCTCAATTGTTTTTAAACTATTTTCTTGTTTGGGCGTACCGTATATTCCATTATTATTAATTTCTCCATTATAAGTATGCCAAGTTAAATCTGTGTCCCGCTCCATTGATCGTTTTTCATCTTTATTGCCAGCCGGCCATAATCCCTCGTTATTTGTTTTAGCTTCATCTTGTAAAGCGCAATTACTATCAAAGAGCTGTAAAGTTTCATTAGCATCATTTATTGCGCCATTAAAAATTACATCAGCTTTTATACCAACTACTGAATCATCATCAGTTCTTTCTAAAAGATAAAATTCACCTGGCGCTAAAATTTTATTAGGAAAAGAAATTTTAATTTGACTGTCTTTATCAATTAATTGCCAGTTGAAAATATTAATTGATTCATTAGAAATATTTTTTAATTCTATCCACTCATCATTAGACGAATTTTCTGTCCCCATCCACGCCACTTCATTAATAATAATTTTATTGCTTGCAGAAATGCCATTAGAAATTGAACAAAAATTAATTGTTTTTGAAGAAGAACCGAAGGTTGGCAAAGAAATAGTTGAAGGTGATGGCGTTGGTGTTGGTATTAATGATGGCGAAGGTGATGGTGACAGTGTTGGTGTTAATGACGGTGAAGGCGACGGTGAAAAAGTAGGTGTTGTAGATGGTGTTTTTGTTGGTGATGGTGAAGGAGTTTTTGAGGGTAAAAGAGTTGGTGAAAGATTTGGAAAAGGAGTAGGAGTAACAATTACCTCGTTAAAAAATTCGGCTTGAGGTAAAGGAGTAGAAAATAAATTAATTTCATTGAATTGTTCATTGCTGTTGTTTAAATTTGAATTAATAATTTTTTCTGAATTAGAATCAGCAATTTTTGTTTTTTCACCACCAAATAAATTTCCAAAAAATTCTTTGATATTTTCAATTGTAGTAGAAATTATTGTTTTGTTAATTCTTTCTTTAAACGCTAAATCATTTTTATACTTTTCTACTTCTTGAAAAAATAAATCAATTACGCCGGCACCGGTTAAAACTGCTTGTTTTGATAAGTGCGACCAATAGTCGGAATGGATCAACTCATCGTTAACCGATATACTATTCTTTGTTGTTATCATTAAACTATTTCCCACTTTTCGTTTTACTAATAAATACTCTCCGAAATCATCTTGATATATACTATATAAAAAATTACCTATCTTTTTAGTGTTTAAATAATTCCATTCGGGTTGATTATAACCTTCTTGAATACCAATAGTATCTTGGCTATAAAAATGGGTATTGGTGTAAGTAGCTAAATAATCAAAATATTGATTTAAAGAATTAAATTTTAAAGGTCTACGACCAGATAGTTGAGAAACAACATCTATATTGTTTGGCCCAAATTGAGTTGTCCAAATTTCGTAAGCATCGCCTCTCATATGATGATCGTTTCTTACGTGTGCTGGGATAGCCATATCTTCAATTAAATGAAGAACATGTCCTAAATTTTTAAAAGCTTCTTGTTTATCACCATTAATATAACTATTAATGGCTTTTTCCCACGTGTGCGTTGTTAAAATTTCAACTGCGCTTTTGGTTGATTGAGCATACGGATTTAAAGCAGCATTTTTATACGCTTCAGCTAAAAAAGTAGCTTGAGCATAAGAATCTTGCGCCCAATCTTTAGCTGATAAAATCATTGGCTCTAAAATTTTAATAAAAGGTGTTAATTCCTCTGCGTTAATATCACCAGATAGTCCTGTTTGATAAATGGGATCGTAAAAATGATTTAAAGTGCGTGTTACTGGTACGTCCTCTTCGCTACTACCATCCATTGTCCATTGTTTTTCTTCATTATTAATTTTTTTCTCGGAAAAATTATTGTGTAATTTAACCATTTCTGAAGTTAAAGCCGGATGAGTGGTAATGTTGTTATAAGCCAAAGCATTTAATGGGATAAAAATAATACCAAAACTAAAAAAGAATAAAAAGATCTTTTTAAACATATTTTTAAATTATCTAAAAAAACGACTTAAAAAATAAATCTTTAAAACAAAAAATAGCAATCTAAAAAATAGATTGCTATTAAAAATTTACATACTTTTTATTTTCCAAACACCAGAATATTGATTGAATTCCATTTCGACAGAATAATCTGCCAATCCACTTTCGCCTAATATCATAAACTCATAAGCTGTTTCGTAACCAGGTTGTGAGCTTGATGGTTGAGCTTTTTTTAATTCTTTTATAATTTCTTCTATTCTACCTTCTTGTTGGGCTTGTTTTAATCCATCTTCCCACTCTTTTCTACTTAAATTATCATCCATGGCAAAATATTTAGCTGCCAAATCAATATCACCTTTTTCTAATGCTTCAATAAACATATCTAATGTTTCTTGAGGCGTTTTGCCGCCGTAAATATCTTCGGCAAATTTTTGATAATATTCGTCTAAACCTTGATAAAATTGTTCAATGGCTTTTTGGGTTTTATAAGTATCTATAGTTCGTTGAATTCTTTCTTTAATTACTCCGAAAGTACCACTAACACCAAAAAGCACGATAATAACGACACAAATTAAAGTAATTATTAATAATTTCTTTTTCTTTTTGGGTTTTTTACCCTTCTGATTTGTCGCCGCTGACGGCAAATAATCATTTTGTTTCATAATTAATTTTTATTTAATCGACTTATTTAATTTTTAAAATAATTTAACTTTTTAAATTAGAGCCATCTTTAAAAAGTTAAATTGATTTTTAAAAAAAATAAAAAGAAAAAATAAAAATTAAATAACAAAATTAATTAATTTGTTTTTAACAAATATTATTTTTTTAAGTTTATTGTTTTTAATAAATTTCTGCACTTGATCGTTAGATAAAGCTAATTTTTCCGCTTCTGATTGAGAAATATTTAATGGCGCAGAAATTTTTGCTCGTAATTTTCCATTCACTTGTATTAATAATTCAAAATTATTTTCTTGTAAATATTTTTCATTATATTTTGGCCATTTTTCATCATGGATAGAAGTTTTGTGTCCCAATTCTTGCCACAACTCTTCAGTAATAAACGGAGCGTATGGCGCTAATATTTTTAAATAATTTTCTAATAATTGTTTACTTATTTTTATTTCTTTTTCTTGCATTTTGTTTAAACATTCCATCATTGCTGAAATAGCCGTATTAAAACGCATATTTTCCGTATCGTCTGTTACTTTTTTGATTGTTTGATGAATTGTTTTTTCTATTTCTTTATCAATCGCTATTTTGCCAGTAAACTTTATCTGATTTTGATAAAAACTCCAAATACGATTAATAAAACGAGATAAACCATTAACGCCATTGGTATTCCAAGTTTTCATATCATTCAATGGCCCCATAAACATTACATACATTCTTAAAGCATCAGCGCCATATTGCAAAACAACCTCATCAGGATTAACAACGTTTTTAAATGATTTAGACATTTTTCGATTATCAGCTCCTAAAATAATTCCTTGATTAACTAATTTTTTAAATGGCTCAGCAGTGGTAACCGTACCAATATCTTTTAAAAATTTATGCCAGAAACGCGCGTAAAGCAAATGAAGTACGGCATGCTCTTTTCCACCAATATAAATATCAACTGGCAACCATCTTTTTTCTTTTTTTATGTCAACAAATTTTTTATTGTTTTTAGGATCAAGATAACGCAAATAATACCAACAAGAACCCGCCCATTGAGGCATAGTGTTTGTTTCTCTTTTGGCTGGACCACCACACCGAGGGCATTTAGTATTAACCCAATTATCAATAACCGCTAATGGTGATTCTCCTGTACCAGTTGGCTCATAAGATTTTACTTTTGGTAACATTAAAGGTAATTTATTTTCTGGTACTGGCACGGCTCCGCATTTTGGGCAGTGAATAATAGGAATTGGTTCACCCCAATAACGTTGACGAGAAAAAATCCAATCTCGCATTTTATAATTTGTCACCTTTTTCGCGCCAACAAATAAAGCAATTTTTGCTTGAGCTTCTCTATTATTTAATCCATTAAATGGACCGGAGTTTATTAAAACCCCATCGCCAATATAAGCATTTTCTAATTGATGTTTTTCACCATCAGGACTAATAACCTCAATAATTTCTAATTTAAATTTTTTAGCGAATTCAAAATCTCTTTCATCATGAGCTGGCACGGCCATAATTGCGCCAGTGCCATAATGACTTAAAACATAGTCAGAAATCCAAAGAGGAATTAATTTTTTATTTGTCGGATTAACAGCTAATATTCCTTTTAATTCTACGCCGGTTTTTGTTTTGGCCAAATCCGTTCTTTCTAGTTCCGATTTTTGCATTGTTTCTTCAATATATTTTTCTACTTCATAGCGATTACTAATGTAATCTTTTAGTTGATTAACCAAGGAGTGTTCTGGCGCCAAAACCAAATAAGTAGCGCCAAACAACGTATCAATTCGCGTGGTAAAAACTTCTACTTCACTGATTTTGAAATTATTTTTATCTTTAATAGCAAATTTAATTTGATGGCCAGTTGATTTTCCAATCCAATTTTTTTGCATTTCTTTAATATCTTCGGGCCAATCAAGACTATCAATATCTTTTAATAATTTTTCTGCGTAAGCGGTAATTTTTATCCACCATTGTTTTAACATTTTTCTTTCTACTGGCGCGCCACAGCGTTGACATTTTCCATCAGCGCTTACTTCTTCATTGGCCAAACCGGTTTTACACGATGGGCAAAAATTAATTGGCGCTTCTTTTTCATAGGCTAATCCTTTTTCAAAAAGTTTTAAAAACATCCATTGAGTCCATTTATAATATTTAGGATCAGTAGTATTAATTTCTCTTTTCCAATCATAAGCAAACCCCATTCTCAAAAGTTGTTTTTTAAAAACTTTAATGTTTTTGGCTACAATTTCCGATGGTTGTTTTTTTACTTTTATTGCATAGTTTTCTGCTGGCAAACCAAAAGCATCCCAACCCATCGGATGAATAACTTCATACCCCTGCATTTTTTTAAAACGACTGTAAATATCGCCAGCCGTATAATTTTCTACGTGTCCAACATGAAGTCCTTCGCCCGATGGATAAGGAAACATTTCTAAAACATAATATTTTGATTTTTTAGAAAAATCTTTTGCTTGAAAATTTTTATAATTATTTTTTTGCCATTGAGTTAACCATTTTTTTTCTATTTTTAAAAAAGGGTAATTATAAAATTTCATATTTTTATTTTAAAAATTAATAAAAATTTGACTGATTTTTAGCTAATAAAATTTATTATAATCTAAAAATTAAAAATTATAAATAATAAGGAATAGCTTTTAATTTTATTTTTCCGAGGCGGTGATGTTTATTTTTTAAAATAAACATCACCGCCTCACTTATTACAACTATTGCATTAATTTTTAATTAAAAAATTATTTAATTATTATAAGTACGAAATAAGATTAGTGAGTAAACTTTGTCCATTCATTTGATTAGGAATTTCTAATCCCATAGATTCTAAAATTGTTGGCGCTATGTCGCATAACGAACCAGTTGTTTGTGCTTCTAATTCTTGAATTTGTTCATCGGTACGAGGAATTTTTAGACGAAAACTTTCGTCTACTATATAAAAAGGAACAGGATTAGCATTATGATAGGTATCTTTTTCGCCAGTTAAAGGATCATATAATCTTTCGGCATTACCGTGGTCAGAAGTAATAAACAAAGTCGCTTTTAATTTTTTAGCCACTTCATAAACTTTGGCTAATTGTTGGTCAATAATTTTAATTCCTTCAACCATGGCATTAAAATTTCCTGAATGAGCCAAAGAATCAGGATTAGCATAATTAACTGCAATAAAATCATAAACATTTTCTGTTATTGTCGCAATTAAACGTTGAGTAATTTCTGGTGCTCGCATTGTCGGAAATTCATCGACATGAGGAATTTCTTTAGAAGGAATTAGAATACGGAATTCATTATTAAAAATTTTGTCCGTTAAACCATTAAAGAAATAAGTTAGGTGATAATATTTTTCTGTTTCAGCAATTTTCATTTGTTTTAATCCTTTTTCGCTTAAATAAGCAGAAAGAGAAGTTTCTATTTTTTCTGGGAAAAAAGCTACATCAGTTTTAAATGTCTCATCATATTGAATCATTGTAGTAATGTGTGAATTATAAATTTTTTGGCGTGGAAAAAAAATAAAATTATCTAAAGCAAAAGCGCTAGTTAATTGCCGAATACTATCTTCTCGAAAATCAAAAAAAATTAAACTATCGCCATCTTTAATTAATGGCCAAGTAGATTTATCATCGCTTTCAATAATTAGCGTTGGTTCAACATAAGGATCGGTTAAGTTTTTTTGATAATAATAATCAAAAACTTCTAAAGGATTTTTTGATTTTTTACCATCACCTTTTGTTAAAAGATTATAAACTCTTTCGGTTAAAGCCCAATTTTTAGAACGATCTAAAGCATAATATCTTCCGGATAAACTACCAATTTTACCAATATTATATTTTTTTAATTCTAATAAAAATTTTTCCACCAATCCTTTGCCTGATTTAGGCGGACTGTCACGACCATCAGTAAAAAAATGAAAATAAATTTTAGAAACATTTTTTCGCGAAGCCATTTCTAACAAGGCTAAAATATGATTAAAAGCACTATGAACATGACCTTCGGATAATGAACCTAAACAATGAACGGTAGAATTATTTTTTAAAGCCGAATCAAAGGCATTGTTTAATGCTTTATTTTTAAAAAATTCTCCGTTTTCAATACTTAAGGTTATACGAGGATAATATTGATAAATAATTTTTCCAATGCCCATTGTTAAATGTCCAACCTCGCTATTGCCTGCTTCACCCCAAGGTAAACCAACCGCAATTCCACTCGCTTGTAAGCTGGTCATCGGATAATTTTTTTTAAAATTTTCTATTGTTTCTGGTTTAGTTGTGTAAATAGGATTAGAGGCGTCACGTGAGCCAATTCCCCATCCATCTAAAATAATTAAAATATTATTTTTTTTCATAATTAAATTTTTTCTAATAATTTATTAGCTGAGTTTATATTGTCTTTAATATTTTTTAAGAGTTCTTTCATTTGATTGGTTGTTTCTAAAACATCGGCTTTGTTTTCTAATGTTTTATTATCAAGTTGAGATTCATATTCTATTCCGATTTGCTGAGAAAGAATTTCTTTATACGAAGAATAAGATACTAAATAATTCATAGCATTAATTTCCAACTGAGTAATTTCTTCAAAAATAGCGCGATTGTTTTTATCAACACTTCCTAAATTTACTACAACATTTTTTAAAAGTTCAGTTATTTGAAGCGAATCATTGGTTAATTCTTGGATTGCTTTCTTTAATTCCAAAGAATTATCTAATGCTTCCTTTAATTGATTTTGTTTATATTTATCTTCTATTAAAGACAATAGATTTTCATTTTGTTCTATTAAATTAAAAATTTTGGAATTCAATTCTTGAATTTGCCCTATCGTTTCTGAAGGATTTTTTGATGACTTATTAATGTTAAAAATAAAAAGCAGTGAGGCAATTATCACTATTAAAATGGTAATAAAAATTATCAATTTTTTCTTGTTTGTTTTTTTCATGAATCATTTTTATTTTAATAATTTTTTTAAAAAAAGAAAGAAGAAAAAAATAAAAAAATAAAAAAATCAAAATGGAAATTTAAAATGAATTATTATAATTTTTTCTAAACTTTTTGGTGGCGGCGAAATTCTTTTAGAATTTCGCCGCCACGCTAGTTTAACTCAATAACTTCTGGTTACGTTCGTTCGTCTAATGTCATTCTGAGCGAAACCCTGTCTACCGGCAGGTAGGGTTTCGCTCAGAATGACTGCGGAATTTGCTGTGCGTGGGATTCTTCACTTCGTTCAGAATGACAACCTCCATTTTGTCATCCTGAAGGCGAAGCCTGAAGGATCCTATGGCTTTCAGCAATAATCAGCAACCATTACTGTGCGTGGGATTCTTCACTTCGTTCAGAATGACAGTGGAACTCATTGTTGTGCGTGAGATTTTTTCTCCGCCTATCGGCAGGCAGGTTTACCCGCCGGATATAGGCGGGCTCTCGGGGTGACACTAAGAAACAGCGGTCATGAAAATTCCATCAATGGTAGCGATAGTTGATTATTAATTAATAGCAATTATTCAGTAAGGTGGCAGCGAAAGCTAAAAGATTTCGCTGCCACTCCAAATATAAACAAAATAAAAAATTTTAGGCAATAATATATAATTAATTTATAACGACAATTTTTTATAGAATTATCACTATAAATTTAGCAATAAACTGACGAATGGGAATATTTTATTATATTTCACAATAAATTTAGTTTTTGTCAAGGAAAGCTGCCTTTTTAATTTATTGATATGTCGCACAATATTGTTTCACAAAACTTGTGAAACACTTTATCCACAGGGTGATAAAATAATCTTAAAAACCCCAAAATCTGGCACAAAGTGTTTCGCGTGAAACATTTTTGGCTTTTCAAAAAAATGTTTCACAAGTTTTGTGAAACACTTTATCCACAGGGGAATGAAAATAATCTTAAAAACCCCAAAATCTGGCACAAAGTGTTTCACGTGAAACATTTTTGGCTTCCGGTACCCCAAAATCTGGCACAAAGTGTTTCACGTGAAACATTTTTGGCTTTTCAAAAAAATGTTTCACAAGTTTTGTGAAACACTTTATCCACAGGGGGATGAAAATAATCTTAAAAACCCCAAAATCTGGCACAAAGTGTTTCACGTGAAACATTTTTGGCTTCCGGTACCCCAAAATCTGGCATAAAGTGTTTCGCGTGAAACATTTTTGGCTTCCGGTACCCCAAAATCTGGCATAAAGTGTTTCGCGTGAAACATTTTTGGCTTCCGGTACCCCAAAATCTGGCACAAAGTGTTTCACGTGAAACATTTTTGGCTTTTCAAAAAAATGTTTCACAAGTTTTGTGAAACACTTTATCCACAGGGGGGCGAAACTTATTATTACAAAATATAAACTTCAATTGTTATATTATATTGACATATTTATTAAAATAGTGTATAATATAATAATTATAGCTGCCAATTAGCATCGGCTTGCAAATTTCGCCAATTATCCCTTTTGCTTCCCTTTATCCCAGCCACTAAAGCAATCATAGAAGCATTATCGCCGGTATATTTTTTTTCCGGCACAATAAAACCAATTTTGGGTAATTTTTCGTGTATCTCTTTTTCAAATAAATTCAGCAAAACCTCATTGGCTACTACTCCACCACCTAAAATTACATTTTTTACTTTAAAATTTTTTGCTGCCCGAAGAGTTTTAGCAACCAAAACTTCGTTTATGCTGTTTTGAATTTCGTTAGCTAAATATGGCCGAATTTCCTTTAAGGAAATGTTTTGTTTTTTTAAATGTTCCACTAAATAAAACACGGCCGTTTTGAGCCCCGAAAAAGAAAAATCATAATTTTTTTGATTAATCATTGGCCGAGGCAATTTAATTTCTATTGCTGATTTAACCATTTTTTTACTTTTAAGAGCTTCTTTGGCAATGGCTGGACCGCCGGGATAATCCAATCTTAAAAGACGAGCAGTTTTATCAAAACATTCACCAGCTGCATCATCACGCGTTTCGCCAATTAAGCGATATTTTCCTATCCCATTTACTAAAAGAATTTGAGTGTGACCACCAGAAATAATTAGTCCGATAGCCGGAAATAAATCTGAAGAAATATCTATTTTTTCTTTTTGGTCAATTTTTTTAGGTAAAAAGGCGGAAAAAAGATGTCCTTCTAAATGATTAATTCCTACAATAGGAATATCCCAATAAAAACTAATTGCCCGAGCAAAATTAACACCAGACCATAAGGCCGGCGCTAATCCCGGTCCTTTTGTTACGGCAATTAAATCAATTTTGGGTTTAAAATATTTTTTTAAAAATTCTAAAATCTTTTTTCTCAAAATTTCATCTTTGATTAAAATTTCATTCAATTCTTTTTCTTTGTTTTTTGAAATGCCATTTATTTTTTTATTTTTTAATAAATTGGTTTGTTTTAAAGCTAATTTAAACAAAGGCACTAATTTTTTTTGATGTTCTCGTTTAGCTAAATTGGGGACAACTCCACCGTAGGGTTGATGAATAGCAATTTGAGAATAAATTAAATTTACCAAAATTTTACATTGATTTTGATTAAATTCTAAAATGCTAATGCTTGTTTCGTCACAACTTGTTTCAATGCCTAAAATACGCATAAAATTATTCTAATTAAATATCAAAGAAAGGCAACTAAGCAAAAAGGTGTTGGTGTGGCGGCGAAATCCAAAGGATTTCGCCGCCACTATTTGTTTAACTTAATAACTTCTGGCTACGCCTGCCTACCGGTAGGCAGGCCTGCCCGCCGAGAGGCGGGTTCAGGATGACGCCCTTACCAATGTCATCCTGAGGGCTTCAGCCCGAAGGATCCTATGCCAATTAATGATTGATTATAATTGCATTGCGTGGGATTCTTCACTTCGTTCAGAATGACTACTGTTTTTTAGTGTCATCCTGAAGGCGAAGCCTGAAGGATCCCTCGGCTTTCAGCAATAATCAGCAATTACTGGTGTGCGTGGGATTCTTCGCTGACGCTCAGAATGACAACCAAGTTAATATGAAATTCTTCTCTGCCTGCCGGTAGGCAGGGAATAATCCCATGCACAGTAATGATTGCTAATTTTTTTAAAATCAGACTAATAAATACTTATTTTAAAATTTTTATATTCATTAATTAATAACAATTAATTAATAAAGTGACGGCGAAATTCTAAAAGAATTTTTCCGTCACACCAACACCATTATTTTAGGAAATAAAAATTGCTGGGATTTTTCTAGAAAAATCCCAGCAATCAACTTTAATTTTAATTCAAAATTTTATTTAGCAACCCAACCTCCATCAACAACAATTGTTTCACCATTAACAAAATCTGATTCATCAGAAGCTAAATATACGGCAGCATTAGCAATGTCTTGGGGTTCGCCCAAACGAGGATACAAAGTAGAATCAGCTAAAAATTGTTTAGTATTAGGATCGGCAATCATATCTTTTGTCATCGCTGTTTGAATAACGCCCGGTGCAATACAATTAACATTGATTTTTTTCGGCGCATATTCCATTGATAATCCTTTTGATAAAGTAATAATTCCTCCCTTAGAAGCGCAATAAACTCCGCTTTGAGGAAATCCTACCAATCCAGCAATAGAAGCAACATTAATAATTTTCCCTTTACCTTGATTTAGCATTTGAGGAATAATTTCTTTACAGGTTAAAAAGATACTTTTGAGATTCACATTAATTGTTAAATCCCAATCACTTTCAGTCATTTCGTGGAAATTATAAGTTTTATAAATTCCGGCATTATTAACTAAAATATCAATTTTACCAAAAGCTTTTATTGCTTCTTTTGTCATTGTTTGAACGTCTTCTTTTTTACTTACATCAGTTTTTACAAAAATGGCATTACCGCCTAATTGTTTTATTTCTTCAACTGTTGCTAAACCGCCTTCTTCATTAATATCAGCGATTAAAACACTTGCTCCTTCTTTGGCAAAACTAATAGCAATAGCTCGACCAATGCCTGATCCTGCGCCAGTAACAATAGCTGTTTTATTTTCTAAACGCATATTTTTTTATTTTTTATTATTGATCGACTTTTTTATATTTATAATAATGTTATAAAATAAAAAATAAAAAAGCAAGTTTAAAAATCTTATTCTTTTTTTTCTATCATTTCCAAAAATTCTTTTTCATTAATAATTTTTAAGTTTAATTCTTTAGCTTTTTTAATTTTGGATCCCGGATTTTCACCTTCAACAACAAAATCAATGTTTTTAGAAACAGAAGAACTAACCTTGCCGCCTAATTGCCGAATTTGTTCTTTGGCTTCTTCTCGGGTAATTGAATTTAGAGTACCAGTTAAAACAAAAATCTTTCCTTGTAATTTTTTTAATTCTTTAAAAGGAGTTTCAATTTCAATATCTGCCTCGTCTAATTTTTTAATCAATTCCCGATTATTTTTTTCTTCAAAAAAATCTTTAATGCTTTTAGCCACTTTGGGACCGATATCTTCTAATGTTTCTAAATCGCTTTGGGATATTTTTTCCATTATTTCAAGAATTTCCATTGGCCTTTTTATTTTTTTAATAGAAATTATTTTATCTGCCAAAGCATCGGCTGTTTTTTCGCCAACGTGTAATATTCCTAAAGCATAAATAAAACGTCTTAAATTTATTTTTTTATGATTTCTGATTGATTGAACAAGATTAGCGGCTGATTTTTCTCCAAATCCTTCTAATATCGCTAAATCGCCTTCTTCCAATTTAAAAATATCAGCTGCATCTCGAATTAAGCCTTCATCTAATAAACGATCAATTATTTTTGGCCCCATCCCTTCAATATCAAAAGCTGCTTTGGAAACAAAATGATATAAACATCTTCTATTCATTGCAAAACATTTTTTATTGCTACAGCGATAAATCACACCATTTTCTTCTTTAATAATTTTAGAACCGCACATTGGACACAAAGATGGAATTTTTAATTTTTTTTCTTTGCCAGTGCGCAAATTGGGTAAAACTTGAATAATTTGAGGAATAACATCACCGGCTCGGCCAACAATTACTGTGTCGCCGATTTTTAATCCCAATCTTTTTATTTCTTCAAAATTATGAAGAGTGGAACGAGTGATAGTAACGCCTCCAACATTTACTGGTTTAAGCATCGCTACTGGTGTCAAAACTCCTGTTCGTCCAACTTGAACAAGAATATCTAAAACTTGGGTAGTAGTTTGTTTAAGGGCAAATTTATAAGCAATGGCGGCTCGCGGCGCTTTCCCAATATAACTCGCTCGTTTAAAATCTTCTTCATTATTTAAAATCACCACAATGCCATCAATTTCATAAGGTAGTTTTTCTCGATTTTTCCACCATTTATCATGAAAAGCAAAAACTTCTTCTAAATTTTTAGCTGGTTCATTATAAGGATTAATTTTAAAACCAAAAGCTTTTAAAATTAAATGTTCTTCTTCGTGAGTTTTTTGTCCTAAATCAGTCACTAAAATATAAGCATAAGAATCCAAATGTCGACTAGCGGTAATTTTGGGGTCTAATTGTCTAATTGAACCAGCAGCCACATTGCGCGGATTAGCATAGGGTTTTAAGTTTTTTTTGATTTGTTCTTTGTTTAAAGCTTCAAAATCTTTTCGATGCATAAACACTTCTCCTCGAGCAATAATTTCATCAGGAAAATTTTTTTCTAATCGTTTCACAATGTGGTCTAGTTTTTCTTTTTTTAGATTTTCTATCACTTCTTTTTTATCTAATAAGCGCAAAGGAATGGCCTCAATGGTTTTTAAATTTTGAGTTACATCTTCGCCAATATAACCATCACCCCGCGTTGCTCCGCAAACAAAAACTCCATTTTTATATTGAAGTTCTATAGCTAATCCATCTAATTTTAATTCACAATAATAAAATTTATCAGAATGATGAATGTGGTTGCCTAAAAAATCTAAAAATCTTTTTTCCCAAGCGTACATATCTTCTTTGCTAAAAGCATCGTTAAAAGAAAGCATCGGTGTTGGATGCTTAACTTTTTTAAATTCTTTTAATGGTTTTCCACCAATTCTTTGAGTGGGGGAGTCTGGAGTAATTAAATCGGGAAATTGTTGTTCTAAATCAAAAAGTTCTTTTTTAAGCGAATCAAGCGCTTCGGGTGAAATTTCTTCTTTATCTAAAACGTGATATAAATAGCGATGATAGTTTATTTCTTGATGTAGTTTTTCTATTTTTTTTTTGGCTTCTTCTTTGCTTAAACTGAATTTTTTAAAATTTTCATCAATATTCATACTTAAAAATTAATATAATATTTCCAACGATCGATAAGTGCCATTGCTTTCACCAATTGATTTTATGGTTTTATATCCTTCTCGCGTTTTATATTGAATAGTAAAATTTGTTCCATTATTCATCATTGGTTCAGGAATATTTCCTTTGTTTAATCTATAAAGTTCATATTCCAAACCGCTTTCTGACGCATAAAGCGCTTTGACTGATTCGCCAACAAAAAAATTAGTTTTTAATTCGTGTAAAATTAATCCGGCTAAATCTAATCCTACTAAAAAAGCTGACATTAAAATCAGCATTGTAATAAGCAACGTCTGACCTTTTTGACTTTTTATATTTTGTCTTTTGTTTTTCATTATTGAATTTCTAATTGGCGACTGCTGAGAGTTGTTTCTAAATTAGTTATTAAATTTTGATTGCCAGCTTTGGTTTTAACTTCTAATAAAATTGTTACTCTGGTTTGAAGTGAATCATCCGGACTGTTACCCAAAACTCTAAAATTTAAATTCGTCACCTCAATATTCTCGCTAGTTAAAAATTCAGATTGGCCACCCACCTCTCGTTTTACTCTATCGTTGATTAAACTATATTTTACTGTTTCATTTTTTGTATTTAAAAAAGATAAAGAATTATTACTTGAAGAAAAATTTTTTCCGGTTCTAATTTCTCTACCCATTACTTCAATGGCATAAGAAATATTTTCTGAAGCGTTAACCGAAGCTAATAAATATCTTTGCGTACGAACATTTACCAAAAATAAAGAAGTAGTAATTGTTAAAACAATTAAAAATATAGCAGTGGAAACAAGCATTTCTACTATTGTAAAACCTTGAGATTTTTGAATTCCCATTTTTTTCATTTTAGAACCAGTTATATAAATGATCTTCGACTTGAATATCAAAATTTATACCGCGATTACTCCATTTTACAATTGAAGTTACTCTAATTTCTTTGTCTGATATTTTATCAATACTAATCATTCTATTATAACGCGTTGTTTCACCATCACTATAATTATATAATCCCGATGAATCTATTTTTAAATTATTTCCTGTATAATCATCGAGACGTGTAGAATTATATTGAACTTGATAATTACCCGGATTTAATCCCACATTCCAACTTTCGTTTTGGATATAATTATTACTTTCGTTTAGGATATAATTATTACTTTCATTTTTGATATAATTATTACTTCCGTTTCGGATATAATTATTATCTCGAATATTGCGAACAATCTCAATGCCTTCTTGAGCTAAATACGAAGCCGTTAATTTACTATAAGCCAAATCATGAAAAACCATTGAATGATTAATCAAAGTGTAGATGCTTGTAAAAGTTACTAAAATTATAGTAACACAAACCATTACTTCAATTATAGAAAAACCTTGATTTTTTTTGCTATTTTTTTTATTCATTAATTTAATTTTTAAAATTTCTCTTCTCCCCAAACCTGTCCAATGGAATTAATAAAAATTTTAAAACCTAATGTTTCTTGTCCTTGTCCTTTATATTCATCTTTTAATTTAAAAGAAATCTCGACTTGCCTGTTATTGGCTAAATCTCCATCAAAATAAATTGTTGGATCGGGTGGAAGAAAAAATACTTGATTGATATCAGAAGAAAGATATTCAAACTTATCTAAAGGAATAATTTCTACGTCATTATTAGGAATATATAAATGATTAGATTTTTCACAATCATTAGATGTATCAGCAAAAATAATATAACGATTATTATCAACATCAAAATAAACACCATAGCCACAAGTTAATTGACCATTCCAATCTTTAGTGGCGATAGCTAAATTTTTAACTCGATTAATATCAGAAATTACTTTAGTTCTTGTTCTTAAAACTAAACTAAAATTTTCTCCTTGACGAGAATAAACAAGCAATAATCCGCTCAACAAAGCTGTAATGCCTAAAACAGTTATCATTTCAATTAAAGTAAACCCCTTATTATTTCTCATTATTATTATTTTACTCTTTTTAAAATTAATAAAAAGAGTTTTTTATCCACAACTAATTTGGTTGACTTTAAAAATTGAGTTATAATAGAAATATAACAAGGTCGAATTTAAAAAATATTAATTCTATGGAAGAATTTAATCAAAACCAAAACCCCACCCAAGAAACTCAAGAAACTCAATCTGCTCAACCAACAATGTCAGAAAAATCAAAAACAGCCAGTCTTAAAAAAAATACTTCTTGGTTGTGGATTATTGTAGCGGTCGTTGTTATCTTAGCCATTATTTTATTGGCAATATAAACTCTTATTTACTATGAACGAGGAAAATATAAAAAAAACAAAATCAAACAAAGGATGGCAATGGATTATAATTATATTAATGGTTATATTAGCGGCAGTTATAGGTTATTATTATGGTTATAGCCAAAAAAATTATCAACCAACAGAAACAACAAGTGTTTTTGAAGAAGGAATGGAAATTCAAGATTTTGGCGATGTCCCGCCTGATATTTTTCCTTTAGATTTTCCTTTTGAAGTTGGATCTTCTTTGAGTGAATCAAAAAAGATAATTTATAAAGATTCAGGAGCCATTCAAGCCCAAGTAGTTTATTTTTCCCAAAAACCAGTTGAGCAAAGTGCTGATCGATTTCAAGAATATTTAACTCAAACTGGTTGGACAATAATAAACAACACTAATGATATGGGCATTTATTCTTTGTATGCTCAAAAAGATAAAGCGATAATGAATATTGTAATGCAAAACGACGAATTGGCCAATCAAGTAAGAATAGAGGCTAATTATGTTATTAATAAATAGACCGTTTTGATAAATTAAAATTAGTAATTTAAACAAAAGAAGAAGCAATGCTTCTTCTTTTGTTTTGTTTTTGGTAAAAAATAGTGTTGGTGGCGGCGAAATTCTAAAAGATTTCGCCGCCATTATTTTATTGCCATTACCCAAAATAATTATTATCAACTAATAAATAAAAATTATTAAAATAAGTATTTATTAGTCTAATTTTAAATTAATTATTCACTTATTATTTGACAAATTACCATCAAATAATTTATTATATAACAAAATAAGTATTTATTAGTCTAATTTTAAAATATTTAATTATTTTTTATGCATTTTGAAAGTATTAAAATTTCCAAACAAATTGAATTAGCCATTCGTTGGTTAATTTTTTTAGCGCAAGCCCAAAAACAAAATAAGTTATATGTTAATTTACGTTCTTTTTGCGATGAAAATAATGTTTCTTTTTATTCTCTGCAAAAAATTAATAAAATTTTGATTGAGAAAAATTTAATCCAATCTAAAAAAGGATTAAACGGTGGCTATCGTTTAAAAAAGTCTCCTTTAAAAATTTCTCTTTTAGAAATAATTAGTACGATTGAAGGCCCTATTAATTTTGTTGATTGTTCTTCTTTTGGCTGCGATAAAAATCACTGTCAATTAAAAAACACGTGGCATCATTTAGATTTAAATTTAACAAGAAAATTGAGTCGAATTAGATTATCTCAATTTTTATAATTTATGAAACGAATTTATCTTGATTATGCTTCAACCACTCCTGTTTCAAAAGAAGTCATCAAAACAATGCTTCCTTATTTTGACCAATTTTTTGGTAATCCTTCAGCTATATACGAAGAAGGACGTTTGGCAAAAAAAGCCATAGAAACAGCTCGAAAACAAATAGCTGATTTATTAAGCGCCAAACCAGAAGAAATTATTTTTACCAATGGCGGAACTGAATCAATTAATTTAGCTATTTTTGGTATTGCTAATTTTTATCGTTTTCAATTTTCTCAACCCGAAATAATCATTTCTTCAATTGAACATCCGGCCGTTTTAGAATCCGCTCAAAAATTAGAAAAACTAGGTTTTAAAATAATAAAAATAGAGGTTAATAAAAAAGGAATGATTAATTTAAAACAATTAGAAAATTCTTTAAACAAGCAAACACTTTTAATTTCTATTATATTGGCTAATAACGAAATAGGCACAATTGAGCCAATTAAAAAAATAAAAAAAATCGTTGAAAATTTTCGTTTTAATAATAAAACTCTTTTCCCTATTTTTCATACTGATGCTTGCCAAGCCGCTGAATATTTAGATATTAAACCGAAAAAATTAGGCGTTGATTTAATGAGTTTAAATGGTGGTAAAATTTATGGACCAAAAGCCACTGGCCTATTATATAAAAAGGAAGGCATTGAATTAGAGCCCATTATTTTTGGTGGTGGTCAAGAAAAAAAATATCGTTCTGGCACCGAAAATGTATCTGGCATTGTTGGTTTAGCTACGGCTTTAAAATTAGCCCAACAAGAAAAAGAAAAAGAAAGCGCTCGCCTTAAAAAACTAAGAGATTATTTAATTAACGAAGTGCTACAATCTATTCCCAAAACTTTTGTTAACGGTGATTTAAAAAATCGTCTTCCTAATAATGCTCATTTTACTATTTTAGACGTAGAAGGCGAAGCTCTGATTTTAAAATTAGATCAATGTGGCATCGCGGTTTCTACTGGTTCGGCCTGCCATTCTAAAAGCCTAACACCTAGTCACGTCTTAATCGCTATTGGATTGCCTCACGAAGTTATTCATGGCAGTTTGCGAGTAACTTTAGGACGTTATACTACCAAAAACGACATAGATTATTTTTTAAAAAATTTAATTAAAGTAGTAAAAGAATTACGCCAGCTTTCGCCAATTTCATTAAAATTTAAAAATGAATAATATGATAAAAACAAAATCAAAAAATAAAAAAATTATAAAAAAATCTTCAAAAAATTCTTTGTTAATGACAAAAAATTTGAAAAAAAATAAACTAAAATCATCGTCACGCCAAGAAGCTGATATTGTCAACGCTTTGTCTAGTTGGATTTATAGCGATAAAGTGCGTGAGCATTTTTTACACCCCAAAAATTTTATGAAATTTGGAGAAGAAAAAAAATTTAAATATAATGCTGTTGGAATGGTTGGTAGTCCGGCTTGCGGTGATGTGATGAAGATTTGGTTATGGGTTGATTCCCAAACGGAAAAAATTAAAAAAGCGCGCTGGCGTACTTTTGGATGCGCTTCGGCTATTGCTTCTACCTCGGCTCTCTCAGAAATGCTTATGAGAAATGGAGGAATGAGTTTAAAAAAAGCGCGAGAAATTACTCCGGATAAAATTATTAAAGAATTAGGCGGTTTACCTGATATTAAATATCATTGTTCGGTTTTGGGCGATAAGGCCTTACGAGAGGCTATCAATGATTATTACAGAAGAATTGGTCAATATGAAAAAATAAAGCCCGAAGGTAGTCGCGTAATCGATAAAGTTTTAAAAATTACCGAAAAAGATATTGAAAATGCTGTTATTAATGGAGCAAAAACATTAGAAGAAGTTCAAGAAAAAACAAAAGTAGGATTGGGCGATCCTCGTTGCATTCCTTTAGTTGAAGAATTAATTCGTTTTTACAGAGAAAAATATAATTTATAATTCTAATATTATAATAAAATGAAGTCATCTAAATTTTATCAATTTTCTAAAAGGAAAAAAGTGATAGTTAATAAAGAAAAATGCATTGGGTGCGGCAGTTGTACTTTTATTTATCCTGAAATGTTTTATCTTGATGAAGATGGGAAATCTGCTGTTAAAAAAGTAGAAAAAATTAATGAACAAAAATTAACGGCTGCTAAAAATAGTTGTCCGGTTGAAGCGATTGAAATTGAAGAATAATTTTAATTTAAAAAATAAAAAAAGCTCAATGATTTAGCCATTGAGCTTAATTTTTAGAATTTAATCGATATCCCACCTTGAATCTCCCAAGGGGAATTATATCGTTTGGAGAAATCTCCAAAACAATATTTTCCCCTTAGGAAAATATAAGGAAATTCTATTTCCACTCCTAAATAGGGATGAAAATAGTTTTCTTTTATTCTCTCCGAGGGAATATCAATATTTTCAGTTGATATCACTTCCTCACGGAAGGGATACAACTGAGTTACTTTTTTATTTTTTTCAATCTGGCCTCTTTGTATTTGCCAGCTTACTCCCATTAAAGGCAAAATCGAAAAATCTTTAAGTAAAGAAATTTCATATTTTACCTCTCCGGAAATTTCATTGATTGAAAGTTTTTCGTTAACCATTGATTCATTACGTTGGCGATCAAAACCAACATAATAAACATCAACATCATCGATTTCGTAGTTTCCTAGAAATCTCATCTCGTTGACGAGTATAGTTTCTTCAATCTCTTCATATTGAATATTAAATTTTCCCATGTGGAAAAAATTAATTCCAACATAAAAATTATCAATAAAATTTCCTTCTATCCCAACAAAGATGGGGAATCCACTTTGCTTGGACTTAAAATTATTAATCTGCGAAAGCAGATTAATTTTTTGTCCATTAGCGAAAGGACTGCCCTTGCCACCCGGTGTATAAAGCCAAGCAGCAATTTCGTTATAAACCAAACTATCCTCCTTGGGGATTAACGAAGAAAAATCAGTTTTTTCTTCGTGTTCCAAGGAAGAAGCATTCATTTGATTCCAACCAGTCCCAAATTTTATTTTTAATTTGGGATTTTCAACCAATGCCGGTTGTGGTACTGGTTGTGCCGGTTGTAGTACTGGTTGTGTCGGTTGTGGTACTGGTTGTACCGGTTGTGGTACTGGTTGTACCGGTTGTGGTACTGGTTGTACCGGTTGTGGTACTGGCCTCGGATGTGGCCTCGGCTGTGGCCTCGTTGTCCTATAAACTCTTTTATGATAAGAGTAGACTTTCTCAACTATCACTACTTGTGGTTGATAAATTTTTGGTTGAGAAAATAGAATAATTTTTTGTGGATTTTCCCGTCGTAGTGGCGGTTGAGGTCTTCTTTGTAGAAGATTTTTTTGCGGTTTTATCCGCGATATCTCTCTTATTTCAACAAGAGAGATATTACCGCACCGTAATGGAACAGCAAATTTAAAAATTTTTCCATTAACCTCTATCTCAAAAACAAAAGCCTCGATGGGATCGTTACCTGCCCATCTGATGTTTTTTAGAAGGCCGCCATTTTTGTATATCATCCAGTAGATTTTTTGTCCTATCGGAATTTGTTCTTTCCAGATAGGTATTTCGTCTATGGATTGATAAAGTGATATATAGACTTCTTCTCCTAGCGTTCCGCCGGGAAAATAGTCTAAAGCCTGACCAACTTCTTCGTTATATTTTCCTAAAATATAACGAAGTTCATCTTCGCTGCTTAAATAAGCAGCCAAGGGTGCCCTCCCGAGTGTTCTCAGGAGCACCTCATTTTGTCCTTTCAGATTTCCAACCAGAAAGACAAAAAACAAAAAACAAAAAATTTTTTTCATCTCTATTATATATTAAATTGTTAATTTCAAAACTGCTTATATTATGCTATTTATTTACATTTTTGTCAACTAATCAATTAATGATAGTTAATTAGCGGTGTGACTTTTTTTGATTATCATTCTAAACGTCAGCCTGCCTGCCGAAAGGCAGGAATCCCTTGCGCAGCAAAACCCTGAAGTCATTCTGAACGAAGTGAAGAATCCCATTCACAGTAGTGATTGCTGATTATTGCTGAAAGTCATGGGATCCTTCGGACTGAAGTCCTCAGGATGACATTAAAAAACAGCAGTCATTTTAAACGAAGTGAAGAATCTTACGCAATGCAGTGATGGTTAATTTTTAAAATCAGACTAATAAATACTTATTTTAAAATTATTTAATTAAATAGCGGCGAAATTATTTTAGAATTTCGCCGCCATTACTTATTTTAGTAATTTTTTACGCAAGCCAAGCAGTTGGCTTGCTTCTAGCCATAATTATAGTGATATTTGTTAGAAAAAGTCAGAACTCATTTTGAACAAAATTCTGACGCTGACTGATGCAAAATTGCGAATCAATCCGCAGAATCGGCAAAGGAACACCATAATACCATCTCTCATTTTCCTTTCAATTTTGGTATTAATAAGGGGGTCTCTTTTGCGTATTGTTTGTATTCTTCGCCAAATCTTATAATTAATTCTTTTTCCTCTTTTTTTATTCGTGTGGCAAAAGCTATCAAAGATAAGATAAAAAATAAAAGGCCATATAAATTTCCAGCGATGAGTGTCAAGCCCAATGATAAAATTAAGCCCGATAAATAAATAGGATGCCTAACTTTTGCATAAATTCCGGTCTTTATGAGTTTTTGCTCTTTTCCTGTACTCGCAAAAGGTGTCCAGTATTTAGCCAAATCTCTTCTTGCCACGAAATTTATATACGCGCTAAGGAGAATCGGAATGAAACCAAGTAAAGCAAGTAGAAATATGTATTCCTCTTTGAGTATAGAAATGAAGGCATTAACCAGAAGTGCTATATAAAAGATATAAATGAGATAAAATGTATAATCTTTACTTTTTACTATGCTTGACCACCGTGGTATTTTAGTGCCATGCTTGCGTGAGATATACAAACCAATATAATTATTGAGTAATAGGCATGCAACCAATGCAATCAACAATACGTTATTTGTTTCCATCATTTTTATCATATCATAAATTTCTATATTTTTAAAATTTTTTTATTTCGGACGTCCCGAAGCCAATTGTGTATAACGTTTTGGTGTATCTGATGTTTTTGCATAATGTAATGAAGCAAAAATTTGGGCGAAAGAATTTTTTACTCATTATTGAAATATAATTAATGAAAAATTCTTGAACCGGATATGCCTTGTTAAGTGAAATAAATTTAGCTCGTCATTTTTAACTTTTGCCATATTTCTTCAGCGTCAAACTCTTTTTTTGTTAAATTGGGCCATGTATCCAGACCATCGTCTTTGAATCGCGGGAACAAATGAAAATGAAAATGCGGAACAGATTGTTGACTGTCTTTGCCGCTTGCGTGTAGAACGTTCATGCCTGTTGCACTGATCTTAGTTTTATATTCATTCGTGAGTAGTTGGACAACCTCTATTAGCCTGCACAACAAATCTTGTGGAATGTCGTAGAGGTCTTGAAAGTGTTGTTTAGGCACGACTAAAGTATGCCCATATATCTCAATTTTATTGGGCAGGAAACAGATAACATTTTCATTTTCATACACTATCTTTGCTGGCTTTTCGCCTCGAACAATTTGGCAAAAAATACAATTATTCATATTTTTATTAACAGAGGGCTAAATTTATTTCACTTGAATCGTTATTAGACGAATTGAATGTATAATATTGACCTTAATGTCTAATTATTAGTGAATTTATTTAATAATCACTTAACTAATTTTAGTTTACCAATTTTTATAAAATTATACAACAAAAATATTAAGAGGAGGAAAAATTTTTGTCCGCTTGTCAGTCCGTCGAAGACGGACAATGGAGTGGGAAGCAGCAGCGCTTTCTGCGCCAGCGGAGGCAAATATTGGTATGGGCTTTTGTATAAAAGCCGTAGCCAGATTGCCGTGTTAACTGATATATTCCTACTCTTTTTTTCGACAGCAGCCGGAATTGTTTTAAAAAATTTTTAAATTTATTTTTCCGTTTTTGGCGAAGGGTAGGGGAATTAGAAAGGTGAATGCCCGAGCTCAAAACTTATAATATTTATAATATTATAATAGCCTATTATTAAAATAATTTTCAGTGGTTTCTCTTTAATTAGCACAGATTTACAATATTATGATTGTTTATTATAATTACCATACAAACAAACAAATAAAATAACTTATGATATTTTCTCCAAAAAAATTTAATATTCGGTATCAAGCTAATTTTAATAGTCCCAACAAAAATATTATAAAAATTTGGTTAGCTCAGCCGTTAAATTCTACAACGCAAAAGATAGAATCTTTTTTAATTTCACCAAAACCGCAGAAATATTACAAAGACGCTCAAGGAAATAAAATTTTATATTTTGAGCTTAAAGACCAAAAAGATATTAATATCAAAATGGATATTAAAGCAACCTTGTGGAAAAATAAAATTAATTTGACAGAAGAAAAACTTTCATTACCCCCGGTTTCTACAAAATTATTTCAACAATATACTAAAAACGAAAAATTTTTAGAGCAAACTCTAACTATTAAAAAATTGACTTATCAAATCACCAATAAGAATCAATCTGTTTTGGATAATATTTTTTTGATAACTCAATTTTTAAAGAAGAATTTTCAATACACTTACCCAGTTAAAAAGAGGGGGGTTAAAAATTTAAATCTAAATAATTTAAAAGGCGATTGTGGTGAGGTCGGGGCTTTATTTGCAACGATGTGCAGAATTTTAGATATTCCTGCCGTAAATCGAACTGGTTACATTATATATTATGACGAATTAAATAATTTGTATGAACATGGATGGGTAGATATTTACTTAAAACCTTATGGGTGGATAGATATTGATCCATTAGCTGATAATATTTTGAAAAAAAGAGATAATAAATATTCATATTATCAAAAAAATTATTTTTTATTTTTTAGCAATGGTTTTAATTTAAAACTAAAGCCTAAAGTGCCTAATAATTTTATATTTAAGTATTGGAATGAAGTAGGACTACCAATGACAAATACATCCGTTCAAATTTTGCAACCATTAGTATTTGCTTCTCTAAAAGAAATTAAATTTTCAGATAATATTAAATTGCTTTCTAATAAAAAGCCCCAACTAAAATGAATTAGTTGGGGCAGAAAAGATTTTTATCCTTTCTTTACTCTGGCCGAAGAAGAAGGACAGCCTTTGTGAGCCGCACCAACAATGAGATGTTTGGTGTTGCCTTTCACCTTGATCTTGGGCGAAACGTACTGTTTTTTCTTTTTCATCGCTTAACACCTCCTTTCTTTATGGATTTTTGCGGTGGCATAAGATACACGACAATTTTCCGGAGATGGTCCTAAAAGATCGCCTCCTTCTAAAAAAGCTAGTCCCGGACAACGAGCGCAAGAATCAAGAAGTTGGCATTTTGAACACTTTGTAAGTTTACTAATAGTTAAACTCCGAAGATATTGAAGTTGTGGAGAATTGTGCCAAATCTCTGAAAAACTGTTTTTCTTCAAATCACCAACTTCGTAAAGAAGCTGATTGCAAGGCAAAACTTTACCTGAAGGCGTAATGGCACAACTGTTAAATCCGCTATAGCACGGAGCGGCTTCACCTAAATCAGAAAAACCAAAATAAAATTGGTGATCTTGAAATGGTTTACGCCCGGCATAAAAAGCAGATAACTCCTTGTCCTCTAAAAACAATCTCAATTGCTCATCGTTTAATCGAAACTGAAAAGTGTCTTGTTTTCCATCGTTGCGAGCAGTGATAATGTGACTCGGTGATATCAAACAACCTAAGAACTTAGCAAGATTCTTTACTAGGTGGCGTTCGTGAAAATTTATTCTCATTAACGGAAAGGCAATTTCTACTTTTATTCCCGCTTTAGTTAAAAAATCTATGCCATTCAGTGTCTTTCTAAACGAACCAGATAAATTAGTGATTGAATCGTGCGTTTCAGGCGTTGCTCCATAAAGACTTATTTGGACACGCCTAACAGGGAATCGCGAAAGCATGTCTGCTTTACTCTTAGTAATAAGAGTGCCGTTACTGAGAATATCAATTACAAAATGCAATTTACTGGCATATTCCACAATTTTTAGTGCGTCACTGCGAGCAAGAAATTCCCCGCCGGTAAAAGAAACGAACAAACAGCCCGCAACCGCGATTTCATCAAGAATACGTTTGATTTCGCTAAACGAAAGTGATGGCTGATTGATCCATATAACAATGGATACATCTCTCATTGCAAGCATAAGTTGTTTCGAAAGTAACGGCGAATGGAATAAGTTTCTCAATGGCTTTCATTTCAATGGCCAATAATACATTCTCTCCTTCTTCATTTTCTTGATCTTCTGGTTTTTTCGCTTTTAATCCTGTACTAGCGTCATTAATAAAGCCACAAGAATTAGCTTCTTGTAAAAAAGTAACAACATCCTTTTCTGCTCTCTGCTTGCTAATAAAATACTCACTTGTTAAAAATTCAACCAACTCATTAAAACCTGCACCTTCACTCATCTTCTCCCATAAAAGAGAGGCTGTTTCATTCCAAATTGCGATTTGTTGATTTTCACAATTAAATACTACTATTTCACCATCAATATATCTCCATCCAACTCTTGGATTAATTACGTATTGTCTATTCATTATCAATACCTCCTAATTTTTAATGAACAATTTTTTTATGACTATCACTATAATAGCTACTAATATCTTATTACTACCCCCCGTTTTGTCAATAATAATTTTATAGATCATCTTCGTAGCGAAACGGAGAAAACACTTCGTTTTCTCCTTCAAATAAATAAAAATAAATTTAAAAATTTTTTAAAACAATTCCGGCTGCTGTCGAAAAAAAGAGAAGGAATATATTAGTTAACACGGCATATCTGGCTACGGCTTTTATACAAAAGCCCCTACCAATATTTGCCTCTGCTGGCGCAGAAAGTGGAGGCAGAAAAATTTCTTTTCTTAAAGGAAAAAATAAAAAGAAAGGGGCATGCCAAATCAAAAAATGCGAAGAATATTTTTTGCGGGACACGCGAGCGACGACGGGGCAAGACAATGATAGTTACACAATACTGAAATCCATGGAATCCTTCACCCACCTACGGCAGGCAGGCCTTCAGAGTGATATCGGTAAGGGCTACGTTCAGAATGATATTAAAAAATTTGCATTTTAAGAGTAGAATTTTGTATAATATTTTTATGATTGTTAATGGCTATTCTTATAAAAACATTAAAAAAGCTGCTAATTTTTTAAAAAAAGGTGAGCCCATTGCTTTTCCCACTGAAACGGTGTATGGATTGGGTGCTAATATTTATAATAAAAAATCAGTAGCTAAAATTTTTGAAATTAAACAACGACCATTTTTTGATCCATTAATTGTTCATATTGCTAACTTAAAACAATTAGAAGAAGTAGCAAAAATAGAAGACGAAAGAATTTATCTTTTAGCTAAACATTTTTGGCCCGGTCCTCTAACTTTAATTTTACCAAAACAAAAAAGAATTTCTTATTTAATTACTGCTGGCCTAGAAACCGTCGCCATTCGAATGCCTTCAAATATTATTGCTTTATCTTTAATTCAAGAATTAGATTCTCCCATTGCTGCTCCCAGCGCTAATTTATTTACTCATTTGAGCCCTACCACGGCTCAACACGTTTTAAAACAATTAGGAAATAAAATAAAATTAATTTTGGATGGCGGCAAAACAACCTGTGGGGTAGAATCAACAATTTTATCAATAGAAAAAAATAAAAAACCAGTAGTGTTACGAATGGGCGGTTTGCCAATTGAAAATATTGAAAAAATAATTGGCAAAATTATTAATCCCACTAAAAAAAGCCAAAAAGTTTTAGCGCCGGGCAACTTAAAAAATCACTATGCTCCTCAAAAACCATTAATTATTATTAATAATGAAAAAGAAATTCCTAAATATTTAAAAAATAATAAACAAAAAATTGGCTATTTAGCTTTTCAAAAAATCAACAATAAAAAAATTCTTAGTGATTATAAAATTTTATCTTCTCAAGGCGATTTTAAAGAAGCCGCTAGTAATTTTTTTGATTATCTTCACCAGTTAGATGATGGCCCAGCTGAAATTATTTTGGCTGAAAAAATTAAAGAAGTTAATTTGGGTAAAGCAATGATGGAAAGATTAACTAAAGCTGCCCATCGTTAATGTTGTATAAATAAAATGAAAAAAAATATAATGATTATTTTAACTATTTTTTTAATTATCATATTTTTAAGCATTTATTTTGTTTCGAAAAACAAAAAAACAGAAATTTTTTTCCCTAAACAAAATATAAAAATAGAGGCTCAATTAGCTCAAACCATTTTGCAACAAACAAAAGGATTAATGAATGTAAAGAATTTACCCGAAAACCAAGGAATGCTTTTTGTTTTTCTTGATGAATCTAGAAAAAGTTTTTGGATGAAAAATACTTATATTCCTCTTGATTTAATTTTTATTTCTCGCGATAAAAAAATTGTTGAAATAAAAGAAAATTTTGAACCCTGCCAACAAAAAAATTGCCCCTCCTATACTTCTCAAAAAAAAGCCAAATATGTTTTGGAAGTTAATGGAGGTTTTTGTCAAAAACACCAAATCAAAGAAGGCGATGAAGTACGCTTTGAAATAAAATAGTTTAAAATTTTTTAAATGACAATTTATATCATCCTAAGGGCCCGCCTACGGCGGGCAGGCTTCAGCCCCTGCCTGCCGGTAGGCAGGTGAAGGATTCCACGGCTTTCAGCAATAATCAACAATCATTACTGTGGATGGGATTCTTCGCTCCGCTCAGAATGACGCTTTCACCGATGTCATCCTGAGGGCGAAGCCCGAAGGATCCCATGCCAACTAATAAGCGAACTATCACTGCTGTGGATGGGATT
>Ga0208461_1000478_pt1 | contig 38653 bp, 24 predicted proteins | sample AD_JPNTR4_MetaG_FD_184448 | JGI IMG/M metagenome (GOLD analysis project Ga0208461, IMG submission 184448) | Active sludge microbial communities of municipal wastewater-treating anaerobic digesters from Japan - AD_JPNTR4_MetaG (SPAdes) (version 2) | ecosystem: Engineered > Bioreactor > Anaerobic...
CTGGATATGGGAAAAAGAAAACGCTCCGAAGGAAGAGGAGCATGCTCCTCTTCCTTCGGATACTTCTCTAAGTGTCAAAAAATTAATCGTGGCTTAAATGATTTTACAGAAAAAAAGTTGCACAACTTTGACATATTTGACTTTCTCAGATAATTAAATATAAAATTATGATATTTTTTAATTAACTCAAGTTGCTATCTGTAAAGTTTTTTCATCAATGGATTCTTCTGTTAAAACGATTTTTTCCCGCATTCCGGGTGGTTGGTACTTTATGTCCGATTTCTTTCAAAAGATCGTCAATAAATACGTAAATTGCAGTGCATTTTTAAATTCTCTAACCAGCAACTTAAATTAAAAAGAATAATGTTTTTAACTTGAAGTATTTTGAATTTATATTTTAACAGCATACATTTTTATTTACAATCTGTAAGGAAAGTATTAATTTCAATAAATATTTCCGGATTTTTTAAAATTTTTTCAGCTTCATATTTTTTATAAATTCTCTTATTTCTTACTAAATAAATTGTTGGGCCAGTTGGTTCAATAAGCCAGAGAGCACTTGCCATATTCTTCTTGTCAATTAATAATTTAGTTTTATCAAGGCAGTAATTTTCAATAAGATAATTAATTGATTTCCCATAACAAGATGATAAAACCAAAAGATAGTCAGAATTAATTCCTTTTATATATTCAAATGAAAGTTTGATACAAGATGAACATGCTTCAGCAGGAATAATGATAATTACTTTACATGTGTTCAATGTAACATTATATTCTGATAAAAAAGAAATCAGTTTATTTGACTCTCGATAATTTTTACAACTTAATAAAAAAACGATTATAAGTAACAATATTCTTTTACTCATTTATTTTTCTTAACGTAAAACATTCAAATCTTAAATACTTTTCGTCATATTCAGGGTTCCTTACATGATTTCTGGAAATATATAATCCTTCAGGAGTTATAAACATCATCTGGAACGCATAAACATTATCGGGGAAATATACTTCTCCAAGGTGTTTCAGGTTTTTATCGAGAATAATTATAAAGCATTTACCATATTGAAGCCTTGTTGCAAAGTCAGGTGCATACTGGTCAATATCTGTTTGTCCTTCACGTATCAAAAGATAATAACATTCTCTGTATTTATCATAAAATATATTTTTAATATCATCATGCAATAGCTCATCTCTCATTCCTTTTTGTATATCATTTATATATTTCCAGTGTTCCCTTGAAAAAGAAAATTTATGATTGGTTTCTATTTTTTTACTTTTAAAAGACACATGTTCTTCATTCGTTATGTAGAGCGAATCAAAAAGGCTGAAACAATAAATAAAACTATTATTATAACCAAGAGTCCTGCATACTTTCATGTTCGAGACATCGCTTCCAATAAGGGACGGAGGGTAAGTCAGAGAATATAAAGTTTTTAAGCCAGATAAAAGATCAATGCTGATTGCAATTTTTGTAGAACCGATATTTTCCCCTGTCAATTTTCCCTTTGTTTCCATAAAGCTATACATTTGGCCTAAAAACAATTTATTACCTGATAATAAAGGCTTTTGCCCTGCCCATGGTATAGTAGCAGTAAATTCTCCTTCATTTCCAGCAGGTATTTTTTTTACTATTTTATCCTCACTATCAATAAAAACAATTACAGGAGGTCTGATATTCACTAATAAAATTGTATCCGGATTAATTATATAGAATGCAACTATACTCTGGAAAGGTTTTAATTTTTCAGATTTCAAATCTATAGATCTAACTTTTATCTGAGAGTCAATATTATAAATATTAATAGATATCAAATCAAAGTCTAAAAAAGCAAGAAAATTACCTCCGTTATGATTGAAAACCTGAATAAATGGTGAAAGATTAACTTGATTGTCATCTAACTTAATTTCAATTATCTGATTAGTTGAAGCTAATGTATATATATCCTTAAAATTCTTACCCTCTTTTTCAGTACAACAATAAAATGCCACCAGAAAAAATCCGAAATAAATATGTATTAATTTCATTATACATGATTTAAAAAAAAGTAATAACTTTATTTTTAACACCTATTAAGCCAAAAGAAAAAAAATAAAATTATATTTAACTATGGAGTAATATCTTCACATCTTACAGTAAGTTCAACACATAAAGATCCATAACAAACATAACCTATCTTTAAATCGCACCAACAATATTGTGGGTAGTCTGACCAGAACCAACAATAGCGTTGTGGCGGGTAATCAGCTTTAGTTTCTCTATTGCTTAAAAAGAAAATGCTTATTGTAAAAGCAATGGTCACTGTTAAAACTGATAAAATTTTAAAAATCTTTTTCATTTTTTTAAATATTAATTTTTTTGACACTAAATAATTACAATATGTTTTCTTAGAAGAAAGACTATTGAATTTAAAACCATATAAATAAATTTCCAATACTATTGGAGTCAAATTCAATTAATTGGAGTAAAAAAAAAAAAAAAGAGTAATTAGACTTTTAATTGCATAAACTTACTGTAAATTTCAAAAAATTCTTGTCTTTTTTTTCTTGATAATTTAATGTAATAATTACCTTTAAGAATAATGCTTTTATAAGTAAAATATTCAATAAATTCAAGATTAATAATAAAAGATTTGCTACACCTGAAAAATTCCAATCCTTGAAGATTTGCCTCAAAATATTTTAATAGATGTAAACATTCAAGGCTCACGTTATCTTCCAAACAAATAATACAATTTTTATTACAGCTCTTAATGAATATTATTTTTTTTATTACTATATACTTAATACCTCTTCTTGTATTTATTAAGATGTATCCTTCAGATTTTATGGGGTTTACATTAAAAACCATAAAGAATAATTTAATAAATTTGATTTATAGTCATTTAATTAAAATTACCACAGGATTTGAGGATTCATTAAGCTTGTTTGCCATTTTTATAAACAGTGTTTGGGCGTTAGAAACTGGATGTTTTGAATTATCTCGCTCTATTTTCTTTACTTTCTCCAGTACTTCATTTGCATATCTGAAATCTACAAATGAACCATTGGCAGTAATTATTTTTGGCCAGAATGAAATCCCTCCATCCATGTCATTAAAGAATTTGTTTTCTTTCAGAACAACAAATTCTCTGGAAACTTTATTATAATAACAATTCGTTAATGAATCTGTAACTCCCCAACAAATTGTTATAAATAATGCCTGATCAGTTTCCATGATTTTGTAAATCGATGCTTTCCCTTTCATTTCAAGTGCTTCCGAAACAGTTGGATCAGGGTTAATTTTCATTTTACCAAAGTCAAAAATTACATATGGCTCTTTATGCCCATTATTTATTTTATAAAGAATATCTGTTCCAAATTCCATAAAATAAAGATTATTCTTATATTTATAAAGACAGCTTCTGGGCACGACCAATCCTCTGTTAACTCGTTTCAAAGAGGTCATTGTTTTATACAAAAAAAGCCCTGATTTATTTGTGAAATATAACTCACAGGATTCTGATTCCGGGTCGGGTATATTGAATGGATAAAAAACCAGAGTATCATTACTCAAAATAAATTGATTGCATGGAAAATCTATTTTGAAACTTCTTATAAAATTTCCTTCAAAATCATAAACTAGCATCCTGAACGGTGACAATATATAAATCTCATTATCAATAATATCTGAATAAAAATCTGAAACAGATACATATTCTCCCGGCCCCCTTCCCTGTGTGCCTATCTGTTTCAGGAATCTACCGTTTATGTTAAAATGAAGTATTCTATTCCCATCACTTATAAACAAAGAAGAATCAGTTACAAAGACATTTGATATTCTACTTAATAAAGAATTATTATTTGTTTCCGGAAGAATATATTCAATATTATAGCCTAATATGCTTAATGGTAGGGGTTTTATATTTTTCAGGTTTTTCTCTATATTGATATAATATATATTATCAGATCTAATGCTTCTTTTCATAGAACGATCTGTACAGGTGCATGATAATAATCCTGACATTAGAAAAGGGAAAATTATCAACAACATTATAATTTTCAAGACTGTAAAAAATTTATAATTAATCAATTACATAAAATATTATATTTTCACACCTTTAAATTAATAAAAATAAATAAAACAGAACCTGTCATTTCAGGTTCATTGTTTTTTATTAGGTTTAATAGAGATCAGGGTAAAATTGTTACCTGAAAAATAAAAAATTTTTAAAAAATTTTTTTTCAAATAAACACCCATAAAATATTACCCTACTATTACCCTGCTTAAAGAATGGGCTTTCATAAAAGCCTTCTTAGACAAAATGGTATTTTCTCGAGTCTGACAATTGAAAAAATATAAATAGTTGATATACAAGTGAAATAATCCTAAGGGCGGTATATCAGCCTTATTTTACTGCCGGCCAGTTTTTAAGTTCGCCTTTTCCTGTTACGGATGAAGGGTCAGTATTTCCGGGGATAAGAAGAACTTCTACTGATGTCGTTTTGCCTGCCGGGACTACAATCTCAAAACCAACCAGTATTGTACCCGGGTTGGGGGCGTCATAATCGTGTGGCGGGTCGGTTGACCATGTCTTCATTGTTACAGAGGCTGGCTGGTTGACCTTAATAATCAGTTTCCTGTTGTTTTTTGTAAGTTCAGCCATACCCGGGCCAGTGATATTTACTGAAGCGGACGTGAGCATGGTCCATCTTACAGTTGTATTATCTGATGCAGGTTGAATTTCATCCCTTACAATGACATATTTATTATCTGCTATTGCCACTCCCCTTTTTGCTTCTGTCAGCTGGCCGCTATAGACAGGAGCAAGGTCCATGACGGCGTTCATGAACAGTGGTGTACTGGAGGATGATATCATCTCTGCCTTGCCATCGACTCGCTGGAGCTGGCCGTTAACGGTTAATGTGTTATGTACAAAGTTGTTATATCTGAACACTTTCCAGCGCTGTGAGTTCTGCGACATATTCCACAGGTCGACCCCTTTCTGTTCGAGGGAATTATAATCCTGGGCACCGAAGTCCATTGCCCAGCGCACTCCTTCTGATTCCATAACAAAAGAACCTACATCCATATGGCCGTGGTTTACTCGAGGGGAGCCTCCTTTCAACCCGACAAATATAGCATCAGGGTTGCTCCATGATGTACGCATGAGGGCGACAGGGTTTTTCCCGCCGCCTGTCCACATAAGCCTGGCAGGTTCTTTAACTAATGTTTTAGTTATACCTGCATTCCAGATCATCATCGCAGGAAGAAGTCTGTCGCTTGCCCTTTTCATCTGCCCGAGGAATTTCATTTCCTCGTAAAGTACCGAATAATCACCAAGCCGTGAAGCAAGCCAGAACATGGCAGGATGCAGCCCGGTGCCTGAACCGTTATCGGAATAGTTGAAACATTGACCGGTAGGGCCCGACATATTTACCATATAATAGGCAGTCTTCAGAAAACTTTCGGTAGCTGGTGATTCGAATTTCTTTCCGAAGGCTTTTTCATATGCGCTAATAAACATCACATTAAAGCTTGTGCCATATCCCCAGTAGCCGTAGCCTTCAGGATATGCACCATCGGGTTTATAATCCTCCATAGGAAGGAGGATAGATTCACATGCTCTGTTTATTATGTCCGAAGCAAGGGTCGAATCGTATTCCCATATTGCAAGCGCACCATACGTCATGCCGGCATTACATACCTGATTCCAGTTATGTGTGGCTCTGAGCCAGCTGTTATATTTTGAATCGAGAGAAGGTTTAAGTCCTTTATTTATTATGGCATCCCGCACAACCTGCCTGGTATTTTCTGATAACGACTCATACAGCCAGTCGTAGCCTATGGCAACTGCCATGGTCATTTCTGCCACATCGAGAAAATGCGAAGGGTTCCAGTCGGTAAAAGCTGATACGGCAAGCATCTCTTTTTCTGCACGGTCAAGAAATGCCCTGTTGCCGGTAATCCGGTATGCATATGACAGATAAAAAATCCGTTTGAGTGCTTCACGTGATTTATCGAGAAGCCTTCTGCCAATAAGTATTCGCTCAACGGGAGGATTGCTGATGATAACGTTACATTCAGCAATAATCATATCGTGAACTATCTTCCAGTAATAGTCTGTATTAATATTCGCCTTAACCTGATTTTCTTCACCTTTCAGAAGAAGAATTCTCGGATGGTCAGGTACCTGACCGGAGTAATGTGCAGAAGCATCTTTTGAACATGCAGTAAAAAACAAAATCAGAGTAAGAACTATCATCAGATTTGATAAATATTTCTTCATAATTCGTCGATAATTAATAATCACTTTTGTTTTTAACACTCTCTATTCAATTCGATAATCGAGATCCATCTTTTCCAACTTCCCTTAGAATCCTGTTATCTCCTTCAGCAGACCAAAGAATGCTTTTTTTCTGTCAGAGTTTATACCCCAGTCAACCGGCACACTCTGGTATCCGCATTCAAAAGGCTCGTCCTTCATTCTGTAGTCAAAATAACCCCATGAAGCATATCCTTTAATTGCTGCCACAAAGTTATTCCACTCCTTATCAAAGTCGTAATGGTCATCTTCATTGAACAGTACAGGTTTTGGGGTGTAGCCTGCCACTGCTCTGGTTTTGTTGACCATTGCAAGGATGTTGTCGGGATTTGAGACTCCGTTTCCATGAATAAGGATAAAATCTGATGCCTGCACCACATTGGGCAAAGGTATGAATCCTCCTCCGTAGCTTGTACCGGCATAAAAGCGGAATCCTCCTCTGTTTTTCTGTTTTACAAGTTCAATAAGTTCGTGAACTCTTTCCGGCTTGAGAACATCGTGATCATATCTTACATTACATTCGTTGTTTACTTCAATGAGGATATTTTTGTAACCTCTAACAAACAGCCAGTTCAGCACATTGTCAATTGCGTTTCTTATTGCCGCCTCATCTTTCAGCCGTTCATCCTGGCCGAAATAAAAGAGTCCCAGAATTACAACCATTCCAAGCTCGTCGGCACGGTTAAGAATTTTCTCAAGGCGTTTCATATATTCCGTTCTCAGGCTGCCGTCGGCATTATATGCCGAGTTATGCCATGGTTGTTCCTGTGAGTATCCTGTTGGGCTTCCTCCCTGCAGGTTAATTGTAAAAGCAAGGAGGCCATGATCATACCATTTTTTCATGTTTAAGACAAACTCCCTGGTGTTTCTATCCGGATCCCACACACGGGTATCGGGGTATACCCATCTTCGGGCTGTTTCAGGGTTCAGGTCGTCAAAAATACCCTGAACCATTCTCGAATTCATCAGCAATCCTTCAATCCTGTTCCCTTTCCAGTACCTGCCCGGATAAGTCACCTGTCCATTGATATAAAATTTATCATCAATAATTGTGACCACTGTTCGGTTTTTCTTTACAGGTTTCCAGAAGTCCGACTCCGTAAGGCCGCATTTCCTTATCATTTCCAGGGCATATTCGGCTCTTCCGAATCTGGAGTTGGCATTATTTGTACCGATGGTAAACTTGACCCCTGCAGCTTTTGCCCTGCGGATAAACTTCTCGGAAGGTATCCTGTACCGGTTGTTTATTTCAATTGCGATATTGTTTTTCTTTGCCGCCTCTATAACAGCATCCATTCTTTTATCAGTCCAGAAATAATCATACCTGTCGGCCATCTGTTCAGGTAGAAAAGTGGGATTGACATAAATATTTATTGGCTCTTCATTCAGGATTTTGACAATAGTTCGAACCAGATAATCCATAAATTTTTGCTCATCCTCTATCCATGTTTCTTCCTTCAGCCATATTCTGTTACGTCTTCCTTTGGAATCGAAGAATGTCATGCCGTCGGTGAAAACATAATCAAACTTAGCTATTGCCTCTTTTGAAAAAAGTTTTACCCACTCTCTGCCTTCAGCCTGCATGCCGACAAAAAACTCAGGGTATTTCTTCATCTCAAGAAGAAATGAATCAACCTGTCTGTCGGACTGGACGGGAAAGCCCACACCACAATTTATTGCAATTCCGTATTGAATATGTTCAGCTCTTGATTTCTGAAGGGCTTTTTCGATTGTGAAATCCTCCTTGATATGAACATGCAGGTCAATAAGAGGGAATGGATCTTCCTGGGGAAGAAGTGATAATGAGATCAACCACAGTGTTGCAAACAGAATTTTCTTTTTCATAACACACTGATTTAACAGGTTAAATTTACTTTTATATTTTTTGTTTTCTTTTACTGGTATTCAAGTATCTGGCCGTATTTTATCAATTCTGTTTTCAGTTCTTCATAAGGGATTTCATAAATTGTTTTTCTTTTTTCGATTGCAAGTGATGCGAGTGTTGCTGCGCTCTGGCCCAGGATCATAAATACCGGTTCCATTCTTATGGAGCCGTATGCAATATGGGATGATGATACGCAAACGGGCACCAGCAGGTTAAGGCACTCTTCCCTCTCTGGCATCAGTGAGCCCTTTGCTATTTTGTAGGGTTTGGGCACTCTCACTCCGATATCGCCTTCATTCTGGACATAGCCTTCAGGGGTCACATAGCGTTGCACATTATGGGAATCCATTGTGTATGAACCCATCCCAACCGGGTCGGGGACTTCTCTCCGGCTCAGCACATCGTGTTCTGTAGTTACATATTCACCGATCATGCGTCGTGCCTCTCTTACATATATATTATATGGCCAGTTGCCGTTGTCGGTGAATTCGTCCTTTGCATATCCCCATGTATTCATTTCGGTGCGCACCCATTCAGGAAGTCTTTTGCATGTTGCGGTAAAATACAGAAGCCCCTTCTGGTAACGTATGTGCTCTTCGATAATTTCCTTTCTTCTTTCGTATGAAGCTTCAGGATAGTCCCAGTTCATACCGATATTATCATAGCTGAAGGGCCCGTGGTTATTCACATCGGTTTTCCAGTTAGGAATTGGGTCATACTTGGCGAAAAACTCTTTCCACTGCGATTCAGCTACCCGCACAAGAAGTTCGTACTGTGTGCTATCGTAACCTTCAGGGGCAGTGATAGGTACTTTGTTTTCGGGATGTTGTGTGAGGCATAGCCTGAAGCAGTATGCCTGGACTTTTTTGTCGCCCGAGCCGTTTTCGCCAGGGTCACCTGGATATATTCTCGGAAGCAGTCCGCTGGAAGGATCTCCGGGGATCCAGTAAGGGCTTATATTCGTTTTGAAATAATGACCATGGTGAAAGACTCCCTTCTGAACACCATTCCATACTTCTCCATACACGCTATTAGCTTCACGGCCTACAGTGTACGAAACACCTGCAGCAGCCATCAGGTCTCCCTCATAAGTGGCATCGATATAAACTTTCCCCTTAAATATCTTGCCACTTAGTGTTGTTATTGAAACAATTCTTCCATCTCTCTTTTCGACTCCATGTTCCCTGTCGAGCCATTCATCCCTGTAAACCTTTATCAAAGGATGGGAAACCATCTTCTCAAAAGCAGCTTCGGCCACATGAGGTTCAAAAATCCACATGGTACGCTTATCCCCTTCAATTGCAGGATTACCCTGTCCCCTGTTACCGTATTCCGACCGTTCCTGCCATTTCCAGGCTGATGAATCGGCATAATGCTCGTAGATAAGCTGGTAAAACCTGCGGGCAAGCCCTCCTATCACCTCTTTATTTCCAGTATCAGTAAAACCAAGTCCAGAAGATGACATCCCTCCCAGATGCCTGTCGGGTGATACAATCACTGCTCTGTGTCCCATCTCTGCGGCCTGTACTGCTGCTGTTACTGCAGCAGATGTTCCTCCGTAAATAATAATATCTGCCCTTATTGCTTTCTTATTGCTGCTGTGATTGCAGGATAAAACTGACAGCAGAAGCAATAATCCGGCTAGAGTATAAAAGTATTTCATAGACAAATACTTAATTTTTTAATCTTCTGATTCTTACAGCGAATGCCCTTGCAGGGTTCACTTCAAAAACCTGTTTTATTTCTTTATCCGTAAAACCGTTGTTTTTTAATTCAGGGATCAATTTTTCAAACATTGTTGTAAACCCTCTGAAATCGCCGCCATTCTCCTTTGCAGGGTCATACCATCCCGCATCATGTGATATCAGCACCCGGTTCAGGCAACCTTTTTCTTTCATTGCTTTCAATATGGAAACAAAATCATTGACGTTGTCCTCGTTCAGATTGTCAATACTTACCCATGCGCCTTTCAATGCCGCTCTGCAGAGTACTTCAGGATCCTTTTCAGCCTGAGCATGAATCCATATAAAAGCCTCGGGAGAGACTCCCTCTTTTTCAAGCAATTCGATTTGCTGAAAAGCCGGAATGGAAGGTCCGGTGTGTGATGCGATAACCAGTCCTGTTTTCAGATGTGTTATAGCAGCAGCCTTAACAAGCCGGGCATGAAATTCAGAAAGGGAGTCCCTTTCCACTGATATTTTTATGAAGCCGGGTTTTATGCCGGTTTGCCCGATACCCTTTTCCCATTCACCTGTCCATATTCCGGCAAGTTCTTCAGCAGTAAGAGAGAATGCGAATGAAGGTATGTATTTATTGTTCACGGCTCCATAGAAACCTGTATTTGTGAGGATATTGAGCCCCGAAGAATCGGCTAATGTACGAAGCAGTTCGGGATCTCTTCCGAGGTATTCAGGTGTGCACTCAACGAAAGTTCTGCAACCCAGATCCCTTGCCTGCAAAAGGAATGGAAGGGTTTTTCTTATAACATCCTGGCGGTTATAACGCCCGGGGCTGATACTGTCGGCACCAATAAAGTCGACGAGAATATGTTCATGAGTCAGCCATCTTCCTGTACTTTCAGCTTTAACAGGACCATTTACTGTCATTATAATATCCTTTCCGTCCTGTGATACACAGCCGTAAAAAGCGATTGAGACAAGTAGAAGTTTGAATAGTTTCATAAACTTTAAAATAATCACGAATTTAAAATTAAATAAAAATCAACCTGCACAGTCAGGATGGATTTGCCTTTTCCGCATAAAGAAGGTAAACATCTATAACTCAAATACTTTTTGAGTGCAAAGTTCATCTATCACAGAATTAAGAGTTTCCCTGTTTCCAGCGATTAATATAAGTTTATCTTCGGGTTTAATATATGTTTGTCCGTCGGGTATGATATATTTATCATCCCTTTTCAAAAGGGCTATTCTGACATTTTCCGGGAATCCGAGGTCTACAATTTTTTTGCCTGCTGAGGGTGATTCGCCAGAAACTGTTATTTCTGCCATAGCAGTGTTAACAGGTTCTGCAAGCAGAATATCAGCTGGAGTAACATGTTTAACTCTTGCCGGCAGTGCCACATGGAGCCATTTTGCAACTTTTGAAATGGATGTTCCCTGTATCAGTACCGAAGTAATAGAAATAAAGAAAACGATATTGAAAATCGTATCAGCCTTTTCAATACCTGCCACAGGGGTGAATGTAGCGAAAACTATTGGAGCAGCACCTCTTAGTCCGACCCATGAAATAAAAATTTTCTCCCTGCTTTTCATTCTAAAGGGAAGAAGGCTCAGATAGACTGCAATTGGCCGTGCTGCAAACATCAGAAAGAGTGAAATCAGCAGGCCTGGTACTGCTATTGCTAAAAGGCGACTGGGATAAACCAGGAGTCCGAGCACCAGAAACAAAATAATCTGCATCAGCCATGCGAGTCCGTCGAACATTTTCATTATTGTTTTCTTATGTAGCAGTTCCTGGTTTCCAAGCCAGAGGGCGGATATATAAACAGCCAGAAAGCCGTTGCCTCCGAGTGATGATGTCAACCCGTAAGTCATCAGCATCATTGTAATTGCAAGAGGAGGATAAAGCCCTTCGTAATGAAGGTTTATTTTGTTAATGATAAATCTATCGGCCCATCCGAAAAATACGCCAAAGGCTCCTCCAATGATCAGCTGACGGAAAAATATAGGGATTACCGACCAGAATGATTTTGAAGGATCCTGAACCAGGCTTATAAACATTATAATAAGCATAACTGCCATAGGGTCGTTGCTGCCACTTTCCATTTCCAGCACAGGACGTAGATGCCCTTTAAGTCCAAGTTTTTTTGAGCGAAGTATTGAAAACACTGCCGCCGTATCGGTGGATGATATTATTGAGCCCAGCAGAAGTCCTTCATAAAGCGTGAAACCGGTTACTTTCCAGATGAATAAACCTGTAACAACCGCTGTTATAATAACCCCGAGTGTAGAAAGGAGAAGAGTATGCATTATTACAGGTTTAACATATGAAATATCAGTTTCAAAGCCTCCTGAAAAAAGTATGAAGCATAATGCTATTATTCCTATAAACTGTGCAATACCAGGCTGGTCGAATCTTATATGTCCGATGCCTTCCGAACCCGCCAGCATCCCTACTGCAAGAAAAAGCAGCAGTGTGGGTACACCAAGACGTAATGAAATTTTTCCTGCAAGTATGCTTGCAAAAAACAACAGCGAAATAATAAGAACTATAGTGTCAGCTGTTAATGTCACAGGTATAACTAATTTACATGTTTATTCAAAAATAGATAAATGATATCAAAAACTCAGTTCCAGGCAGATATTTTATTATCTTTATTGAAATCAAATTACATCCTTTTTCGTTTAAATATGGCAATGGCATTTCTGGATATGCTGGCTTGAGGATGATGCTTTGAATTAATTTCCAAAAAGTTATGAAAAGGAGTCGCTTCAACAGATTAAATCAGGTTATATTTTTATTCCTCCTTACTTTAATTTTTTCATTTAAAACCGGGGGTCAGATTTTGAAAGATGCTGAAACTGTCACTCTAATAAGGCAGGGAATAGGGCATATTTATAATTTCAAGTTCGACGAAGCGGAAAAAGTTCTGGATCAGCTGAAGGTTTCATATCCAGGCCATCCTGTAATCAATCTTTATAAAGGGATGATGATATACTGGCAGAATTTCCCGCTTATTCCCTCATCGGCTAAACGTTCTGCTTTTGAACAGGAATTATACAGATCCATAGAACTGAGCAGCAGAAATATTCCTTCAGTTGATTATGAAGCCGAATATCTTCTTGCCAATCTGAGTGCCAGAGGATTGCTTCTACTTTTTTATGCAGATAATGGTTTAAGCAGTGAAGTTATTCCACTCGCAGCCGAAACTTACCGGCCATTGATGCAATCATTCAGATATACATCCGAATGCCCCGATTTATATTATTTTACAGGTGTTTACAATTATTACCGTGATGCTTATCCACGTGTAAGGCCAATATATAAAGCAGTTGCTTTTCTGTTTCCGCAGGGGAATATGCAGCTCGGGTTGCAACAGCTTGAAATATGCGGAAAAGAGGCAATGGCTCTTCAGGCTGAAGCATATTCCATCATTTCATGGATAAGAATGCATTTTGAGAATGATTACCAGAAGTCGCTCCCTTACTGCAAACTACTGTATGAAAAGTATCCTGATAATGTTTTCTTTAAAAGCATGTATATCAAAAATCTGCTTCTGCTGAAAAAGTACAATGAGGCAGAAGAGATTCTGGGAATAGAGTCGGAAACTGACACAAATTCATTTTACAAAGCTCTACGCTCTTTCTTTACCGGAATTATTTTTGAAAAGAAATACAGGAACTTCGGCAATGCCGGGAAATTTTATCATGAAGCTATTGATGCCCTTCAGCCTTTTGGTGAATATGGAAAAGAGTACCAGGCTTATGCATATTTTGGATTGAGCCGTCTCGGACTCAAGGAAGACGAGAAGCATCAACGCAGGATATACCGTCGAAAGGCGCTTGAGTTATCTGATTTTAAAAAGATTACATTCGATGACTGAGATATATATTTCAGTCATTCACCTGTTATTTTACTTATTCTTTCCATTCAAGGTCCTTTCAAACAGTTTAAATATACGTTTGTATTCATCTGTCCAGCTCGACGGTTCCCTGAAGCTGTGGCTCTCAAGCGGGTATACTGCCAGTTCCCAGTTATCCTTTCCAAGTTCAATAAGACGCTGTACCAATCTTACCACATCCTGAAAATGGACGTTATCGTCAATCATTCCATGGCAAATAAGAAGTTCCCCTATCAGTCCTTCGGCGTAATAAATAGGCGAACTCCTTACATATGCAATACTATCAGCAACGGGAGTATTGAGAATGTTTGAGGTATAGCCATGGTTATAGTGTGCCCAGTCGGTTACAGGACGTAGTGCTGCTCCTGCTGCAAATACTCCGGGTTTTGTGAACATTGCCATAAGTGTTATGAAACCGCCATAAGAACCTCCGTAGATTCCAATCCTTTCAGGGTCGATTTGATGCTCTTCTACAAGGTATTTTGCTCCGTCAATATGGTCGTCGAGATCCTTTCCTCCCATGTGCCTGTAGATGGCTGTTCGCCAGTCACGTCCATATCCTGCACTTCCACGGTAGTCAATATCGAGAACAGTATAGCCATTATCAACGAGAAAATTGTGGAACATATATTCACGGAAATAGCTGCTCCACCATCTGTGAGCATTCTGCAGATATCCTGCCCCGTGTACAAAAATTACTGCAGCACCGTTGCGAACATTGTTTGCCGGCCTGTATAATCTTGCCGGAATCATTGTTCCGTCGGATGCCCTGAACCTGACATATTCAGGGGTCCGCCAGTTGTAAGCCCTGAATTCAGGAGTAAGCGACTCGGTGATTTTAACAGGAATAGCTTTCTCTTTGTTCTCCATTATATAAAGCTCCCATGGCCTGTTAGCAAATGAAACTCTTAATGCAAAATATTTTTCATCGGGTGAGAGAGTGTATTCAACACCCCCTCCGAAGCTGGTAAGACGTGTTCTTTCGCCTCCACGCACAGGCATTCTGTAGAGTTCTCTTATACCAGGGTCCGTCTCATTGGAAATGAAATACCAGTATTTTCCGTCATTGGAAAGTTTAGGTTCGTAAACTTCAAAATTGCCTGATGTGATTGCCTTTTTTTCACCTGTCTGAACATCAAGAAGGTAAAGGTGTGAATAGCCCGATTCCTCCGATTGGAAATAAATTGTTTTGTTATCGGGTAGCCAGCCAAGTAGGCCCGAACGTGTACCCGGACCGCCTATCCATGCTGAATCGTGCTGGTTATCCAGAAGTTTAAGCTTACCTGTTCCGACATCCAGAAGCATTATCCAGCGGTCTTTGTTATCAGTCGATAGAACTTCCACCACAGCACGGCTGCCATCATCCGACCACACAGGCGGGCGAAAAGTCATTAAGCGTTTTTCTGATAGTCCGGGAATATCTCCGCTTACTGCCTGGTATACCGTGTCGCGGCTGATATCAAAAATATACAGTTTCGAAGAATATTGAGAAGTTCCGACTTTTGGCCTGCTCTGTATTTCACCTGTATATCCTGACTCTGTGACATAATTAGGCACTATTGTATTTTTTTCTTCGCCTCTCTGTGTCTGGATCCAGGTGACATATTTCTCATCTGGACTCATTCTGACGGATCCTGTTGTCCCCTGGCCGGTGAAAATAGTTTTCGGACTGACAGGAGCCATGGCTTTTGATTCATTCAAGGTAATTTCCCTTAACCTTTTCCTCTCGGCAAGTGTTTTGAAAAGAGTCAGCTGGCTGTTATAGAGCCATTTTTCGTTTTCATTCCGGTAAGGAGGTTCAGTTGCCTGCTCCTTACCGGATCGAAAGTCTGTAAGCTGGTTAAAGGTCCCTTTGTTTATATCCCACGAAAAAATATTGTTTCCCGAAACAAAGATTATCTTATCTTCTTTAAGGTTGAAAACCGGACTGGTTTCAGGAGTGGATGTGGAGGTAATCTGCAGGGTATTTCCGGTTTTGAGATTAAGCAGGAAAATATCTCCGTTTTTTGAATAAACATACATTGTTCTCTTGCGGTTATAGTTGCCCTCCGTGGGAAGATTTTTTCTCTCTTCAAGAGTTACTTTCTGCGGTATCCGGCTGCCTTCCCTCACAACATAGAGTGAAGGCATGGAATCGACGTTTTCAGTCCATGTGAAGTAGAGGTTATTTCCCGATGGCGACCACCGGGGCGATTCAGGTGAAATGCCTATAAATTTCTCGCCCAGCATTATTTTCTCAATCGTCAGTGACGACTGTGCTTCAATAATGCCTGAAGTCATAAGGAAAAATGCAATCAGATTAAATGTGAATATTTTTTTCATAAGCAAATAATTCAAATATGTTTGAAAATCAATTAAATCATTCAACTAAATATTTCGTTATAAATAAATTTCCTGTTTTAGAGAAGGATAAGCTCTGCTATTACTGAAGACAAATGTAATGCAAAAAGTTACAGCTATTAAAACGTTAAAGACCCGGTAATTAAAAAATTCCGATTTGAATTTCCTGACTCTCCTATACTCTTTTGATTATCTTATGCATCTCCTGGAGTTCATTCATGAGATTATTCAGCAGCCGGTTATTCTGGTCGGTGAACCTGGCTATCACATATAAAGTATATAGTTCCAGGTTGTCTTCAACGTTTTTTGCTCCTGTATCTTTCAGAAAATCGTTTCTGAGCTCATTGAATCTGTTGGTAGTTCCGATGAAAGCCATATTCTTAAAATTTTTCTTTTTGTGAAGTTAATAAAATATGATGTTCGTTACAATAAATTTTATCTTTGAAAAAGCAAAACCTGATTCAACATGAATGGTATGCTTTTTAAATTCAAAAAATAATTTATTAAACAATCTGATTATGAAAAAGAAGAATCTTTTATCGAGAAGGGATTTTGTACAGAAATCCGCTCTGGGTGCAGCTGCATTTGCTGTACCGTCAATTATTCCGGCCCGTGCATTTGGTGCTGCTGACCGGATAACGGTTGCAGTTCTTGGTGTTAATGGCCGTGGTGTAAATCACATTGATGGATTCAGCAGGCTTGAAGGGGTTGAGGTTGTAGCTTTATGTGACCCGGATCTTGTGGTACTTGAGAAGAGGGCAGGTGAATTCGAAAAGAAATACGGCAGGAAGGTAAAACAGTTTCAGGATCTCAGGAAGCTTTACCTCGACAAGTCGATTGATGCTGTAAGTATAGCAACGCCTAATCACTGGCACTCTCTTGCTGCCATATGGGCGATGCAGGCAGGCAAGGATGTATATGTTGAAAAGCCGGGTTCTCATAATGTTTTTGAAGGACGCAAGATGGTCGAGGCAGCAAAGAAGTATGACCGCATTGTGCAACACGGGGTTCAGTTGAGAAGCTCTGTTGCAGTACAGGAGGCTGTGAATCACCTTCGTAACGGACTGATTGGCAGGGTTTACATGGCACGCGGACTGGTATTCAGATGGAGGGATGACATTGGAAAGAAAGGTCCTTCTCCTGTACCGGAAGGGCTTGATTACGACCTCTGGACGGGTCCGGCAGAAATGTTGCCCTTCTCGAGAGATTTCGTGCATTATAACTGGCACTGGCACTGGAATTACGGCAACGGTGACATTGGCAACCAGGGAACACATGAGACTGACCTGTGCATGTGGGGACTGGGTGTAGGGTTGCCCGAAATCATCTCAGCCGGCGGTGGCAAGTTTGTGCATGATGACGCCAAAATCACTCCCGACGTGCTAACATGTCAGTTTATGTATCCGAAAGAAAGGAAAATGATTGAATTTGAAGTGAGGCCATGGATTACAAATGAAGAGAATGGTGTGTCGGTCGGAAATATTTTCTACGGAACTGATGGTTATCTGGTGGTGTACAATTACGACAGGTATGAATCATTCCTCGGCAGGGATAAAAAGCCCGGTCCGTCGCGAAGGGAGGGCGGTGATCATTATGCAAACTTTATTGAAGCTGTTAGGAAACATGATAAATCTATTCTGAATGCGCCGGTCGAAACAGCACATCTGTCGTCAGCTCTGTCACACCTCGGTAATATTGCATACCGTACAGGCAGAACCCTCAAGTTTGATCCGGCAACCGAGAAATTCATCGGTGATGATGAAGCAAACAAATTGCTTACAAGGAATTACCGTGCTCCTTATGTGGTTCCGGAAAATGTCTGAGGAAACTTACTGTACTTCATATATTTCAAAAAGCAAAAAAGGGCTCCTGCAACGGCCCTTTTTTGTTTCTGTTTATTGAATATTACTGATTTATGTTTGATAGCAGTAAGGTTGACCCTTCTCAATCAGAATTTATATCTCATGGCAAGAGTAAAAATCTGGGTTTCATAGAAATTCTGGTACTCTACCCTGAATCCTTCTCCTTCGATTCTCTGCTGTAAACCCATTGTGTTTGTTATATCACTTGCTGTAAAGTTCAACTCCAGTTTGTTACCGGCAAATGATTTCTTTACTCCAATATCAATTCCTCCCCTTGAGAGTTCCTTCCCCTGTGCAATATTTTTTGCACTGAAATACTGGGCTGTAACTTCAATAACAGTGCCATGGTTAAGCGAGAACTGGTTGATCAATTTTGCAAAAAACGGAGTATCGGAGCGTTTTTCCACACTATAATTCTGTGGTACTGGAAAAAGTATCTGCCCTGAATGTCCGAATATTGTATTCCGGTAAATATTGGCACTTGCAGAGAGTTTCCACAACTTAAGAATTTTTTGTTCAAAATTTATTTCAGCTCCCATATTTATAGCTTTTCCAAGATTATCGTAGGCTTTGATTGTTATCTCGCTGTGTAATGGATCCTGAATATATACGCGTGTATAATAGTCATTTATGGTCTTATGGTAAAGCGATGTATAAAATGAACCTGTTTGCCACATGTATCTATATGTAATTTCGAAGTTCTGGGTAAATTGTGGCCGCAGTGAAGGGTTGCCTATTTTAAGTAATTCTGGATCATCATATTTTGGGAAGATCCTCAGTATATCCTCGCCTGGCCTGTCGACACGGCGGTTATAAAAGAAAGATATCTTATTTGATTTGTTAACTTTCCATGTAAGTCTTATGTTGGGGAAAAGGCTGAAATAATCGTACTCGTTTTCCGTAAAATAAGGGTTCGGTGCAAATTTATAACTCACGCCTGTGTATTCTGCCCGCATACCTGCTTCAATATCTGCCTTTATAAATTCTGCCACCAGGTTGGCATATACTCCTGCAAGTTGTTCGTTCCATTCCGACCAATCGCCAAAATTGTATATCAGGGCTGTATTCGACGGGTCCTTGGTTACTGTATATGTGATCGGCATATGGCGGTACCTGCCTGAGAGGCCTGCTTCCAGCCTTCCAAATGGCAAAGGTTTAGTGTAATCGGATGTTAACATATAAACATATTCAGGTGCCATTACCCATGTTTTGTCGGTCCTGATAACCGGATACGGAGGAGGTCCGTCCTGGCTGAGGTTATATGTTTCATCCTCCCAACCTTTTGTAAAAAGTATCTGGGAATTGAGTTCATGGCCTGGCTGCTGGAATTTAAATTTATGTTGCAGCGTTATATTTGTGAATCCTGTGCCTTCGCTTTCGTAAAAACCCCACTTTCTTAAAGGTGAAAGGTAGTCTCTATTCCCAAAATACCAAACCCTTGTTGTATCAATATGCCATTCATAGTCATATAATCCGAAAAGTGTTATGGTATGCTCGGGTGAAGGATTCCAATCCAGTCCCAGTTTCAGGTTGAAGTGATTCTGGGACCTGTTTTCAGCAACCTGGCTTTCAGTGATATTTCCGTTATCGTAGAATCTGGTCGTGAACTCATTGTTTGGAAGTCTCTTTTGATTGATCAGGTACGACTGCCAGAAAATACGCAGTTTTTCTGTTTTGTAATGCAGGTTAAATGAGGGTGTAATTTTCAGGTTATCAGAGTAGCTTGGCATACCTGTTGGGAGGTCTTTCTTCCTTTTTGTAATCATTCCTATTCCCGGTGCCAGACCAACATCGCCGCTAAAGCCTTTTTGTTCGCTCTTTTTAAAAACTATATTGACAATCCCTGCCATACCTGCCGCATCATATTTTGCAGAGGGGTTTGTGATTACTTCAATTTTCTCGATTTGTGATGCAGGTATATTTTCGAGTCCTTTCTGGCTGCCGAAGCCGGTAAGGCTCGATTGTTTACCGTCAATCAAAACAGCAACTTTATCGCTGCCTCTGAGTATAATCCGGCTCTCCTGGTCAATTACCACTCCAGGAAGAAGTTTTACGACATCAAGAACAGAGCCCGTTGCTCCGGAAATTAACTCTTCAACTGAATAACTTTTCCTGTCGAGTGCTGAGGAAAGCTTTTGCTTTTCACCAGTCACATTAATTTCAGCCAGTTCAAGTTGTGATGGCTTAAGAAGAATTGTACCCAGATCGAGAGTTTTGTTCAGTGAACCAGAAATAACGTGGCGTTTTACCGGTTCAAATCCAATATAAGAGAAGACGAAATCATACTCGCCGGGCAAAAGGTCGGGAACAACAAATCTCCCTTGTTCATTTGTTACTGTTCCCGTTACAAGTTCATTTGTTCCACTTTTAACAACTGCAATAGTTGAATTTATAAGAGGCTGTCTGTCGTCTTCATTTATAACTCTCCCGGAAATAGTTGTTTGTGAGAAACCTGAAAGTGATAAAATAAATATCAGAAAAGGGAAGATTAAATATTTCATCTGTGGTATTTTTTGATGATCAACTATTATCAATATAATGACACCATGGGCGGCTTTTTTATTCCCCTGTTTGTTGTAAAAAGCATTTATTAACAACAACCTGGAAATTCAGGAAGAAAAACCTATAATGATATTATTATTTTATTTCCCTGATTTTTATATTTTTAAATGAGACAAGGTTACCGTGATCCTGCAGCAGAATTCTGCCCTCCTGCACCATACCGAAGTTTTCCATTCCCTTGAACTTGCTTTTTTCGACGAGGGCTTTCCATTCGGGGGTTCCGCGTTCATATTCAACTGTGAGGTTATCGTTGAGCCAGTGCTGGACTTTATTTCCATTAACGACAATCATTGCCCTGTTCCACTGGTCGAATCCATTATCGCGTTTATTTTTTGGAGCGATGAGGTCGTAGAGTCCAGCGAGGGTTCTGTTTCCTCCTATTCCGGCTTTTGCATCAGGGTGGTTTCTATCGTCGAGTATCTGGTATTCACAGCCTATTGAAGCGTATTTCCCGCCTTCCGATTCGGTATCGACGAAATATTTTATACCGCTGTTAGCGCCTTTAGTATATTTGAAGTCGACAATAAGTTCGAAGTTTTTGAATTTTTCTACGGTTACGATATCGCCTCCACCGCCCGGTTTCTTTGTTTCAGGATTGACAATCAGCTCCCCATTTTTTATTTCCCATCCGCTTTCAGGGAATTTACCGGTACGGGCGTTCATCCAGCCGTTTGATGTCTGGCCGTCGAAGAGGAGTCTCCAACCTTCTGCTTTCTCACGTTCGGTGAGTTTATTATTAAGGTAGCTTACCTGTGGTATTACAGGAGTATAGGGTGTTTTGTATTTATCGAGGTTTTTTGTTATTATCCTGAGGTTTTTCCATTTAACCTGCATCCCGGCTCTTGATGAGTCGTTGCCGATGCTGTGCACCTGGAGGGCTATGAAGCCTGAGGGTGTCATATCGTCAACAAGGTCGGCGCATGGTATTCCGTTTACCCATGTTCTTATTGAGGGACCGATAGCCTCAACACGGTAGTGGTTCCATTCTCCAACTTTAAGGGCTTTTTTGGCCTGGGGGTTTCTCTCGAGTGAATAGAGCCATCCCCGGCGGGCTTCGTCGTATATACCGCCTGACCATGCACGCTCCGACGGGTCCATTTCGACCTGGTAACCGTGGACACGTCCGTTCTGATAGTCGGGCCGGCTTTCGCTGCGAATCTGGACACCTGAATTCATTCTTGGATCGAACCATGTATCGAATTCAAGAATGAAATCAGAATATTTTTCTTTAGTACAAAGGAAGGAGTTTGGGGAGCCCACAACAGTTGTTCCTATGATAACGCCCTTTTCGAGTTTGAATGGGGCCGTCCCGTTAAGCTGTTCCCAGTTTGAGAGGTCTTTGCCTATGAGATTTTTCCATTGTGCTGTGGAAGGTATTGTAAATGCAAGTGACAGTGTAAGTGTAAGAAGGTAGCTTAAGTTTTTCATTTTATTTATGTTTTAAAATTGCTATTGAAAGACGCGTGGAAAGATACAAAAAACAATAAAAAACTGAACAGGGTAATAAGAAGAATAATAATATCATCTTTCATTGTTATCGGTTAATCTTTAATAATAGGCAGGTAGAATGGAGATATTTTTAATGGTTCATGAAGCAGGGGTCAGGGAAGTGATTACCGGGTTATGGTGGGCAGGTTATTAAGAATAGCAGGTGTGCAGTTTCCAGAACAATGAGAGAACTTTTTCAGAATCAAATATTAAATAAAAAATTTTTTCAGTTAATAAAAATTATTATCTGATAAATTTTATCATATAATAATATTTATCATATAATATTTTTTTCTATTTAATAATTTTTACAATTTAAAATATTTTACTATTTAGTAACTTTTACTATTTGATATTTTTTTTCAAATAATAATATTTCTCATTTTATAAAATCCGAATATAAAAACAGATTAACAATTATATTGTGACAACCTAACTCATATATCCCGAAACAACACCCAAAATTTCAATGTTATTGCTTACTATCTGTAAATAATTAAAACTCACCATTTTACATAAAACTTAATCTTGATATAATTTATCAATCGCCCCCCAACTCTGTTATTGCATGTAATTCTTTATTATTTTTGAAAAAAATCCATAACTATGAAAAAAATATCTCTTACATTATTTATTACCCTGTTTTCCTTAATAAGCCTTAAATCTTTTACACAACCAGTCGTGGCACTCGATAACTGGTTCAACCGCGAAACAAACCCCAAAACAGGCCAGCTCTACCATTACCTCTGGACCGATACCGCATGGAGCGGATATTCACGATGGGGAGAAATATTTAAAGGCAAAGGAGCTGTAATTACCACTATTGAAAAGCCTGCAGCAGATGTGCTTAAAAATATTAATGTGTATATCATCGTTGACCCCGACACAACTACGGAGAGTAAAAGTCCAAACTATATTACACCGGAAGATGCAAAAACAATTGCTTCATGGGTAAAGAAGGGCGGAGTACTTGCAGTGCTTGCAAATGACGCACCCAACTGTGAGTTTACAAATCTCAACAGAATGATGTCACAGTTCGGGATCACATTCAACCATGTTACGCTGCATCCCGTCCCGGGAACCAACTGGGAAATGGGTGCTTGCACAAACCTGCCCAACCACCCGCTGTTCAAGGATGTGAGTAAAATATACATTAAAGAAGTCTCCTCAATAAGCCTAACCAGAAATGCCAGGCCCGTACTCGTTGAAAATGGCAACGTGCTTATAGCTGAATGCAACTACGGTAAAGGTTATGTATTTGCTATTGGCGACCCCTGGATTTATAACGAATACATCGATCACGACCGCCTCACGCCAGATTTCGAAAACCGCAAAGCTGCTGAAAACCTGGCCAGCCTCCTGCTGGAAAAAGTTAAAAAATACCCCGGAGCCCCCGGAACATTCAAGCCTCTCCCAAAAGAAAAAACATTACAGGCAATGGTACTGGCCAACAAATATTTTATGGAAAAATGGCCCGACGTGGGCAAGACAATAATCACCGACCGAGAAAGGCCTAGCAACATCTGGACACGCGGTACTTATTACGAAGGACTGATGGCTTTATATAAAATCAAACCCGATCCTTCATACCTTGATTATGCAATTAAATGGGGCGAATTTCATAAATGGGGACTGAGAAACGGAATAACAACAAGAAACGGTGACGACCAGTGTTGCGGACAGACATACATCGACCTTTATCTTATGGATACAACAAAAAAGGAAAGAATAAGGGATATCAAAGCATGTATTGACAATATGATTTCCACAGATAAGATTGACGACTGGAGCTGGATAGACCTGATACACATGGCTATGCCTGTTTTTGCACGGCTGGGAGCTGTTTACAACGACAACAGATACTTCGACAGACTCTTTGAGATGTATATGTTCACAAAAACAAAACACGGTGATAACGGATTGTACAGCACAAAAGACCATCTGTGGTGGCGCGATAAAGATTTTGACCCTCCTTATAAGGAGCCTAACGGGAGAAACTGCTATTGGTCGAGGGGTAACGGATGGGTCCTGGCAGGAATAGTCCGAACACTTGAATGGCTTCCCCAAAACAGCCCGTACAGAGATGAATTTGTTAAAACTTACAGGGAAATGGTTGATGCCCTTCTGGAGTGCCGCAGATATGACGGATTCTGGAATGTAAGTTTACACGACCCTTCACACTTCGGAGGAAAGGAACTTACAGGAACATCACTATTTACTTATGGTATTGCATGGGGTATCAACAACGGAATACTCGACCCAAAAAAGTTCAAACCTATTGTGGAACATTCATGGAAAGCACTTGTGGAGGACTGCCTGCATCCCAACGGATTCCTTGGATATGTACAGGGCACAGGAAAGGAACCAAAAGACAGTCAGCCTGTCGGATATGACAGAGTCCCAAATTTTGAGGATTTCGGACTTGGATGCTTCCTGCTTGCAGGATCGGAGGTTTATAAGCTAAAGTAGAAAGGAGCAAGAGAAGAGCATGAGAATTTACAGGGATCAACTATAAATTTAGATATAATTTTATCAATGATAAATAAACAGGAAATTATGAAAAAAATCTTCATTCTTTTTCAGGCATTGTTAATTCTGGCTGCATATTCATGCACCAATCCTGTAACAAAAACATCCCCTGCTCCGGTTCTGAAGGAAGCAACACCTGAATCGGCCGGGATGTCAGCGGAACGTCTGAGCCGTATTGATAAGATGATACAATCGGCTGTTGACAGCGGCTGGATAGCCGGTGCCGTGGGTTTCATATCCCGCGATGGCAAAATAATATATCACAAAGCTTTTGGCGTCAGCGACCTGGAAGCAAAAACACAATTGAAAAAAGATGATATTTTCCGTATTGCTTCCCAGACAAAAGCCATTACAAGCATTGCTGCCATGATGTTATTTGAAGAGGGGAAATTCCTGCTCGATGATCCGGTTTCAAAATATATACCAGAATTCAAAAACCCACGGGTAATAGAAAAATTCAACGAGAAAGATACAACCTTCACAACTGTTCCTGCAAAACGGGAAATAACAATCAGGGATCTTTTCACCCATACATCAGGAATAGATTATGCAGGTATCGGCTCACCAACCATGCGTGCTATATATGCCAAATATGATATTCCCGGAGGGTTCGGCACCGATAAAATGGTGATTGGTGACAAAATGAGAGCACTGGGGAAGCTACCGCTTGCACATAATCCTGGCGAGAGATTCACCTATGGCCTCAACGTTGATGTGCTGGGTTACTTGATTGAAATTTGGTCGGGCGAAAGCCTTGATGAATACTTCAGAAATCATATTTTCGTGCCTCTCGGCATGAACGACACATATTTCTATCTTCCAGAAGAAAAACATAACAGGCTTGTTAAGGTTAATACTGAAGACGAGAACCATCATGTAAGAGCTATGCCTCAGGATGCTGTAAACTATCCGCTTCTCAAAGGAACATATTATTCGGGTGGTGCCGGTCTCAGTTCTACTGTTTATGATTATGCGGTATTCCTTCAGATGCTGCTTAACAGGGGAGAATACAATGGTAAACGTCTCCTTTCAAGGAGAACTGTGGATTTAATCACTTCAAACCAGATAGGTGATCTGAATATAGGTTATGATAAATTCGGTCTTGGGTTTCAAATTACTACTGCAAGAGGACAATCGGTTCTTGGAGTATCTGAAGGTTCCTTTTCGTGGGGCGGATATTTCGGAACCATTTACTGGGCCGATCCAAAAGAAAGAATTATAGGCCTGCTCTTCTGCCAGCAGGTCCCACTGAGCCACGGTGAAATCCAGAACAAATTCAAGGCGATGGTTTATCAGGCGTTAGAGGATTAAGGGTTTGAGGGTTAACGGGTTGACGGGTTAACTGGTTAACGGGTTAACTGGTTAACTGGTTAACTGGTTTACGGGTTAACTGGTATACGGGTTGATGGGTTGATGGGGTTTAATGGTCAGTATTTTTTCAGCAGGTTAAGGAGTTTGCTGTCGAGTTTGTGGCCATACCAGTCGGTGTAGTCGACATCGGTGCGCCTTGAGTCGAGTATGCCAAAGTCGCCTCTGAAGTTCCAGAGGGCATATCCTATACCTGCATCTGTAAGTATATCCAGAACATCTTGGAACCATGCAAGAAAAACATTATGGGGTGTTTTATTATAGCATCCACACTCACCGCAATGGACCCCAATACCTTTATTTACAGCATCTATCCATGATTTATAGAGCTCTTCGAGGTTTTTGCGGCTGAATTCCTTCCCATCAATCACTCCAGGCCATACGGGCATCGGTGCCTGTGATGGGTCTTTCCAGACCCATGAAGCCTGATAGTGTGATACGTAATGCGGATAGTATCCCCGACAGCTCTGTGCAATATTCAGGTCGAACAATTCGGGAGTTACGTTATTCCCTACATTATTGCCATCGGCAATAATCAATCTTTCTGGGCTTTCTTTTCGAATTGCATTAACAGCCATCTCAGCAACCTTCCTGTATGTAGTGCCGGGTAGTGCGACTTTACGAGCAAACTGGTCGTTCATATCTTCAATATAAGCCGGTTCATTCAAAAGGTCGAAGCTCAGTTTTTCGGGTGAAATATTTTTATACCGCTTTGCCCACATTCCCCAGTGTGCAGCAAAAGCTTCCTGTGCATCGCTGTCTTTCCAAAGATTAAAGGGTTCATGAAAACCGGCATTTATACAATAACCAGGTGCCCTGTGAAGGTTAAGACTTACATGGAGGTTGTATTTATGGCATAAATAGATCAACCTGTCGACTTCTTCGAGTACGACGGGGTCATAATTACAGATTTCATCCTTTGAAATGTCGCGGGTGCGGTCGAACTTCAGATACCGCGGATAGGCCATCGGTATCCTGACAAAATCAAAACCCCAGTCCCTCATCCATTTAAGGTCATCCTCCGTGGTACTGTTTGCCTGCGGATTCCTCGGCGGGTTTGCCGAAAAGAAATCAAGCAGGTTAAATCCTTTCCAGCGGGGCAGCTTGTTTTTCAAAGGCTCATCTGCCTCACATGACAAGAGCCGGGGGGCAAGTGTTACAGCAGCTGATGCGATAGTTGCTTTCCTCAAAAACTGGCGACGGGAGTTAGAAATCCTTTTCATGATTTAACGAATTACACCCAAAAGTAATTCTAATTTTTATTGTGTAAACCGATATATTTATTTTTTATATACCTCCAGCAACCAGTAGAAATGATATGAATTTTAAAAATGGCACAAGGATAACACTGATTAAACGGATAATCACGGATTATATCTGTGAAAATCTGTCAAGTCAGTGTCATCTGTGTGCCATCAAAAATCAAAGAATAAATGTATGCGTATATTTAACGACTATTGTGCGGTTAAAGAAAGGTGGTTTATGCGGTATTTCCCCATAGCGGTCGAAGCCCTGATAGTCGTTGATAACAAGGTACAGGTCATTACCTTCCCTTGGGTTATATCTCAGCCTGAAGTTGGCTATAAAATCATCGCTGGTATTGACATACTGAACCATTAATGTTGCTGACAATTTGGTACTGAGCATGTACATCAGGTTGGCATTGATAAGATGGATGTCCAGTTTTTTATGCTCGCTTCTATCCGGGAATCTGATCGCATTGTACTGGTATCCTGCCATAAGTCTGAAGCTTGAAGAGAGGTTGAAGTTGATATTGGGCCGAATTGTCAGTCTGTAACCGTCATAGTACTGACCGGCATCTATACTTCCCATAACCGAAAATATCCTTGAGGAAGGTGTACCGAACCTGCCCTGGAAATTAATGAAGGAATATTCTCCGCTTGAAATTATTATGTTATCGGCAATTTCAAAGTCATCCTGGACCCCTTCTGTTCTGTACTCCATGCTGATATCATAACGGAATCCCTTTTTGGTATTGATTCTGAAACCAGGTTCAATGATGCTGTTTTCGAGCTTTCCGTCTTCAATACGGGTATAGTATTCTCCCCTTATTGTTGCAGCCATACTGAATATTTTTGATTTTTCACCGGGGAACCATCCGTAGAGTAATTGGCCGTTATAACCCTGAAGACCTCCTCTTCTCATGAATCCGGCACGTGGATTAAAGTCGAGACCTGAATATGTATAACCAAAATTATATGCAAATCCCCTTTCCGAACGCCTTTCCCAGTTGGCATATATGAATGAGGAATTTATCGAGTTAAGGCTGTTGCCTGTCTGGCTGTCCCATGTCTGTGCCCATTTAAGATTGAGGTAATCTTCCCCTTTTACTTTAAATATACCATCAAGCCCATAAGCAATATTCTTGTTGCCATCAAGGTCTATACGGGAAGTGACCATTGTTCCAATATATGAATTAGGGTTGAATACCTGTCTTCTGACTCTTAGTACTCCAAAATTTTCTGAAGGTATATCTTCAAATTTATCTGTCTGCATATTGAGGAATCCCATTTCCCACCTGCCTATATGCCCTGTCACTCTTGCACCACCTAAAATTCTGATCATTTCACCATGGGCAATTCCAATGTTTCGGCTGTAAAACAGGTTATCGGCCATTCCTCCAAGACTGAAGTTAAAAAGGCTTGAACGTTCCTGGAAGAACATTCTTTTTTCCGGAAAGAAAAGACTGTAGCGTGTAAGATTTACTTGCTGTTCGTCGGCTTCAACCTGAGCAAAGTCAGTGTTTGCAGTCAGGTCAATGGTAAAATTGCTTTTTATACTGTATTTAATGTCAAACCCTGCGTTAAAGTTTGGTTTGTCTTTTTTTAAATATTCAGTATTTTCTTCATTCAATGAATAATCTCTTGTAAATCCACCTATTACGTAAGGTGAAAGGTACACCGGTTGAGCCGGTTTAAGTCCGTCGAGAACAATTGTCTTTGACAGAGAAGGTTTATAGATGGCCATCATGCCATATTTTGGTTCTATTGCAGGGTAAGTGTCAACTTCATTATTGGTTCCTATGTTTCTGACAATTGAAAGACCCATCCGTGTCAGGTTATTTATGTTTTTAAACCTGAGGCTCGAGAAGGGGATTCTCATCTCTGCATACCAGCCTTTATCGTCTCTGCTGGTTTTAACATCCCAGAATGTATTCCAGCTGTAGTTCATAACACCACCTCCGAAGCCGCCGCCGCCACCGCCGCCTCCGCCGCCGCCACCACCACCACCTCTCATCCCTGCAGCATCATTGGAAATAGTAAAATCGGTTCTTAGACCCGACGGCGCAGTAAAAAAGGCTAAGGCGTTTTCATTATCCCTGTAAGTATCTAAAAGAACCCCGAATGCATCCATTCCGTAAAGCATCTCATCCCTTCTTCTAGATGGACAGAAAATCCTTGAAGGATCCTTCATAAATAATCTTGCTCCTATCCACAGGTAACGCTCATCATAACCAATATATACTTCACTCTGCTCCGAAGGTTCATTGCCAAAATTGGGCCTGTGCATAACCAGTTGTAACTTTGTCAGATAATTCCACTCATCCTCATCGATCCTGCCATCAAAAGTCACAGAAGAATTAATCTTCTTTATGAAAATTTCACCTTCCTGAGCTTCCAGTAAGTTTAAAAAAGAAAACAATGCAATAATTATAAAAAACAAAGATTTGCAAGTCCTTTTCATTTAATATGATTTTCCTTTTTAGACAATTAAGTTGAATTAAAAATTCCTGCAATTTTATGGAAATTACAGGATTGATTCTGTTAAAAAACTTTAATAATTAACTTATCTGCTATTTGTGACTGGCTTTAAGGGTATTATACAAACCTCTCCCTGTAATCCCGAGGGGCGTGGTTGCCATGCAGATGCATCAAAAAGCCCCTCTTTCCTGTTTTGCGGAAGTCTTGAAGGGAAGTTTGTATTATAAAACTTTTTCCATTCAATTCCTTTCCTGTCCATATAAGCGATCCTGTTGGCAGCAAGGTTCGTAACCCTTATTTCAATATTATTGGTCTTCTTCAGCTTTTCAGCAGGAATTACCACGCTGAAATCAGGCCCAAGAAGAGTGCCAATATATTCTCCGTTAAGCGTTATACTCGCACTCTCATATACTTTCTCGAGATTGAGCTTCAGAAATTTTGACTTAATGACAGGTGCAGTGAAAGTTGTGCTATAGACTGCTGAGCCTGAAAAATCTTTATATTCTTCACCTTCTATTGCAGTGAACAGCACCGGCTCATTTAAGGAGACAGAAGCCGGAAGTACGGGTCCTCCTTCAATAAATTTAAGATTCCACTTACCGTTAATAACAACCGGATCCCCTGACTTTTCATAAAACAGGTAATCAGGGCACTGCAATGCAGTTTTGAAGGCCTTTATTATTAACGATTCAAAAGGCTTAAGCTGAAGATATAATTTTATTTTCCCGTCTTTTGACCCGGTTACTTTGACTTTCCCTTTTTCCCCTGTAATAGGATTGAATATACCGGCAGATTTTGCAGGTGTTTCAAGTGTGATGTTTCCTTCAAAATATTTATCAGAAGGATTATAGATGAAGTAGATAGTACCTTCACTGTCTTTGCGCCTGAAAAACTGCAGACCCTGATCGGTGACTGATTCTCTTCTTATCCCGGCGCTCACCAGAAGGTTTTCGAGTGAATCTCCCTGAAACAATTTACCTGTACCTGAAACAGCGACTCTGACTCCTTCACGATTCGTTTCAGAGAATTTAAGCTGTTCTTTCAGATAATTGAATATATCGCGGTTAACTTCAAGCCCTGTCAAGCCTGAAACATTTTCAGGCAGATTGCCATAAAAGATTACCACTGCTCCTTCTTCTGCAAGGTTGCACAGTTTATTGAATGTTTCTACCGGAATATATTTGCACTGAGGTACAATCACCGCTTTATACAGGTTATTGCCTTCGGTGAGTATCTCTTTTCCTGCTGTTGTGCATTTCATCAGCTGCTGGTCGGAGATGAAGTCGTATGCATATCCTCTGCTTGTCATTTTTTCGGCAGCTTTTCTGAACCATGTATCGCGGAATCTTTGTCCTGTGCCGTCAAAATGCTCAAGCATCATTTTATTATATGATGCATAAGTATCAGATGCAGGAAAATAGAGAAGAAGGTCGTTATCGGGTCTGCCGCTTTGCATAAACGACTGAACTTTTGTCACATATTCATTAAGTGCATGAAAATCGGTCCAGATCGGATTTGATGGCTTCAGTTCAACGGCTGCATAAAAATGGAAACCCGGCCAGGGTTCATCTGGCGGGGAGAAGCAGGTACCATGGTAAACGATATGGTTTACGCCTGCAACAAAAAACTTATCAACTGCTTTTTTTATATCCAGAAGTGTGGATGAGAAGTGTTCATCGAGCCATGTGGCAGCTTCGGCAGAAGCTAACTTCCTGCCTGTTACATTAGCAGCCGAGGTTGCAAATTTCATCCTGAATATTTCCGTACCCTCGGTTTCAGGTATATCGGCTGCGGCGTAAAGATCGAGAATATTTCCCGGAGAACCGTGTGCCTGGTTGCGGGTGAGTTTACCATTTTTATGCGCCCACCCGGTCCATTTTTTTGTGAAATTATCAAGGATAAGTTCCGAAATTGTGAGGCGGTAATCGCTCAATACTCTTGCATTCTTTTCCGGGCTGTCTTTCTGGAAGAGTGCCGGCAGATGTTCCTTAAGGTCGTAGCCTCGTCTTTTAAGGAATTCATCAAACAATGAGGGAGTCCAATCAGCCTGCCCGCGGGCATCATCGACTTCATACGAGTCGTTGAAGAAACCTCTCAGATGGCTCAGGTCGTAGCCTGCAAAAGCCTTATCAAAGTGGGTAAGATAATTTTTTATAGCCTTATCAGAGAAATGGTCTATAACATAGCCTTCACCTCCAGGGCCGGCACGTTCAACCATCTTGCCATGCCAGCCTGTGAAGACTGCATAAAGGGTCCATGTTCCGGAAGGGGCTATCCATTGAAGTCTGCCTTCCGCTGTAACTTCACCAGTAATATCTACTGCTTTCCCATCATCAGAATAAGCTACCAGTGCAGCCAGTGGCAGCGGTTTTTCAAACCTTATCTGGTCGATGGCAAGTTGCTGGAGGTTGGGGTTCTTATACACCGGGTCGATGATGTCCTTTATATCAACCCTGTAGGTGCTGTTCCACCTGATAAACGGTTCCTGAATATATTCAATCTTCTCCCCTAATGTTTCGCCGCCTTTAAGAGTATATGTTTTGAATGCCACATATTTGCTTGCATCATCGTCGGTTACCCATGGACCGCCGAAGGGCCAGCTCGAAGCATTAGCAAGATCAATGCCCATGTCGAGCCTCTTTGCTTCCCTGAGAGTATGCTCAAACATCTTCATCCATTCGGGTGAAAGAAAATGAATGAATTTGTCCTCGTATCCCTTAACTCCATAAAGTACTGTAAGTTCCAGTCCACCCAATCCGGCAGCTTTATACTGTTCCAAAACCGTTGTCAGGTCTTTCTGGTTCACAATACTTCCTGGCCACCACCACCGCGACCATGGTCGGGTTTCGTAAGTCACAGCAGGCCATTCAAGTGATTGTGATACAACAATCTGTGTTATTAAAAGGCCAGTAATAAGTGAAAGGACATTTTTCATTACTGAAAGGTATTATTTCCCAACCTGCTGGTTATTCCAAAAGTTATTATGAACCTGCAGGATTTTTTGCCGAATTTATTTGTTTTTATGGAGAAATTAAGGGAATTAAGATTTTTTTACAATTTGTGTGTTTTCCCCTGTTATACAAATATTTTGATCAGAGGAAAAATTCATCATAATTGTTCCAGTTCGCCGGGTTATTGATTATATATTTGCGGATGCGGCTTAAACGGGTATTATTCTTTATAATGTGTTCATAATAATTACGTTGCCATAATTTACCCATATATTGATTTTTTTGTTTAAAAACTAATAAACATTTATTTGAAACAATTGATTTATACGCACCAACAATATCCCCCAATGACGGTGGTTTCGTATCCGTAATATTCGTATCCGTGTATGTACCAAAATTATTAATGATTTTATCCGGGACAACCGCGCCATCTGTTTTATCCGGGACAACCGCGCCATCTGTTTTATCCGGGACAACTGCGCCATACGTTTTATCCGGGACAACCGCGCCATCTGTTTTATCCGGGACAACCGCGCCATCCGTTTTATTCGGGACAACCGCGCCATCTGTTTTATTCGGGACAACCGCGCCATCTGTTTTATCCGGGACAACCGCGAGGGTTGTCCCTACGGGGGGATTGGTGATTTTGATGATGGCGTGGATGTGATCTGGCATGATGATATATTCATCAATTTCTATATTGGGGAAACGGCGGGTAATTTCGGTCCAACATTGCTGGGCAATTTCACCGTATTCATTTAAAATCATTTTTCCGTTTTCTATTTTTCCGAAAAAACATTTATGGTTATGGGTTACAATGGTCACATAATACATACCCGGTTTCGAATAATCATATCCTTTCAACCTGATGGAACGACGGTGATGTTTTTTGGGATCATAAATCATTGGTATATCTAATTAAAATGTATATTTGACATATGCAGCGGACAGGGTAAAATTATTAATTTTCAATTTTATTTTTACCTGATGCAATAAAAAAGATGAATGTTTTATGGGAGCAAGATTTTTTATTTCCTGTACGTTAATCTGCCTTGCGGTATTGTCTGGATTCAGTCCTGTTCCACCAACGGAAGAACCTGTTTCCACAGCGAAAGTCGTGGTGATTACGGTTGACGGTTCAATCAATCCGGCAAGTGCCGAATATATAAATTCAGGAATAAAATATGCCTGTGAAAACAGTGCGGAGTGCCTGATTGTAAGGCTGAACACACCAGGCGGATTACTGAAATCGACCCGGGTAATTGTTTCCGATATTCTCGATTCAGATGTTCCGGTTGTGGTTTTTGTTCATCCTGGTGGTGCGCAGGCTGCTTCGGCCGGGGTTTTTGTGACACTTGCTGCACATATCGCAGTAATGGCTCCCGGGACAAACATCGGAGCAGCGCATCCTGTCGACCTCCAGGGTCAGGCTGATTCGGTGATGAACGAAAAAGCCACAAATGATGCAGCTGCATTCATAAGGGCAATAAGCGAAAAACGTCTCCGTAACATACGATGGGCTGAAGATGCTGTAAGAAAAAGCCTCTCAATAACCGAAAATGAGGCACTGAAAGAAAATGTAATAGACCTCGTTGCAGAATCAGTAAATGACCTGCTCGAAAAGATAGATGGCAGAGAAGTCGCCCTTGCTTCCGGGAAAAAAATACTCAATACCCGGAATGCAGAAGTAGTAAATCTGGGAATGACATTTGCACAGAAGATTCTGGGACTGCTGAGTGATCCAAACATAGCATATATTCTCCTTATGATAGGAATATACGGGATCTTCTTTGAATTCTATAATCCCGGCTCTATATTCCCTGGAGTAATAGGATTTATTTGCCTGATACTCGCTCTGTACTCACTTCATACCCTGCCGGTAAATTATGCAGGGCTGGCACTCATTCTTTTTGCCATTATACTGTTCATTATTGAAATAAAAGTTGTAAGTTACGGGCTGCTAACTGTTGGAGGAATTATATCACTTATTCTTGGTTCAATAATGTTAATCAATGTAAAATCAGGCCTCGAAGTTATCAGGATATCATGGCAGGTCATTCTGGTCATAACAGGTCTCACGGTTGCTTTTTTCCTTGTTGCGATAGGGTTCGGAATAAAAGCTCAGACCCGGAAACCAGTAACCGGTATTGAAGGCATGACCGGAGAAACCGGTGAAGCAATAAGCGACCTCGAGCCTGAGGGACAGGTAAGGGTACATGGTGAAATATGGAATGCGGAATGCCCTGACGGGAAGGTAAGCAAGGGTTCGAAAGTGATTATTACCGGAGTTAAAAACCTGAAATTAATTGTAAGAAAATCAACATAAAAGCAAAAGGAGGTAATTATGGAACAGACATATCCTATTCTATGGATTGCGGGAATCCTATTCCTGCTATTCATTCTGGCGAGTGCAATTCGCATACTTCGTGAATACGAACGCGGCGTTGTTTTCCGTCTGGGGCGACTGATGGCCGTTAGAGGCCCCGGGCTTATTCTTCTGATACCTGTGATTGATAAAATGATAAAGGTAAGTCTGAGAACTGTTGTTATGGATGTCCCTCCTCAGGATATAATTACCAAAGATAATGTTTCAATAAAGGTCAATGCTGTAGTTTATTTCCGCGTAATTCAGCCCGACAAGGCAATTGTTGAGGTTGAGGATTACCTTTTTGCAACATCACAGCTATCACAAACAACTTTGCGAAGCATCCTCGGTCAGTCGGAGCTTGATGAGTTACTTTCGCACCGCGAGAAGATAAACCGGGAGCTGGCGTCAATCATTGATACCCAGACTGAACCATGGGGGATAAAAGTATCTAATGTGGAGGTAAAGCATATTGACCTGCCGCAGGAGATGCAGCGGGCGATGGCAAAGCAGGCAGAAGCTGAGCGAGAACGCCGCGCAAAGGTCATTCATGCCGAAGGGGAATTTCAGGCAAGCCAGAAACTGTCGGAGGCTGCTGCAATAATAAGCCAGAATCCGGTTGCAGTGCAGCTTCGATACCTGCAAACCGTAACGGAAGTGGCAGTCGATAAGAACTCAACCATCATCTTTCCTATCCCGATAGAACTTTTTAAGAATTTTATGGCAGATAAGGGGAAATAACCTGAATCGGAATGAGAAAAATATCAGTTTGCTGTTTTCTGCTGATCTCATTTCTTTTTTCCCGCGCACAGCAGACAGAAATTATCTACCTCTCAGGCATTGACAAGGACATCACCTTGCAGTGGGATTTTTTCTGCACCGCCGGCCGTAACAGCGGTTACTGGACTAAAATCCCTGTTCCATCGTGCTGGGAACTCCAGGGGTTCGGTACCTACAACTATGGACGCGACAAACAATTTGCCGATGAAAAAGGACTGTACCGACATAAGTTCACCCTGCCGGCGTCAGTGCGTGGAAAACGTGTTTTCATCGTCTTCGAAGGCTCCATGACCGACACTGAGGTTAAGATTAACGGCAAACCTGCCGGGCCGGTTCACCAGGGGGCCTTCTACAGGTTCAAATACGATATAACGGCTCTGGTCAAATCAGACTCCGAAAACCTCCTCGAGACAACAGTAAGCAAAATGTCGGCAAACAAATCGGTTAACCAGGCCGAACGCGAAGCCGATTACTGGATCTTTGGCGGAATATTCCGGCCTGTTTACCTGGAAATAGTACCCGATGAATTCATTGAACATGTTGCCATTGACGCCCGTGCCGACGGCAACTTCTCTGCATCAGTAAGACTGAATAAAAACTCTGCTCCCAAAAGTATTTATGCAAAGATTGAAACCCTTGATGGCAATCCTGTTACTGAATTACAGGAAGTCAATGCTCCGAAAGGCGTAACTGAAGTTGTAATAAAAGGCAGGGTTGACAATCCCGGGCTGTGGAGTCCAGAATTCCCAAATCTTTACAGGGTGATTATAAGCCTGAAAGAATGTGATAAAATCAGACATCAGGTAATACAGAGATTCGGATTCAGAACGGTGGAAGTCAGGCAGAACGATGGCATTTATGTAAATGGACAGAAGATAAAGTTCAGGGGTGTGTGCCGTCACAGTTCGTGGCCTTCATCGGGAAAGACTACCAGCAAGGAGCTAAGTCTGCTCGATGTCAATCTGATGAAAGATATGAACATCAATGCCGTGCGCATGAGCCATTACCCACCCGACCAGCACTTCCTTGATGTGTGCGATTCGCTGGGTCTGTTTGTGATTGACGAACTTGCGGGATGGCAGGCTTTCTATGATACAGAGGTGGGCAAAAAACTGGTGAAGGAGATGGTTGAAAGGGATGTAAACCACCCTTGTATAATTTTATGGAGTAACGGAAATGAAGGAGGCTTTAATCCTGAGCTAAGGGAGGAATATGCGAAGTATGATCCGCAGAAGCGGCTGGTGATTGAGCCGTGGCACACGCTCAACGGGATGAACACAAAGCATTACATACCATACAATTATGGCACTGCAACATTTTTCAACGGCAGGGACATTTTCTTCCCCACCGAGTTTCTGCACGGGCTGTTTGATGGTGGACTGGGAGCAGGTCTGGAAGACTACTGGAACCTGATGTATTCAAACCCGCTATCAGCCGGAGGCTTTCTGTGGGTCTTTGCCGATGAGGGTGTCGTCCGCACGGATTTGAACGACTCAATCGACACCAAAGGTAACCTGGCACCCGATGGAATTGTTGGCCCATACCGGGAAAAGGAAGGCAGCTACTATGCTATAAGAGATATATGGTCGCCTGTATGGATTGAAAAGAAGATTATCACTCCTCAGTTTGACGGAAGGCTGAAAATCGAAAACAGGTTTCATTACACGTCACTGTCACAGTGCAGTTTCAGTTATTACCTTGTAAAGCTTTCTGATTCGTTTTATCCATCAGAAGCTTACAGGATCTCAAGAACGGCTTCCCCTCCATCTCTGCTGCCCGGGGAAACAGGCTGGCTCAATCTTAACCTTCCCGACAACTGGCGTGACTTTGATGTGATATATCTGAATGCAACCGATCCCCACGGAAGGCTAATCAACACATGGTCGTGGAATATCTCTTCACCGGCTGAAATTGCTTCACGTATCGTTAAACCGGAGGGAGCTAAAGCAGAAGGAAAGGATGAAGGAGAAAGAGTCATAATTGCTTCCGGAGATGTAAGGGTATCAATAAACAAGTCCACAGGTCTTATTGAAGAGGTAAGAAAAGATCAGGAAATAATTCCCTTCACCAACGGGCCGCGGTTTACAGGGCTAAATCCTTCGTTCAGGGAACTAAAGCATTATTCTTCCGGTGATAATTATGTTGTGGAGTTAATTTACAGCAACAGGCCTGAATGTCATGTAAAATACACCATGATGCCGGGAGGGTGGCTGAAGCTTGAATGGGATTACAAACCAACAGGGACGGCCGATCTTTTCGGTATTACCTTTTCATTTCCTGAGGAAAAGGTTACAGGAGCGATACTGGAAGCAAACGGACCCTATCATGTATGGAAGAACCGGTTGAGAGGAACACTTTTTGGTATATACGATAAAAAATACAACAACACGGTAACGGGTGAATCGTGGGATTATCCTGAGTTTAAAGGATATTATTCCAACTTTTACCAGGTGAAAGTCCTTACAAAGAATCTTCCTTTCACTGTGGTTTCAGCCACTGAAGATCTTTACCTGCATCTTTTTACACCTCAGAAGCCCAGGCATGCGGCAGGATATGTTACGCCTCCATTTCCTGAAGGGGATATTTCATTCCTTAATGGTATCAGTGCGATTGGAACAAAATTCCTGTCACCTGAACAGCTGGGTCCACAGAGTCAGAAGAATATTTACCTGCTCAACAGGAATACGGAGCCGCTGGCAGGATGTGTGTACATTAAATTTTAAAGTTCTGAGTATAATCTGAAAAAATTCTTTTATTAATTTTTGTTAGAAAAATTTTAAAAAAAATTTTTTTAAAAAAAAATTTTTATTAGTTGTGCAACTTTTTTTCTGTAAAATCATTTAAGCCACGATTAATTTTTTGACACTTAGAGAAGTATCCGAAGGAAGAGGAGCATGCTCCTCTTCCTTCGGAGCGTT
>Ga0208461_1000481_pt1 | contig 38538 bp, 32 predicted proteins | sample AD_JPNTR4_MetaG_FD_184448 | JGI IMG/M metagenome (GOLD analysis project Ga0208461, IMG submission 184448) | Active sludge microbial communities of municipal wastewater-treating anaerobic digesters from Japan - AD_JPNTR4_MetaG (SPAdes) (version 2) | ecosystem: Engineered > Bioreactor > Anaerobic...
TGAGGAGATGCAGTCTTGATCTTTTTTGCATACTTTTTTGCATCAAGGCAAAAAAGCATGTGGGGTTTGGGGCAACGCCCCAAGAGTCAATGGATAATGCACAATGTACAATTGATTGATTTGATGATTTATCGATTTACTGATGAATTCCGATAATCTGAGGACTTCGCGTCTTTGCGCCTTCGTGGCGAATAAAAGTACTGCCTTTCAGGCAGGTTTCCGACGGGGGACTCATGCCGCAGAATAAATTCTGCGGTTATGAAAATTCGGCTTTTCAAGCCGGAACTATTCTCGGTACATATCCACCGCAGTCGAAGCCTTCAATTCACCGGCTAACCTTTGCCTGAAAGGCAAAAACCATCATAACCGCAGGTCATCGACCTACGGAAAAGATACAACAAACATATGCTGCCTGAAAGGCAGAACTCTTGCCGTTGTACAGATGAATATCCATAGCGGCAAAAAAAGAACAAACAAAACGAAAATTCGTAATTTAAAATTCCCACTTCTGACTTCTCCACTTCTCAATTCTCCATTACATCATAACACCTCCCCGCCTTCGGCGATACCCCTCTTATCTTAAGAAGGGAGTCGGATCACACTTGCCATATAACCGTCCCCTTAAGATAAGGGGACAAGCGCTGCCGCCAGGCAGTGCAGGGGTTATGATATTCTGAGGACGAAGCCAACTTCGCGTCTTTGCGCCTTCGTGGCGAATAAAAGTGCTGCCTTCCAGGCAGGTTTCCGACGACGATTCATGCCGCAGAATAAATTCTGCGGTTATGAAAATTCGGCTTTTCAAGCCAAAAAAGTTTTCAATTCACCGGCTCACCTTTGCCTGAAAGGCAATAATCTTCATAACCGCAGGTCACGACCTGCGGAGTCAATCTTGACGAAAAAAAACAATATTCAGTTAAATACTTGACAAAGGACAAAAATTGCTTAGGTTATCAAAAGCGGAAGAATGGACAAACCCAACTTCGACGCAACTCCAAGGCAACTCCCAGTCAACTCCAAGGCAACTCCCACTCGGAATTTTTTCAAAAAAGCGGGGGAAAAGATAAACGAGTTTCATCGACTGATAATACTGTTCAGTCCGTGGTCTATGAAATCTCGATGTATAACGAAACGGACAGGACACAACTATTTTATGGCTTATTTTTATTCAAGCACGTTCGGTACCATCACCGGGCGTCATGGCACGGCAGTTGCCGCAATCGACAAAGATGGGAACAATGTGATCAGGTTGTATCGCAAACCGTTCAACCCGAATACGCCCAAGCAGCAGGCCCTTCGGCTGAAGTTTGGTATCGTCAACAAAGAACTTGCTCCACTGCGGCAGGTAATAACGATGGGACATAAGGACAGTCGCGCATTCTCGAAAATAGTGGGAAAAGCGATAAGTGGAGCCATCACGGGAGAATATCCCGAATTCTCGATCGACTTCAGTAAGGTGCCCATCGCTTCGGGAACGCTACAGTCGGTAGTCGGGGTTACCGCAAAAGTCGCAGCAGACTCACCCGACACTCTCGATTTTTCGTGGGATACCACCCTCGGGTTTCAGTCGCGACTCGGAGCTGACGACGACAAAGTGAACATTGTCTGTTTCGATGCAAGCTTGTCGATGACTATTCCGTTCATGGAGGTTGCCACGCGCAAGGAAGGCTCTGCCGTGGTAACTCTGCCTGAAATCTGGCAGGGCAACGACATCCACTGCTGGCTCTATCTCTCATCAGCCGACGGAATGTACAATTCCGGCAGTGTGTACACCCTACCTGCATCGCTCTAAGTTGAATCGGGTATAGTGGATTGAAACCCTGCGGCTGTTTTGCCGCGCACTATTTAATTGGCAGTTCTCGTCCAAAATGTTGCCTGACAGGACGGGACTGCTTTTTTTGGTCAACAGCAGTTGGAGATTGGTTATTTAGTTGAAAGTTTGTAAAGTTGGAAAGTTGTGAAGTTCATAAAGTTCCTGCCTAAAGTTATGCTGCCGCTAAACTTGAACGGATAGCAGTTGAGATAATAATTCAGACCTAACAAGTTTCGAAAACTTGTTAGGTCTCTTCAATAAGAACACAGATGAATATCCATGCCGGCAGAAAGAACAAATAAAATGGGAATTCGTAATTTAAAATTCTCATTTCTAACTTCTTAAATTCTCAATTCTCCATTAACATCATAACACCCCCCCGCCTTCGGCGGTACCCCTCTTATCTTAAGAGGGGAGTCGGATCGCACTTGCCATAAACCGTCCCCTTAAGATAAGGGGACAAGCGCTGCCGCCAGGCAGTGCAGGGGTTATGATCTTTCTGACTTCCAACTTCTCCACTTCTCCTATATTATCCATTATTATTTATCAATTGTCAATTAATTCATAACACCCCCCGCCTTCGGCGGTACCCCTCTTATCTTAAGAGGGGAGTCGGATCACACTTGCCATAAACCGTCCCCTTAAGATAAGGGGACAAGTGCTGCCGCCAGGCAGTGCAGGGGTTATGATATTCCTCCACTTCCGACTTCCCCACTTCTTCCTTAAATTATCAATTATCCATTAACTCATAACACCTCCCCGCCTTCGGCGGTACCCCTCTTATCTTAAGAGGGGAGTCGTTTTGGGATCACACCCATCTTAACTGTCCCCTTAATATAAGGGGACAAGTGCTGCCGTCAGGCAGCACAGGGGTTATGATCTTTCTTACTTCCAACTTCTCACTTCTTCACTTCTTTTACTTCTCACTTCTTCACTTCTCACTTCTTTTAAAATGAATTGGAGGCATTTTTTGATGTCCCTTTTTATTCCGAAGGACGGTGTTTCGATTTTTTTCAAGAGAAGGGAAGTCAAAAAACTTTCATAGTTTTTCCCATTTTTACTATCTTTGTGCCTTTCGAATCAATTTAACACAAATTCTCTTATTTATGACGCGAAAAATGATCCTGTCAGTGTCGCTTCTGTTGGTTATCGGAGCGGCGAATGCTCAAAATCTGCAGTTACATTTCGACCCTCGTCATACGCTGTGTGGCAATGATGTAGCGCCGGTCAATTATCTGACGGGAACGTTCGAGATGTTCAAACCCGACCGGTGGGGAACCACTTTTATGTTTGTCGATTTCGATTTCAATTTCGATAAACGCAACATTGGCTTGGTTTACGGCGAAATAGCGCGTGAATTTATGATCGGGAATTTTCCGCTTCGTCCTCATATCGAATACAATGGCGGGTTGGGATTGGTGCGGGGAACATCGGCAAGCTATTCGATTCCGAGTTCCTATCTGGCCGGTTTCGGTTACCCGTTTCGGTTGGGTAATTTTTTCATGGGCACTTACGTTGCCTACAAGCTCAATGCATTCCCGAAGAACAGTCATGACGTGCAATGGACGGTTACATGGACTGCCAATCTGTTGAAAAACAAACTATCGCTTGGCGGATTTATGGATTTGTGGACGGAAAATAAAAATTTGACGGGCGAGGGAGACCTTACGGGCAAACGATTGATTCTGTTGAGTGAACCTCAAATTTGGTATAACCTGACTTCTCACTTTTCTGCGGGAAGCGAAATCGAACTCAGTTACAATTTCGTGAACAAATTTACGGAAAGCAGATTTAGGGCTTTACCCACGCTGGCTGCAAAGTGGAATTTTTAATGGAAGAAATCGTTTTATTTATCACCCATCACTCATCACTCATTAACAATGTTCGATAAGATTTTCAAACTCAAACAAAACGACACGACGGTTCGCCGTGAGATTGTTGCCGGAATTATCACGTTTCTCACCATGTCGTATATTCTGGCAGTCAATCCGGGCATATTGGCAGAAGCCGGAATGGATAGGGCTGCTCTTTTTACGGCTACGTGCCTGGCTTCTATTTTGGGAACACTTTTCATGGCTTTTATTCCCAATCTGCCCATTGCTCAAGCTCCGGGAATGGGGCTGAACAGCTTCTTTGCTTTTTCGGTTGTGCTCGGTCTGGGCTACTCGTGGCAAATGGCATTGACGGCAGTTTTCATCGAAGGCATTATTTTTATTGCACTTACTTTTTTCAATGTGCGGGAGATGATTGTTAACAGCATTCCCAAATCCATTAAGGATGCCATCCCCGTGGGTATCGGACTGTTTATTGCTCTCATCGGTATGAAAAATGCCGGTATCATTGTCTCCAATCCCAATACGATGGTTTCTCTTGGCGATATGGCCAATCCTCATATCTGGGTTGCGCTGCTCGGACTGATTGTTACGGGTGTTTTGCTCTATAAAGAGGTACCGGGCTCAATTCTCATCGGTATTGTGGTTTCTACCATTTTCGCTGCTATACTCGGATTGGTGCAGATGCCCCAAGGCGGCTTGGTTTCGACACCGCCGGATATTTCGCCCATCTTTTTGAAATTTGAATGGAGTCATATTTTTACGCTCGACATGCTGATTGTAGTATTCACGTTTTTGTTCGTCAATCTTTTCGATACGATCGGAACGTTATTGGGTGTCGCCTCCAAAGCCGGCATATTAGACGAAAACGGCACGTTTCCTCAGATAAAAAAGGCATTGTTTGCCGATGCGCTGGGAACTACTTTCGGTGCCGTTTTGGGCACCAGCACCGTAACATCTTATGTGGAAAGCGCTTCGGGCGTTGCATCGGGAGGAAGAACGGGACTTACGTCGGTATCTACGGCTGCCATGTTTGCTATAGCTCTGTTTTTGGCTCCGCTGTTTCTGATGATTCCTGCTTCGGCTACTGCTCCTGCACTCATCTTGGTGGGTTTGTTTATGATTACGTCGGTGGTAAATATCAATTTTGGCGATTTCTCGGAATCTATTCCGGCATTCCTTACCATCGTGATGATGCCTTTTGCGTTTAGTATTGCGCAGGGGATCGTGTTCGGCATGCTCTCGTTTGTGTTGCTCAAGTTCCTGAGTGGGAAATTCCAACAAATATCCGTCACGATGTGGATCATCTTCGCACTGTTCGTGACCAAACTTGTCCTGGAAGCGATGCATGTGTTGTGAGGTCGATTTGGGGTAAAAATGCACCAACGTTGATAGCCATAGCTTCCGTGCCGGGTAATACATGCTTCGGAATCTTTGTCATTTGCGTTGGGCTTCCGTTTTAAGAACAATGTATTGACTTGCAAATTGTTTTGAAACTTCGGATTAAATAATTACTTTTGCGCTCTGAAAAATTACAACGAATCATATAATAATTTTTATGGCAACAACAGCTGATTTCAGAAACGGAATGTGTCTCGAATTGGAGGGTCAGTACTACTTCATCGTCGAATTTCTTCATGTAAAACCCGGTAAGGGTCCGGCTTTTGTCCGTACCAAACTCAAAAACGTTACAACCGGGCGTATTCTCGATAAAACGTTTAATGCGGGAGTTAAAGTGGATGAAGTTCGCATCGAACGCCGTCCGTTTCAATACCTGTATAGAGATGACATGGGATATAACTTCATGAATTCCGAAACGTTCGAACAGGTTTCTATCCCGGCCGAACAAATCGACGGTGTGGAATTTTTGAAAGAAGGCGATATCGTGGAAGTGCAAATACATGCCGAAAGCGGAACGATTCTTACCGCCGAAATGCCCCCTCATGTCATCCTCGAAGTTACCTATACCGAACCCGGCATCAAAGGCGATACGGCAACGAATACGCTAAAGCCTGCAACGCTGGAAACCGGTGCTGAAGTTCGCGTCCCGCTCTTCATCGAAACGGGCGAAAAAATCAAGGTAGATACCCGTACAGGTGCCTACGTGGAACGTGCGAAGTGATGCTTCGGAAACAATCGACGAAATAGTTTTCGAAAAAAGACATTTCCTTTCGGGGATGTCTTTTTTTCGTTTAACTTTGTCGGCCTCAAAATTCTATTTCATGACGCAATGGCTGAAACAAACAAACTAACCATCAAAGAATGGGCTGAAGAGGATCGCCCTCGCGAAAAAATGTTGATGAAGGGCGTTTCCGCTTTATCGGATGCCGAATTGCTGGCCATATTGTTCCGCTCCGGAAACAGCAACGAAACGGCGGTGGAATTGAGCCGGCGGGTGTTGCAGAAAGCCGACAACGATCTGAATAAACTGGCCCGGTTCACCGTGCACGATTTGGTTAACGATTTTCGCGGAATTGGCGAAACAAAGGCCGTTACGTTGATTGCTGCGCTCGAATTGGGCCGACGGCGAAAAGAGTCGGGTGTGGCGGAACGAAAAAAAATTACTTCCTCGCACGATGCCTTCGAAATATTTTCCCCGATTTTCGCCGACCTTTCTCACGAAGAAACTTGGGCTTTGTTGCTCGATCGTTCCAATTCGGTCATTTCTCCAATTCAGGTAAGCAAGGGCGGCATAACGGGAACCGTTGTTGACGTCCGGCTCATCCTTCGCGAAGCGATCAATCGATATGCTACGGGCATCATCCTGGCTCACAACCATCCTTCGGGAAACAACAAACCCAGTCAGCAGGATATTCAGATTACCCGCAAACTCAAGGAGGCTGCCCAAGTGATGGATATTGTGCTGCTCGATCATCTGATTCTGTGCGCTCAATCCTATTACAGTTTTGCCGACGAAGGGTCGCTGTGATCAAGGTCGTTCGGAAAGCGACATTTCTTAAAAAGGCAATTTCGACAGTCGGAAAACAAACAAAATCGGCTAATTTCGGTTTAAACAGAAAAAACATTTACGATGAACGATGAACTTCAAAGAATACAGGATGAGATCGTGATGATGCTTCGCACGGTTTACGATCCGGAAATCCCTGTAAATATATTTGATCTGGGAATGATTTACGACATCGATATCGACGACGAGTTCAATGTGAATATCGAAATGACGTTCACTTCGCCCAGTTGTCCGGCTGCCGATTACATCCTTATGGATGTTCAGATGAAAGTCGAATCCGTCAAGGGGGTGAAAAGTGTGAATGTCAATCTGACGTTCGATCCGCCATGGGACAAATCGATGATGAGCGAAGAAGCCATGCTCGAATTGGGGCTTTTGTGAGGTAATTTGATCGGATTGACGCATGGCGCAGCAAAAAATCTACTTTCTTTCCGATGCACATTTGGGATCGAAATCGCATGCCGATTCCTTCGAAACGGAGCGCAAGCTTTGTCGATGGCTCGATATGGCCAAAACCGATGCCCAAGCCATTTATCTGCTGGGCGACATGTTCGACTATTGGTTCGAATATAAGTACGTCGTTCCGAAGGGATTTACGCGTGTGCTGGGCAAGTTGGCCGAAGTGTCGGACAGTGGGGTGGAAGTCCATTTTTTTATCGGAAATCACGATATTTGGCTCGGCGATTATCTTACCCGGGAGTGCGGGATGATTTTGCATTTCGAACCTTTCATTACTACGCTCGGCTCCAGGAAATTTTACCTTGCTCATGGCGACGGATTGGGGGATGATTCGCTCTCATTCCGCTTTTTGAGGGCATTGTTTCACAACAAGTTTCTGATAAAGTGCTTTGCAGCCGTGCATCCCACGCTCACCGTACCCTTGGCATATAAATGGTCGAACAGCAGTCGCGAAAACGGAGGCGTTCAGGAATATCTGGGTGAAGACAAAGAACATTTGGTGTTGTTTGCAAAGCAAAAAATCGTCGAAATGCCCGATATCGATTATTTTGTATTCGGCCACCGGCACATTCTGCTCGATTTGCCTATCGGATCCCATACGCGGGTGATTATTTTGGGCGATTGGATTCGTTATTTTTCTTATGCCGTTTTCGATGGCGAAAAAGTGGAGTTGCTGCAGTTCGAAGAATGAATTGCATGTTCCCGTTTGAAGCTGTTGTTGGCGAGACCTAACAGGTCTCCAAGACCTGTTAGGTCTTTATGCTAATCCATTCTTTTCCTGTGTTTTTTATACAAAATTATCTCTTTTGCTTGATGGATGTCAAAGAACTTTTCCCTCTTTGTGTTAATTCTGCAAACATACGAGGTCTGAATTGTTAAATCGACTAATTACTCCCCTCTTAAGATAAGAGGGGTACCGCCGAAGGCGGGGAGGTGTTATGAATGAATTGACAATTGACAAATAATAATGGATAATATAGGAGAAGTGAAGAAGTTAGAAATATCATAACCCCTGTGCTGCCTGACGGCAGCACTTGTCCCCTTATCTTAAGGGGACAGTTTATGGCAAGTGTGATCCAAACTCCCCTCTTAAGATAAGAGGGGTACCGCCGAAGGCGGGGGGGTGTTATGAATGAATTGACAATTGACAAATAATAATGGATAATATAGGAGAAGTGAAGAAGTTAGAAGTAGAGGAATATCATAACCCCTGCACTGCCTGACGGCAGTGCTTGTCCCCTTATCTTAAGGGGACTGTTTAAGTGAGTGTAATCCCATAATTGAGAATTAAGAAAGAAGTGAAGAAGTCAAAAGTGGAGGAATATCATAACCTCTGTGCTGCCCGGAATTCATCAGTAAATCGATAAATCATCAAATCAATCCATTATCCATTGGTTTTTTTCTTGGACGCAAAACGAATGCCGTTGGTAAGCCTGCGCTGCTTTCGAAACAAATTTGAATAATTGTACGATCTTATTTTGTCAAAGCCTTAAAGAAATCCCACATCACAATGCCTGCCGAAACCGACACGTTGAGCGAATGCTTCGTGCCATATTGCGGAATTTCGATGCAGCCATCGGAGGCATCAATCACACACTGCTGCACACCGTGCACTTCGTGCCCCAAGACTATCGCATATTTTGCACCCTTATCGAACGAAAACTCGTCGAGCATCACACTGTTTTCGGTTTGTTCTACCGAAAAGACGGCATAACCCTTCGCTTTCAGCTCTGCAACGACATCCTGCGTGTGTTCCGCATAGTGCCATGCGACCGAATTTTCGGCTCCCAACGCCGTTTTGTGAATCTCGGCATTGGGTGGTGTTGCCGTAATACCACACAAAACGATTTCCTCTACCCGAAAGGCATCGGCGGTGCGAAATACCGATCCAATGTTGTTTTGACTCCGTACATTGTCGAGTACCACCACGAGCGGAATTTTTTTCGCTTCGCGAAAGGTTTCTATGCTGATGCGGTGAAGTTCTTCTACTTTCAGTTTTCTTCTTTTCATTCGATGAGCTCTATTTCTCGGGATTGATAAGTGCACGCACCACAAACCACACATGATGCAAAAACGTGGACACGGGTCCGTAGTATTTCGACATGATTTGGTATCGCTCTTTGAGTGAAGCCTTGCGATTGGCGGTGGTCATTCCTTCGTTCAGGTAGTTGATAAGGGTGAGATGCGTGTTGTGGATATGTTTTGCTTTTGTTGTCATGCGGATGCACCAGTCGAAATCGGAAGAAAATCGGTAGGATAAATCGTAAGGTTCGAAAAGTTCCCGCCTGACGATGAATGCCTGATGACAAACGAGCATCCCCTGTTTGTAGCTTTTCCATGTAAGCGTTTCCGGCGCTCGAAGTCGGCGCATGTGAAGAAAATTTCCGTTTTCGTCCACGATGGCGGTCTCGCCATAGAGAATATCGGGAAAATCGTTTTCGCCGAACGAGTTCAGCATCTGTTGCACGGTGTCGGGCGAATGAAACGTGTCGCCGGCGTTCAGAAAACAGAGATAATCACCCGAAGCCGTTGCGGCAGCTTTGTTCATCGCATCGTAAAGCCCCCGGTCGGGTTCACTGATCCATTTCAGCGATGGGCGTTCGTAGCCGCGAATCAGTTCCACGGTTGCGTCCGTCGATTTCCCATCGACAATGATGTGCTCAATGTGCGAACAGGTTTGTTCGTAAACGCTCCGCAACGTGCGTTCGATTGTGCGTTCGGCATTGTAAGTAACCGTGATGACGGAAAGTTTTTTCATAGGCTGCCGTAGAGTTCGAGATAGTTTTGTACCACGATATCTTCGGAGTAGGAAGAGAGAGCTTTTTCGCGAGCATTGGCCGAAAGTGTTTCCGCCTCGTCCGATTCGAGTATCCGGCACAAGCCTTCGGCCAAATCTTCGACCACCTTGTATCGGGCTACGTAGCCGTTTTGCTTGTGATCGATCATTTCGGGAATGCCCCCTATTTCGAATCCCACACACGGTGTTCCGCAGGACATGGCTTCCATGATGGTGTTGGGCAGGTTCTCCTGCAACGAGGGCGTAACGAACACATCGGCGGCATTATAAACGTCGGGCATGTTTTCGGGTGAAACATAGCCTGTGCTGTGTGCCGGCAGCGCAAGTTGCTGCTCGATTTCTTCAGATCGATTGCCGGCTATCAGAAAATGAATATCGTTGTTCCGTTGTGCCATCAAGCGACTCGCTTCGATCAGATAATCGGTGCCTTTTCGTTTGTCCGATGCCTTTACGGCAGCGAAAAGCACAATTTTTTTATCGATTGGCAAATTCAGTTTGTTGCGTGCTGCAATTTTGTCCTTCGGGCGGTAAATATCGGTATCGATCGGATTGGGAATCGACACCACGTTGTGTCCTTTTGTGAGCGGACTTTTCTCGGCCAGCGACTGTAGCCAATGGCTGCAGGCTACAAACGTTATCTTCCCTTTGGCATAAGTTGCCTGTTTTTGAAGAAACACCTGGCGCGACAAGTCGCGTGACGAATGCGAACCGAGGTAGGGACACGATCCGCACGCTTTTTTGTAGTTGCTGCAGCTTCCTGCATGATGGCAAATGCCCGTGAAAGGCCACATGTCGTGCATGGTCCATACAATTTTTTTGCCGGAGGCAATAATTTTGCCAATTTCGTGGAGGGAAAGCATGCCCTGATTGATCCAGTGAAGATGGACGACATCGGCGTCGCGAAATTCGGGCAAATCGGTTATCGAGATGCCGGTATTGGCAATGGAGACATCGAAGAGCGTTTGACGCGAGAATCGGTTTCGGATAAAGATATCGGCACGTTCGCGATAAAAATTCAATTTGTTGCGACGGTCGCTTCCAATTTTCACTACAAGGTTGTTGGCCGATTGCTTGTCGCGTACCGCCATGCGGGCGTCTATTCCTGCTTTGGTGAGAGCATTGAGCAGCCGATAGGCGGCAATGGCTGCACCTCCCTGCAAATCGGATGTGCTGACGATGAGGACTTTCATATCTTGATTTGTTTCCGGATTCGGCGAAGCCTTCTGATTGCTTTTGCTGCGAAAGAGTTTGTGCGGCCATAATAACGTTCGAAAGCTTTGCGGGCTTCGATATTTTCTTCAATTTGGCCGATGTCGATTGACAATCTTCGGGTGTAGAGTTCTGTGGCATAAATATCGTCGCTTCCACTGTGGATGCCGCTCCCGTCAAATCCTGTGTTTTGTATGAGTGATTTTCCGGCGTTAAGCGACAGCATGTCGGCCAAAAACAGCGATGCATTCCAGCGAATTGCCCACGAGTCGTTTTCGCCGTTCACCTGCCGGCGCAGCATGCGTGTGAAAGGATAATTGCCGTTGAAGTCGAACGTTTTCGATAGCTTGCGTCGCTCGATTTCGTCGAGCAGTGCTCGTCCGTCGGCATTGAAACGGCTCCAGGCTCTTTGCCAGGTTGCCCATCCCCAGCTCCCTGTCCATTTGATCAGGAAAGCGTCGGGAAGATTGGTCAGCGGAAAACAATGTCCGTGAATATGTCCGATTTTTTCCTCGTGTTCGAATTGTTCCAACCCTTCGTTCATGAAAGTCAGGAAATAGGGGGCTGTAACCAGATCGTCTTCGAGGACGATTACTTTACCGTATTCGTTGACAATTTGGGTAACGCCTCCGATGATGTTTTTGGCCAAACCCAGATTATGCGGATTTTCGATGATGTGAACCGCTTTGAATCCTTCCACCGACCGAATCAGCGTACGAACCTTTTCAACTTCGGCTTTGTCCGCTTCGCTTTTGTATCCGTCCGAAAAAATGAAGAGTTCGCTTTGGTCGCTCAGCTTGTTCTGCCTGAGCGCATTCAGCGTTTTCTCCGTATGGGCAGGACGATTGTAAACAAACAACAGAATGGGAGCCGGTAACATCATATAGAGAGAGGGTTAAAAATCGATTTTCGATGAAAGGGTATTTCTTTTCAAGATTTGCAATCCTACATCTTTGCCCACGACAATGCCCTTTTGCAACAGATGTTGCTGCATCGTGTCGAATGCGAGTTGGGGATTGTTGTTGTCGCCACTGAGGTGACAGAGCAGGATAGTGCGCAGATGCGAAGTGAAATGTTCCGCTACGAACTCTGAAACCTGTCGGTTGCTCAGGTGTCCCGATCCGGAGCGGATGCGCTGTTTCAGCGGATAGGGATAAGATCCGTTTTGCAACATCGTTTCATCATAGTTGCTTTCGATTACCAGATGATGTGCCTGTTTGGCATAGCAGGCCACTTCGTCGGTAATGCGGCCTACATCGGTTGCCAGCGTGAGGGTGTGATTGCCGAATTCGAAAAAGTATCCCACATTGTCGGTACTGTCATGCGGCACTTCGAAAGCCGTAATACGGAAATCCTCGATGGTGAAAGAGTTGCCTTTTTCGATATATCTTCGCGATCCGTTGAGCGTATTTTTCACCATCGGACAATTGGCTATCCCTTTATGCACTTCGCGTGTGGCATAAACGGGGATATGCAGCTTCTCGCCCAGATAGCCGGCCGATTGGATATGGTCGTAATGGTCGTGTGTGATGAGCAGCGCCCGAATGCTCGAAAAATCTATTCCGTATTCGGCGAGACGTTTTTTTATGATGCGTGGCCCGATGCCGGCATCGATGAGCATTCCGTAGCGGCTGTTGCCCAAATAATAGCTATTGCCGCAACTGCCGCTGCCGAGACTGAAAAACGAAAAACCTTCCGATGGAAATAAATCGTATTGCATACTTGCTTGCAAATTTACACGATAATTTTCAATTTACACGCGTAACGTTGAAAATTTGGAAAAGGGAACCGGATAAATCCATTGCAATAAAATCGTTTGCATTTCATGGTCTTATTTCGATGAACGGCATTTGTGTTTCAACAAATGGTATAATTCCATCGGTTTTGTTGTTTTGTGTATGCACAAAAGGCCTGTTTTTTCGAATTTTATCCTTTTGTGTTGCACAGAGGCCGCTCATTTTTTTTCGAACGGCATATTTTCAGCCCTAACTGTCGAAAAATGGAGTTTATTATGGTTAAATCAGCTTATTTAGAAGAGAATAATACGAAATTATGCTGAAAAGAAAAGAAAAATTTTAAAACCCCAAAACACCCTCGAACACAGAAATATCCATCACGGTCGAAGTTTCAATTCACCGGCTCACTTTTGCCTGAAAGGCAATAACCTTCATAACCGCAGGTCACGACCTGCGGACGAAGGCATCACAACAATCCCTGCCTGAAAGGCAGAACCACTGCAGTTGCACAAACGAATATCCACACCGGCGAAAAAAGAACAAACAAAACGAAAATTCGTAATTTTCAATTCCCATTTCTAACTTCTTCACTTCTTTCTTAAATTCTCAATTATGGGATTACACCATCTAAACAGTCCCCTTAAGATAAGGGGACAAGCGCTGCCGCCAGGCAGTGCAGGGGTTATGATCTTTCTGATTTCTAACTTCCCCTCTTCTTTCTTAAATTCTCAATTGTCAATTATCAATTATCCATTATTTCCCCGACCTCATCTCATCATCGGGGTACCCGATCTGCGCAGAGAGCGTGCCGTCAGGCAAAAGACAAGCTGTTTGAGCCGCCGTCAGGCGGAGAGTTATTTGTCTTTTAGCGAACAAGCAGCTATCGGGTCGATGAGGAGATGCAGTCTTGATCTTTTTTGCATACTTTTTTGCATCAAGGTAAAAAAGTATGTGGGGTTTGGGGCAACGCCCCAAGAATCAATTGATAATGGATAACGCATAATGTACAATTGATTGATTTGATAATTTATCGATTTACTGATGAATTCCGATAATCTGAGGGCTTCGCGTCTTTGAGCCTTCGTGGCAAATAAAAGTGCTGCCTTCCAGGCAGGGTGAGAGCTGCCGATTCATGCCGCAGAATAAATTCTGCGGTTATGAAAATTCGGCTTTTCAAGCCGGGAAACATCCTGGAATACAGAAATATTCATCGCAGTGGAAGCCTTCAATTCACCGGCTAACTTTTGCCTGAAAGGCAATAACCTTCATAACCACAGGTCACGACCTGCGGACAAAGACGTCCCTACCATTGCTGCATGAAAGGCAGAACCACTGCAGTTGCACAAACGAATATCGATGCCGGCAAAAAGCGAACAAACAAAACGAAAATTCGTAATTTAAAATTCTTATTTCTCTACTTCCCATTTCTCTATTTCTTGTCAATTCTTCAATTCTCCATTACATCATAACACCTCCCCGCCTTCGGCGGTACCCCTCTTATCTTAAGAGGGGAGTCGGATCACACTTGCCATATAACCGTCCCCTTAAGATAAGGGGACAAGCGCTGCCGCCAGGCAGTGCAGGGGTTATGATCTTCCTCCACTTCCGACTTCTTCACTTCTTTCTTAAATTGTCAATTATCAATTATACATTATCCATTACATCATAACACCCCCCGACTTCGGCGGTACCCCTCTTATCTTAAGAGGGGAGTAATTATAGGATTACACCATCCCTGAACTGTCCCCTTAAGATAAGGGGACAAGCACTGCCGCCAAGCAGTGCAGGGGTTATGATATTCTGAGGACGAAGCCAACTTCGCGTCTTTGCGCCTTCGTGGCAAATAAAAGTTCTGCCTTCCAGGCAGGTTTCTGACGACGATTCATGCCGCAGAATGAATTCTGCGGTTATGAAAATCCGGCTTTTCAAGCCGAAAACATTCTGAAAAACGATGTGTCGCTTTCCTTCGACAATAAGGCTAACCTTTGCCTGAAAGGCAATAACCTTCATAACCGCAGGTCACGACCTGCGGACAAAGACGTCCCTACCATTGCTGCCTGAAAGGCAGAACTCTTGCCGTTGTACAAATGAATATCCACGTCGACAGAAAGCGATAACCATGCTTTTCTGGCGAATCGAATTGGCTGCCGTGGAAAGTGGCACTCCTGCCATTTATGATGCACTCATAAACGAATTGAACGAATGGATGATTTCCTATCGTTTACTCGTCAAGAGTCGCATTACAAGCACTGCCAATCGTAAAGTGTCGGACGAAACAGGTTCTGATAAAAAGAAAGCAGTCGCGATGTCTGCTCAAACTTCCGCGACTGCCTAACGCATAGCTTTGTTTCGTAGTGAAAAAGCCTCGTATGCCTGTTATCGGGGCTTTTTTTATTTGCCCCCGTATGATTTAAATGAAACGAAATCTGTTTTGTTTTTACGAATGAATAACGTTCTCTTCGCTTAATTGATGATTTTAATTGACTTGTTTAGCTTTTCTTGCCCGTTACAGATTGGATTTACCTGATTTTTCAACCGCATTTGTTTGTTTCCATTCTTAATTTAAGATACACACCGTAAAACTAAAACTTTCCGCCGTCAATTTCTACTTTTCATTTGCAAAGATGAGAAAATTTTTCGCATGGAGCAAAAAAAATGCCTTTTTAACACGATAAAAAAGTTTAAATAACGTTTAAACGGCGTTTAAATAGTAAAGGAAGAGAAATCAATATCATGTTTGTAATCCAATTGCAATCATTTTAAATACACTTCAACAAATTCGATTCAATTATTTGCGAGGATTCAATTTCCGATTTACAGCATTATCGCCCGGATTGCAAACTCTGCCGGGTGCAGGTGCATTTTACATTTTGAATTACTTGAGAAGTTCCCATTTTCTTAAAATTCGGAATGTCTCAATTTTAAGTTAAATATTCGTAATCCGGCTGTTTTGGCTATATTCGTTAGACAAATATTAGACGTCGGTTAGATACTGTCTCGGAAAAACATCCCAACTTTGTTGTGTTGTTCATCATAATAATGAGGCGAAGCATTTTATATATTTTCGTATTGGTGATTGCGTTTTTTCTTGTTGCCTGTCATAAACAGGAAAACGAGAGAATGTATGCAAAACTGACTCGATGGGATGTCCTGTTGGATGAATGCCCCGAAGCGATTATCGACAGTCTGGAATTAATAAATGCCAAACAACTCGATGCGAGGAATCGAGCATATTACGGTTTGTTGAAAACAATTGCAGGGGATAAATCTTTTTCCGATTTTACCTCCGATTCGTTGATCGCAAATGCCGTCAGATATTATGATCGCCACGAAATCGGAAGCGAAAACCATATCCGATCGCTTGTATATCGGGGTATCGTTCTAACGCGTATAGGCGTAACCGACAGTACGGTATATATTCCGCTGATACGCGCCAAGGATTTGTTTGATAAATCGAAAAAGAAAAATCCTTCAATCGGCTACCTGCTTTATTATTATTTGGGAAACCTTCATTACCGGAACGGCAATCATGAGTTGGCCGGAAAATATTACTACAGAGCACTCAATTATGCCAAAAAGGAGAATTCGCAAAGACATATTTTTGATGCATATTCCGAATTGTTTTGGAATGAAATGACACGAGATCGATATGAAACAGCGAAATTATATTTGGATACGTTGCTCCGTTTCAAAAACCGTGTTCCCGATATCGACTTTACTCTATTGAACATGCAATCGGTATATTACGATACTCAGGGAGAACACGAGAAGTCCCTGCAGTGTGAAAAAGACATGATTGATTTGCTGCCGTTCCAAAAAGAAAAGGTTGAAAATTTTCGAACCTATTATTCTCTGTCCGATAGATATAAAAGCGCAAACAAACTCGATAGTGCAATGTATTATGGTTTGCAGGCCATTGCATCCATATCCGACTCCGCCTACCGTCTCAATTATCTTTTGTATAAAAATGTTGCCGATATTGCCGCCGCACAAGAAAAATACAGATTGGCCGATTCCCTTCGGCAAAAGATGTTTGAGGCTTACGAACATTCTGTTGACGAGCAGATCAATACAAAAATTCTGGAACTGGAAAAACGTTACGATTTAGCCAAAGCCGAAAACAAAGCCCTGAAAGCACAAAACAATGTTACGTTGCTCGCTGTTTTGATGTTTGTTCTCCTTTTATCTGTAACGGGATTGGTCCTATTTTTTCGCAAGCGTCAAACGATGGCAGTATTGCGAAACGAAAAATTGCAAATAGAAGCAAAAATTGCCGAAACCGAAGCCTTGCTATTGCGAAGACAAACCGATCAGCAAAAAAATGTATTGAACATTTATGGCGCTTTCCTGAAACAATATGCCGATCAACAGCGTCAGTTGAAAACATTCGAAATGAAAATCAGAGGCGACAGAAATCTTAAACTGGCAGATGAATATCACGAAATATTAAAGCAGGGCGAAGAACAGTTCAATATCCTCTCTAACGAACTGTTTTCTTCTCAGATATTCGAAGATATTTTGGATGTACATCAAGGCTTGGACCTGCTGAGCGAAACCGATCGTCTTCTTCTCATCATGCTTGCCATGAAAACCGATACGATGCAGATAGCTTCATTGCTGCATACAACGCCTGCTAACCTTAAGTCCAAAAAATCATACCTGAAAAAGAAAATTATGGAAAATAAGTCTTCTTTCGATCATTTCGACAACCTGATATCGCTTTTCAAATAGCTTTTTCGGCACTTTTCGAGGTAAGAATCGATTTTGTTACCGTACATATATTCAGCGTTTTAAGGCTAAAAAACAGGTAAGAATTGTTGTGGGGTATTGACGCGTATCAGAAATTACTTTTACTTTGTTTGTGAAAAACAAATAAAAAGGAATGGCATGAAACGAAACTTTATTTTAGCCGCATTTTATATTATCGTCGTTTTGGGACTTTACTCATTTGTTATCTTGGATGGCAGGAGCATGGCAAACACCAATCACAAAATAGAACTTGAGAAAAGAACCGGAGGCACGCGATCTGCCACCGCTGCAATAGTTAATGCCTTTGTCGATGATAGTTTTTTAACGATCGAAATCGAAAATTATTCGGGAATAGCATGGGTTCAGGTCACAGGACAAGGAGGGTCTGTGCAACAATCGTTTCAAATAGACAATTCGGGTGCATGCATGTTCGACCTATCGATATTGCCTGCCGGCAGTTATGCCTTGTGCATTATGTTGGAAAACGGAACGTATGACGGATTGCTTGAAAAATAGGACTGTATATGATATAGGAACCAAACAAACAGAGAAAGCAGTCAGTGCCGTAATCCACATCTCCCCTCTCGGTGCCCGAGGGTACGAGAGAGGGAGAGTGGAAGCCTCCCTTGCAAGGAGCAAGCCCATCCATCAAAATCGAGACTTCTCTTCCGTCGGTTGACGGAAGAACCCGGAAGGGACTGAGAGGCGCTGCAAAGATAACAAAAACACGGTAATTTCAAACGCCCACGGGTTTGGGTATAACGGATCTTACCGGAAGCCGCCGGAAAGTAAAAAAGTAGCGAATATGGCGGTGCAGTTTTAAGCTGTATAGAAAATAAACTGTAATATTTCATTATGTTTAAAATATAATATCATATATTGTATGAAAAAGTTTAATATAAAGAAAACGATTCTGATTGCAGCATTATCATTTATTGCTTTTGCTGCGAATGCTTTTTATGTTACAACTTCTTGTGGAGCAACTTATAACGTAGGAGGATGTGAAACAATGGAAGATGTTATTAATACCGTAAACGCGCTGGAAAATCTTTGCCCGTAATTTTATATTTAAGAAGGATAAGGCTTATAAATTAAGAACTTATCCTTCTTTCTTTATACAACTCATTTAATTTAATATTATATCATTATGAAGAAAAATGATTTATATATAGCTATTGCTATAATAGTTGTGACAACCCCGATTTCTCAAACTGTTTTCTCGCAAAAGGTTATTGATAAAGCCTTGTATCGATGCCAATACAAAACTACAACTTTAAAAGATACACTTGATATGAGTTATTTATCTACAGACGTTATGAATCTGGATATTGGTGAAAATTCGGTTGTTTTTTACAGTTCACGGAAAGATGAAAAAGATGCATATACAAGAAAAATGACGGAAAGCGGGAGTTTCGATATGAACAAAATTAAAGAATCTCCCAAAGGAGTGAATAACTACAAGGTGTATACGAATTATCCAAATGGAAAGATAACGTACCAGGATGAATTAGTTGGACGAAGAAACAACTATTATTACGAAGAAGATTTATTGCCAATCCAATGGACTATCACTTCCGAAAAGAAGTTGATTTTGAAATATAATTGCCAAAAAGCCACATGTTCTTACATGGGACGAAATTACGAAGCTTGGTTTACAACCGAGATCCCGATTAAGTATGGGCCCTACAAATTTAGTGGGTTACCAGGCCTGATCCTGAAGTTACACGATACAAAAAATCATTATGTCTTTGAAGCTACAGGATTTGAACAACTATTGACTCCCGAAAATATCATTTACGACGTTAAAGGATTCCAAAAAATATCGAAAAATGATTTTCTGAAAATTCAATACTCCTTCATAACCGATCCTCTCAATTTTATAGCCCAAAGTCTTGGCGTTAAAATTGAAGGCATTTCTACGCCAGGGGAGAGAAGCAAAGAAGGTATTCGTTCAGATGCTTATCTTCCAATAGAGTTAAGTAAATAGTTTTTATCTATGCCTAAACGTTGGGAGTTACTTCTCCTTTTCAATTTATCCTTTCTGAATTTATGTTTGTCCCAAACTATAAATCTTAAAGGACGGATTATTGATTCTAACACTAAAATAGGGATTAGCGGGGCATCTGTATATATTCTTGACTTAAACGATGCCATCATAGATTATGTTTATTCTGATGAAAAAGGCACTTTTAACATTGAATTAAAGAAAAAAAGCATTGTGGAAGGGCAATACATCGTATTTTCTTTTCTGGGCTACTTGGAGCAAAAACAGGTATTACGTGACTTTAAATCAAATACAATTGTTACTTTAACACCGACCGAAATACAATTACCTGAAGTGAAAATAGTATCGCACCCCATAAAGGAGCAGGGAGATACGCTAATCTATAACGTAGCCCGGTTTAAAATGACTCAAGATAGAAGTATCGCCGATGTTTTACGCAACATGCCGGGTATCAGAGTAACTGATGATGGTAGTATATATTTTCAAGGAGAGCCAATCAACAAGTTTTATATTGAAGGCGTTGACTTGCTTGATGAAAAATATAAACTTGCTTCTAATAATCTGAAAGCTGATTATGTGGAAAATGTAGAGGTTTTGCAACAGCATGAACCAGTAAAAAGCTTGAGGGGTAAAACATTTAGTGAACAGGCTGCGATAAACTTGGTTCTAAACGAAGAAGCAAAACGGCGATGGCTTTTCTCGGCTGATTTTGGCATTGGACTGCCACTTACTCTTTGGGATAACAGGCTGATGGCTATGTCTTTTGATAAAAATTCGCAAAATCTAAGCATGTACAAAAACAATAACACCGGAGAGGATATAGTTTCCGAACTCTCTTCTCCGGCAACTATTTCCGAGATTATCATAGATGCACGAATGCCAAAAGTGGAGAGAGGATTGTTTCAACCAGGCATAATATCCTCTCTTCCTATGGATAAAAAGAAATACCAATTGAATGCCTCGCACCTTATCACATCCAACCAGATATGGAAACTTTCTGAAGATAAAAATATAAGGTATCAAATTAGTTACTTGAATTACAGAGAAAGGCAACAGTTGGATTCGGAACAGTCAGCTGTTCTGGATGTAGATTCTACATTGATTATTCAGGAATCAAAAAAGAATAATAGTTCCCAAAACAAGCTGGACGGAGAGCTCTCTTACACACATAATGCAGACAACTTTTATTTGAGAAATAAATGGTCTTCTACTGTTTTATGGAATGTACAAAACAATCGAATTATTACTTCTGGTCACGAAGTTGATGAAAAATATAATTCACCACAGCAATTGTTGCGAAACGATTTTAGGATAGTTGTTCCTCGAAAAAAAGGACGTCTGGAAGCGACCTCACTTTCTCAGCTCGCTATTTTATCGCACGATGCAGCGTTTCAGATAGGAGATGCATCTAAAACGCATTCTTATACACAAGAATATGCATTTAAAAATATGACTACTTCCAATCAGGTATCATATACCTTTCAACGAAACAAGTATCAGATAAAAAATAATATAGGACTTGATTTTACCTCCCAGAGGTTAAACTCTCTCTTGCATCCACCGGCATTAATAGATATCTTGGATCACGAAAACTATGCGGCTTTCAAAAACATCTCTTCGTATGTTGAAACGCAAATAGGGTACAAATCCGATAAGATGGATTATTATTTCAATTTATTACTAAAACATTCATCTGTAACAATAGATAATAAGGATTCGTTACGCCGCGGGTACACTTTCGTTCATTTGTTACCATCTGCAGGGATAAAATATTACCCCTCGAATTGGTTGACGCTATCCTTAAAGGGTCAAGTGACGGATAATATTGCAGACATTCGAACATTATATCCACAAACAATATTTATCAATTACAGGAACCTGAACTCTTTCACCGGAAAACCAACACAAAGCCTTTCTCATAGATATGTATTATCACTTACATACAGAAACCCTGTAAAAGGTTTTTTCATGGAAGGGTTAGCCGGTTATTCCATCATGGAACGTCAGATAATAAACAAAACTTTTTTTATTGACGACTTGTTCCAACAAAACGAAACACTGTTTTCTAAAAATCACACGTATTCTCCCCTGTTTGGAATAAACGGATCCAAGATGTTTGGCTGGTGGAACACAAAACTCTTTCTGAATGGATTTTATAAAGGAAGTAAGTATACGTATATAGTACAAAACCGGCAAACTGATTTTTCCAATAAATCCTATTCAGTAAATTTACGCGTGACAATTCAACCCCGAAAATGGTTCAATAATGAATATGAATTCAGCTATATAAATAGTATACTCGCAGGTAACGATAAAGGAACGAATAATTTCTCAACATCCTATTTTCAACACTCGCTATCTATGTACATTTTTCCTTATTCAAATATACAAGTTGGTATAAAACAAGACCTTTTTCGTACGAAAGAGTTGAATTACTATTTCGCGAATTTTAATGTCTTATATAGATTTAAAACGATGGATATCGGCGTGGAAATAAGAAATATAACAAATCAGACTCATTATATTTTTGAGAATGTCGTAGATTTCTATAAATCACGTACCATACGTACCATGAGACCCCGTGAGGTTCTGATAAAAATGAATTTAAACTTCTAAATTCATTATCGGTAAAAGTTCCTAAACTTTTTAAAACACTTATGCCCTTCCCATTCACTTTACAACCCGACGCGATGGACTGCGGCCCGGCATGTATCTGCATGATTGCAGAGCATTACGGCAAGCGATACGCATTGGAGCATTTGCGCGACGACTGTTTTATCGGGCGGGAAGGCGTGTCGATGTTGGGAATCAGTAAAGCGGCGGAGAAAATCGGCTTTCATACGGTCGGCGGAAGGCTCACGTTCGATAAACCGGCAGAAAAAGCGTTGCTGCCCTGCTTAACGCATGTTCGCAAACTTCTGATGGAAACTACAGGAGTTTGTTCCCTGTATTTGGTCTTGCATCCAAGTTCGATGACGCTGAACTTGAACGAATGGGGCTCTGTCCCAAAATCTGCCATATCCTCAATATCCTCAACTGAGGATATTGAGGATATGGAGGATTTCAATTCCGAACAAATGCCTGCTTTTTCCGAATCGGTCGCCGACTTACTGCCCTCTTTGCTTTCGCAAATCGTGGCAAAAGCCGTTTTACAGAGCCTCCTCCCTTTCATCCCTTCTACATTATGCATTTTATCAATTTCTCCCTTACTTTCCCGACCTCATCTCATCATCGGGGCACCCGATCTGCGCAAAGAGCGTGCCGCCGGGTAGCACAGGGGTTATGATATTTTTCTGTTTGACGATTTACCACCTTACATCCAGAACTACCGGAATGGAAATTCGTAATTCGAAATTGGTAACCTGCAATTCCTTGTGAAAATCCGGCTTTTCAAGCCGAAAACATTCTGAAAAACGATGTGTCGCCTTCCTTCGACAATAAGGCTGCCTTTGCCTGAAAGGCAATAACCTTCATAACCGCAGGTCACCGACCTGCGGACAAAGACATCCCTACCATTGCTGCCTGAAAGGCAGAACTCTTGCCGCTGTACAAATAAATAGCCACGCCGGCAGAAAGCGAACAAACAAAACGAAAATTCATAATTTGAAATTCTTATTTCTCCACTTCCCATTTCTCTATTTCTTTGTAATTAGCAATTCTCAATTTATAATTCCCATTTCTAACTTCTAAATTTCTCTTTACTTCTTTTAATATATCAAGTCCGTTAACCTTGGGCAGCCGTACATCCGGTATCAACAAGTCAATTTTCTCCGTTTCCGGAATTTTCTGCACCTCATCCCATGTATTTGCTTCAAAAGATTTATAACCCGAATGTTGGAAAAACTCATTCAGTTCCTCCGTAAAAGGTTTTTCATCATCTAAAATAAGTACGTTTAATTGATCTGAACGGAATACTTCTTGTCTGAACCTTACGTTTTGCCGTCATAATCGATGCATATTAAATCCTAAATCCAAAGAATCAATAGAAACTTTCATTATCGGGCTCGCGGAACGAGGACGATGCCGTATTCGTCTTCTATGAACCGGAAATAGGAATACAACCGGTAGTTGAGTTCGAGGCCGTAATCGATGTGGGGATCATAGTCGATATACGTTTCGTAGAAACTACCGTAGCGCAACGGGTTATTGTGGCGGTGATTCCATTCGGTCACGTACTGTTGGTTCCAGGTTTCGTAATATTGCTGCGAGTAAAAAGTCGCAGGAGGTTGGGTAGCCAGCCACGATTCGAATTTCGGATCGAGCACGATCAGTTCGTATTCCACCGAGTCTTTTTCTTCTTCGGCGTTGTTTTTCACCAGTTTTACGTTGGGCGGCTGTTGTGCCGGGCTTGCGGCTTTTCTGGCCGTTTTGCAGCCGGTTAAGGAAACCCCGACGATTAAGGTCAGCAAAAGAGCGGCTTTAATGACGTCGGAGATTCTTATTTTTCCGATTATTTTGTTCGTTATCATGGTTATCATGGTTTGTATTGCTTTGATTGCTGTCTTTGCTTTTCCTTACTCGATTTGATTATCATCTCAAACCGTCGGTTTTCTGCTTAATTTCCATGCCATATACACTTCCGAAACACCATAGATCAGCAAAAATATGCCGATAAAGATGAGAATGGCCTCGGCGCCGGTGAAAGGGTTGGTAAACAGGATGATTCCTGCAATGATCATCAGCATGGAAATAGCGAAATAAATCCACGACCAACCGTAATCGCGTCGGATGCTCAATGTGCCGATGAGTTGAATGATGCCGATCAACAGAAATCCGATGCCCATGGCAATGACAAAAATATTGACCATTGTTGTCGGCAACAGTACAAACAGTAATCCGAAAATGAGATTGAATACGGCATCGGCCATGAGGATGTTTTTAGCGCTTTTTTCTTCACTGCGAATAGAAAAAACGAGAGATATCAATCCGCTGATCAAAATCAGTATCCCGATGCAGATAACGAAACTCCGTAAGGTAATATCCGGCATAAAAACAGCCAATCCGCCAATAATCAGGGCAATAATACCTCTGAGAAGCGATCCGTGTGATGAAGTAATCAGATGATGGTTCATAAAATGATTTATTAAATGGTTATTGAGGTCTATTTCTACAATGAAATGATATGGTTCAAATATACGTGATAATTTCCGATTTACACTTAGCTTGAGAAAAAAAATTCGGCTCTATGTGAATAGTGTGGGTAGATAAAAATTGAGGTTGCATCATGAATTACGGATAACCCGTTCCCTCCCTCATTTCTTTTCTCATTAACCATTCTCCGGTACTTTCCCGACCTCATCTCCTCATCGGGGCACCTGATCTGCGCAGCGAGCGTGCCGCCGGGCAGCACAGGGGTTATGATCTTTTTGACTTCTAACTTCTCTATTTCTTGTTAATTCTCAATTCTCAATTATCCATTACATCATAACACCTCCCCGCCTTCGGCGGTACCCCTCTTATCTTAAGAGGGGAGTAATTATGATATTCCTCCACTTTCGACTTCTTCACTTCTCCATTATCCATTATTTTTCTGACCTCATCTCCTCATCGGGAAACCCGATCTGCGCAGGGAGCGTGCCGCCGGGCAAAAGACAAGCTGTTTGAGCCGCCGCAAGGCGGCGAGTTATTTGTCTTTTAGCGAACAAGCAGCAATCGGGTCGATGAGGAGATGCAGTCTTGATCTTTTTTGCATACTTTTTTGCATCAAGGCAAAAAAGTATGTGGGGTTTGGGGCAACGCCCCAAGAATCAATGGATAATGTATAATGCATAATTTCCCGATTCAATGATTTGATGATTCTCTGTAATTCGTAACTCGTAATTTTCAATTCCCATTTCTGACTTCCCCACTTCTCCTATATTATCCATTATTATTTGTCAATTGTCAATTAATTCATAACACCTCCCCGCCTTCGGCGGTACCCCTCTTATCTTAAGAGGGGAGTTGGATCACACTTGCCATGTAACAGTCCCCTTAAGATAAGGGGACAAGCGCTGCCGCCGGGCAGCACAGGGGTTATGATATTCCTCCACTTCTGATTTCTGATTTCTGACTTCCGACTTCTGACTTCTAACTTCTAACTTCTAACTTCTCCACTTCTTCCAAATTCTCAATTCTTCGAAAGGGACTATCGTCGTATTTGCGTCGTACATGGTTCGAATAAAATTTAAGCCGTATTTTGTTCGTTTTGTTCGATCGATTGCACGTTTTTCTATCATTTCGAAATGACCTTTTTCGCCTCTTTGCATTTGAATATTCACTTGCAAAAATCGTCAAAATATCGGGTAATATGTTCGTGCAGATGAACGCGGTCGTGTCCCATCATGTTGTGCCCGTGACCGGGATAGACGAAGTAATCGGGATGCGTGCCGTTTTGGATACACGATTTCAGAAACTGCAGGCTGTTTTGCCAAACAACGGTAGGATCTTCATCGCCATGAATAATCAATAGACGCGATTTCAGTTGATCGGCTTTATTGAGCAGGCTGCTTTCGCGATATCCGTCCGGATTTTCTTGCGGCGTGTCCATATAGCGTTCGCCGTACATCACTTCGTAATATTTCCAATCGATCACCGGTCCGCCGGCAACACCTGCCTTGAACACATCGGGATTGCGCAGCAGCATGTTGATCGTCATGAATCCGCCGAAGCTCCAGCCGTGAATACCCAGGCGATTGGTGTCCACATAAGGCAGCGATTTCAGAAATTCTACCCCTTTCATCTGATCTTCGGCTTCCTCTACGCCCAAATGCCGGAAAGTTGCTTTTTCGAATTCGTCGCCACGATAGGAAGTGCCCCGATTGTCCATCACAAAAACCAGATAGCCCCGCTGTGCCATATACATTTCCCATCCGCCCGATCCGTATCGCCATCGGTTTTGAACCATTTGCGAATGTGGCCCGCCGTACACATAAATGATGGTGGGATATTTTTTCGACGGATCGAAATCGTAAGGCTTGACAAGGCGGTAATACAGGTCGGTTTCGTTGTCGGCAGCTTTTATTGTTCCTGACTCTACCGTAGGGATGTTGTAATCTTGAAAAGGATTGTTAACCGAATTCAGTAATGTAGTCTTGCTGTTTTTAATATCGATCAAGGCAATCTTTCCGGGATTGTTGCTTGACGAAAACCGGTCGATGAGATATTTCCCCGAAATGCTGATTGTGCCACTGTGTATTCCCGATTCGGTCGTCAATTGTTGCATTTGACCGCTGTTCAGATGGATGGCGTATAAATGACGATCCATCGGAGTGGGGCGGGTAGATTCGAAAAACAGATTTTCCCCTTTTGCATCAAAACCTGTTACCTCGGTAACTTCCCATTCGCCATGAGTGAGTTGTTTGAGCAATTTGCCCGAAATATCATAGAGATAGAGGTGGTTGTATCCGTCGCGTCGGCTTTGCCATACGAAACGGTCGGGATGATTTGGTACAAACATCACCGGATGTTGTGGTTCCACATATCGCGAATCTGTTTCTTCGAAAAGCGTTTTGTCGAAATCGCCTGTCGTTGCATTGTAGCGGTTGAGTTGCAGGTGATTTTGTTCGCGATTGAGTTCCGCTACATAGATGAATTGCTCGTCAGGGTTCCACGCGACATTTGTCAGATAGTGATCTTTCGGGCCGCGCGTGTTCAGATATACGGTGGTTTGAGTATTTGGGTCGAAAACACCGATGGTAACTTCGTGGCTCGTCATGCCGGCCATCGGATATTTAATGTTCTTGAGTTGGGCGATGCGTGCCGAAATATCCACCAGCGGGTAATTGGCAACCATGGTTTCGTCCATGCGATAGAAGGCAAGTTTGTTGCCTTTTGGCGACCAGAAAATGCCCTCGTCGATGCCGAATTCGTTGCGATGCACGGTTTGGCCGTAAACGATGCCTTTGTCGGTTTCGTTGGAGACGGCAGTTTGTTTACCCGCACGATCGAGCACATATAGATTGTTGTCGATGGTGTAGGCCAAAAACGTGTTGCAAGGCGAAAGTTGATGATTTTCGCTCTTTTCGGGAAAGGCAAAAAAACCGACCGCCTTTTTGTCTTTCAGGTCATACAGTCCTATGCCTTTCGATCCGTAAAAGGTAACAATCTGCTCCTGCGTTTCGGGAAAGTTTACGTGGTATATCTCTCCCCGTTGTTCTTTGGAAAGTGTCTGCTGAAGATGATCGTAAGAGAAAAGGAATGATTGTTTACCTGGTTTTTGTGGATTTTCCGTTACCCACACCGAATCGTTTTTGATGGAAACCAGTTTGTCGCCTTGCCATTGATAGTGCATCGGGAGGCGAGGGTAAAAGTTATAAAAATCTTTTCCACCGGGAATTAATTCTTCGAGGGTGAATTGTTTTGTCTCTTGTGCGTTTACGTTTGAAGTGGCGAGCAAAAGAATTGTCGCCCAAACGAGATAGTTGCAGATACTTTTCATTGTGTTGTATGAATTACGGGTAGCATGGATGTCTATCAGAATGACAGGTTTTTGAGTCTTTCGACGGTTCGATTAAAATCTTCGATCATTTCGCTTACCACCTGTGCAGCCGGCACAATTTGGCGAATGCTCGAAGCAATCTGTCCGATTTCCAACTCACCTTCATCGAGATCGCCTTCGAAGATGCCTTTTTTTGCCCGTCCGTGTCCCAACAGGGTTTGCAGTTCCTCTTTCGAAGCTCCGCGATCTTCCATTTCCTTGACCTTTTCGTAAAATTCGTTTCGGATCAATCGGGTAGGGGCAATTTTTTTGAGGGCAAGCATCGTGTCGCCTTCGCTTATCGATATGCATTTTTGTTTGAATGCTTCGCTCGCCGAACTCTCGACGGTGAGGGCAAAGCGTGTTCCCACCTGCACGCCTTCGGCGCCGAGTGCGAATGCGGCAGCCATAGCAGCTCCCGAACCAATGCCTCCTGCCGCGATAAGCGGCAAATCCACTGCCGAACGCACTTGCGGTACAAGTGTCATGGTGGTGGTTTCCTCGCGTCCGTTATGTCCGCCGGCTTCGAATCCTTCGGCCACTACGGCATCAACCCCCGCTTCGGCGCACTTCCGGGCAAAAAGGCTGCTCGAAACTACATGTGCAACAATTATTCCTTCCGATTTCAGCTTTGCAGTCCATGTTTTTGGATTTCCGGCAGAGGTGAAAACGATGGGAACTTTTTCGTCGATAACGATTTCGATGATTTTTTCGATTTCGGGATACATCAGCGGGATATTTACGCCGAAAGGCTTGTCGGTGGCATTTTTGCATTTGCCTATGTGTTCTCTCAGTGTTTCGGGATGCATCGATCCCGCACCAATTAATCCCAAGCCTCCGGCGTTACTCACGGCCGAGGCAAGTCTCCAACCGCTGCACCACACCATTCCGCCCTGAATGATCGGATATTTTATGCGAAAGAGAGAAGTGATTCTGTTTGCAGGCATAACTGTTTTAGGGTTTATTTTTTTGCAAATGTAGATGATAATTTTCAATCGACGTGCGGATCGGAGGATTTAATGATTTAATGATGTGGCCATAGGATAAACAACTTTTTCCCCTGAATAATCTTAATTTCTTAATGGCTGAACAATCATTTTAAGCATAAAGAAATTAAGGGTTTGCCGAGTTCTTTGCCTCAAAATATCCTTTTTCGGGTTATTTTTCGTAGTTTTGTGCTCGTTTTTAAACTCAACAACCTCATTTGATTGATATGAACGTATTGCTTTTGGGTTCGGGAGGAAGAGAGCACGCCCTTGCGTGGAAAATCAGGCAGAGCAGGGAGCTTACGCATCTCTATATTGCACCGGGCAATGCCGGTACGGCTTCGGTGGGACAGAATGTTCCGATTTCGGTTACAGATTTTGCAGCCATCAAAAAGTTTTCGCTCGAAAACGATATCGATATGGTCGTTGTCGGCCCCGAAGATCCTTTGGTTCAAGGAATTTACGACTATTTTGCCAAAGATGAAGATATTTGCCACATTTCGGTAATCGGGCCTTCGAAAAAAGGGGCGCAGTTGGAAGGAAGCAAGGATTTTGCCAAGGAGTTTATGGCTCGTCATGGCATTCCCACTGCGCGTCATCGTTCGGTCACCCTCGAAAATATCGAGGATGGCAATCGTTTTCTCGAATCGTTGTCGTCGCCTTATGTGCTCAAAGCGGATGGTTTGGCTGCCGGCAAAGGCGTACTGATTATCGACGATCTCAACGAGGCCAAGCGATTGTTGTGGGAGATGCTTACGGGAAAATTTGGCGATGCAAGCCATAAGGTGGTGATCGAGGAATTTCTTTCGGGCATCGAATGCTCCGTTTTTGTGCTGACGGATGGCAAATCGTATAAAATTTTGCCTGTAGCCAAAGATTATAAACGAATTGGCGAAGGAGATACAGGCCCCAATACCGGAGGCATGGGGGCTGTTTCGCCGGTTGCTTTTGCCGACGAAGTATTTATGCGAAAAGTGGAGGAACGCATGATTATCCCCACGATTCGAGGATTGCAGAACGAAAAAATCGATTACAAAGGATTTATCTTTTTGGGCCTGATCAATGTCAAAGGTGAACCCTATGTCATCGAGTATAACTGCCGCATGGGCGATCCGGAGACGGAAGTGGTGATTCCGCGAATTAAATCGGACTTGTTGATGTTGCTGCAGGGCGTTGCTACCGAAACACTCGATCGTTGCTCGCTCGACATCGATCCCCGATGGGCTGCGACGGTCATTTTGGCTTCGGGCGGTTACCCCGATTCCTACGAAAAGGGAAAAGTGATCACCGGATTGGATGACGTAGAAGGCAGCATTGTTTTTCATGCAGGCACGAAACGGGAAGGCGAAAATATCGTAACCGCCGGAGGGCGTGTACTTGCCGTTACGTCATTGGGCGATACGATGCAGCAGGCGCTTGCCGCCTCTTACGCGAATGCGGCCGTTATCGATTTCGAAAAAAAATATTATCGCAAGGATATAGGTTTGGATTTGAGCAGATATGAGTACGATTAAAAAAATCTTTAAGTCCTATATTGTTGAAGCTCGATTTACGCCCCTTATAGCGTCGATCTTGGTGATTGTTTTTCGTTTTCTTCTTTTTTCTTATAAGGGAATCCCCAATTATCGTTTCGCAGAAACCGGTTTTGTTTGGTCATACTTAGCCCCTTACTTCGAGAATGAATGGGTTTCTTTTATCTCATCTACCTTGTGTGTGTTTTTGATTGCGGGATTTATTTCTCAAATCAATCTCCATTTCGGCGTTATTCGAGCGCGAACCGCTTTGCCGTTTGTGTTTCCTCTCATCCTTTTTAGCGTTCATCCGATCTTTTTGATGATGAACTCTTATTATATAGGCGCTATATTTGTTTTATGGGCATTTTTTCCGTTATTGGAAACACATCAGCGTACCAATTCTCGGAATTTTGTTTTTCAGGGAACTGTTTTACTTGCATTGGCAAGTGTTTTTGAAATATATACGTTGTTTTTTATCCCTATTTGGTGGATCGGATATTCTCGAATGGGTGGATTCAATTTCAAAATGTTGCTTGCTTCGCTTTGGGGATTGATTTTGGTATATTGGATCGTATTTGCGGTTTTTGTTTTTGGCGACAATTTGCAGGGATTTATTGCTCCTTTCCTTTATTTTGCCCGGTTCGATTTCCATACTATTCCCGCATTTACTTTACCACAATGGGGTTTTATCGGTACAAGTCTGATTTTTTTGATTGCATTTCTGATAATGGATTTCAAATATATCAGGCATGACAAGGTTATCACTCAAAAAACCATTTCGTTTATATTTGTTGTTATTGGTCTGTCGCTCGTTTTTCTTGCGCTGTATGGCGAACAGTCAGTCATGTGGATTTACATCATACTTGCTTTCGAATCGCTGATCCTCTCGCATCTCTATTCCATCACAACGTCCAATCGCGAGATCTTTTCTTTTTTTGTTCTCCTTTTGATTTTGATTTACTACTATCTCGTAAACTGCCTCACCGAATTTTCTCCTTTCTAAACAAAATACTCATGTCAAGCGTTTTACGAATATAAGAGACAAACTGAAGGAGGAGATTGCTTATGAGGAGAAGTTTTAAGTTGATGATGACTGCAATCATCTTATTTGCAGGTTTTCTTGCAAGTTGCGGGAGTGCACAAAACGCTGCTCAAAAAGAGGCCGCTGCTGCCAAAATCAGACAGCAAATTCAGGATTTCAATTTTACGTTTAATGCCACTTATGCCTATCCGATGGGGTATAAGTCCATTTATTTAAGTCCGTATTACACCGTGAAAGTTTCGCAGGACACGGTAAAGGCGTATCTGCCCTATTACGGACGTGCTTACGTAGCTCCGATGGATCCGAGCCGGGGCGGCATCAATTTCACCAGCACCAAATTCGATTATCGGGTGAAAGAGGGGAAAAAAGATGGAAATTGGCAGGTTGAAATCAAAACAAAGGATACCGATCGAGAGATTTTGCTGAATTTCGATATCTGGGACAATGGTTCCGCAAAACTCGATGTTACCGATCCAAACCGTCAACCGATTTCGTTTCAGGGCAATATTTCGAAAGAGTAGAAATAATTCTCTTTTAGCGGTAACGATGGTTGACCATTTTTCGAGAAGAGAACAAACCGTCTCTGAGCCTTATTTTCGGTAAAGCTTGGTACTATTCGGAGTGGTATCCTCATTATTTGTTCTACATGTAATTAACATAGTGGTTCTTCATATCGAATTAAAAAAGGCTGCCCGTTTGAGACAGCCTTTATGATGAGACTTGTTTGTTGAAACAGCTTCTCGTCTTATAGCTTGTTTGATAGATCTTTCGGGAGATAAAATGTATCGTTTTTATCGATATAAACCGCAACAGATCCCAAGTCGAGTGGCTTACCATTGAGTTTGGCAACCGACGAAAATGCTTTTATCTCGAGTGTATTCTTCCCCTTGGTTACTTTCAGAATCGGAAAAGATGGGTTCGTTTTGTCTATCGAAACTTTCGTGCCTGCGAATACGTCTGTGTGCTTTGCAAAGAGCTGATCAGTAAGCTCCGATAATGGTTTGTCCAATCCGCTTACTTGCTGTAGATATTTGTTTACGTCGATATTCATCACATGTCCTTTCAGAATGTCTCCCTGCGGATGATAACTCGAAAGAAGTACTTCTTCACCCGTGTGTCCTCCGGTCGTAAACCCGAAACATGTTCGGGACACGAGAATGTCCACGATATGTCGAACCATGTTTTCACTCGAGCCAACTTTGGTATAATCACTTTCTTTGTAGTTTTTCGACGATAGCAATGTTTCCACTTCTTCGTCCGTGAGATCGATATCGGTGTATTTCTTGAATTCCGATTTGATGTTTGCCGGTTTGGTGTTTACAAGAATCGATTCCAAACCGTTAGCCGATAATTTATATTTTGTAACCGCAGAGAATAACTTGTCAATCGATAATTTGTCGTATCCCGGACAGCGTGAGCTTCCGATGGTGAACCCGCTGTTGCCATGATCGGATAATACGACAACGGCCGTTTCTCCATTTTGCTTTGCAAAATCCATCACTTTACCCACAGCTTCATCAAAAGCAAGGAATTCGGTAATAATGGCGATCGGATCGTTGGCGTGTGCGGCCCAATCCACCTGACTGCCCTCGACCATAAGGAAAAATCCATTTTCGTTTTTCGAAAGTACCTCGAGCGCTTTTCCCGTCATTTCGGAAAGAGAGGGAATTTTTTCGGGATTTCGATCGATGTCGTAGGGCAGCGCTTTTTTGCCGAAAAGTGCCCATATTTTGCCATTGCCTTGATAATTCAATAGTGCATCTTTATCGTCTTGGATGAGTGTAGTGCCATTATCGGCAAAATGCTGTTTGATGTCGTCAGTCAAAATTCCTGTACCGCCGCCAAACATTACATCAAGATTTTGATAAGCTATTTGTGGCGCAATTGCATTGTAATTGCCACGATCATAGTAATGTGCAGAAAAATCTGCAGGAGTAGCATGCGGAAATTCGCAGGTAACCACCAACCCGACGGCTTTTCCTTTTTCTATTTTCGAGGCTTCGAGAATAGTTGCAGCCGGTTGAAATTGTCGTTCCGGATCAACCGGATATAAATCGTTTTTGCTCACTTCGGGATGAATGGCGATGTTGCCGGTCTGCTGCAGAATACCTGTCGCATAAGCCGAACCTGTAGGAGCCGAATCCCCAATAGGAGCATTTGACGAAAAAGTGGTGACAGTACCCGAAACGAACGGATCGATATTGAGACTTCCATTGTTTTGGGTATAAAACTTATACCATCGAGCGGCAGAATATACTCCGATGGAAGTGCCATCAGGAATCATGACGATCACGTTTTTTACCGGTTTGGGCGTTTGCCCCATTGCAAAAAAACCGAGTGCTACGGCACAAATGAGAATGCTTAATCTTTTCATAACAACAATACTTATTTAGAACGCGTAAAGATAACCATTTCTTGTTAAATTATGGTTAAGTTTTCGCAATAACTCGTTTTGTGTGCAACGAAGATAACGAGCGAATGAACGATTTTTGTTATTTTTGTTGCTTATACAATCTAAACGATAAATTAATGACTGAAACCCGAAAACCGCTCATCCTTGTGACGAATGACGACGGTTATCATGCAAAAGGAATTCAATCGCTCGTCGATTCATTGAAAGGCTTAGGCGAAATCGTAGTTTTTTCACCCGATAAATCGCAGTCGGGAATGTCGAGTGCCATCACCGTAAGTACAGCTTTGCGTTGCCGATTAGTGAAACAGGAGGAGGATTTGAAAGCATATATTTGTACCGGAACACCGGTTGACTGTGTTAAGCTTGCGCTCAACGAATTTCTGGATCGAAAACCCGATTTGGTGGTATCGGGTATCAATCACGGCTCGAATGCCGGTATCAGTGTTCTGTATTCCGGCACTGTAGGTGCTGCAATCGAAGGATGTGTTTTCCAGGTACCTTCCATTGCCGTTTCACTTTGCGAGTTTCAACCTGATTCCGATTTTTCTAAGGCCGGCGAAATTGCTCTAAAAATTGCACAGAGAGTACTTATAGAAGGACTACCTTCAGGTATTTGTCTTAACGTAAATGTCCCTGCAGGCAACGTGAAAGGAATAAAAATTACTTCGCAAACACAGGGCAAATGGGTAAATGAGTATTTTAAAAGTAAAGACGGCTCAGGCCGCGATGTGTTCTGGATGACAGGAAATTTTGAAAACTGGGAAGAAGATAACGATAATTCTGATGAGTGGGCACTGGCAAATGGTTATGCTGCGGTAGTACCTGTCAAAATAGATATGACAGCTCACGATTTCATTCCCGAATTAAAAAAATGGCAGTGGTAGTACTTTTACAGATATTCAGTATAACTAAAGGATGAAATACTATTTGATAGCCGGTGAGGCATCGGGCGATTTGCATGCATCCAATCTGATGAAATCGCTTAAAAATCTTGATGCAAATGCCGATTTTCGGTTTTTTGGAGGCGATTTGATGCAGGCTCAGGGTGGCGTGCCGGTGAAGCATTATCGCGAATTGGCTTATATGGGCTTTATTCCCGTGATCACACACCTTCCGGTTATCATGAAAAACATGGAATTGTGCAAGAAAGATATTGCCGAATTTCGTCCCGATGTAGTGATTCTTGTCGATTATCCGGGATTTAATCTGAAAATTGCCAAGTATGTTCACGATCACTTGCGAATACCGGTTCATTATTATATATCGCCTAAGGTTTGGGCTTGGAAAGAGTATCGTGTGAAGTCTTTCAAAAAATATGTCGATGAAATGCTTTGCATACTGCCTTTTGAAGTGGACTTTTTTCGCAAACATAATTACCGCGTACATTATGTGGGCAATCCCACGGTAGATGCAATTGCCGGGCGTGATCATCGGAACGAAACATTTGCCGAATTTATTGAGGCTAATCGGCTCGAGAGCAAGCCCATTATTGCTTTGTTGGCGGGAAGTCGCAAACAGGAGATTTCCGGCAATCTGCCGATGATGCTTAGAGCGGTAAAAAGTTTCGAGGGCTATCAGTTTTTGATTGCCGGAGCGCCCGGAATAGAATCGACTTTTTACGACACTTTTATCGAAAATCAACCGGTGAAAGTTTTATTTGGTCAGACATACAGAATTCTTGCTCAATCCGAAGCAGCATTGGTAACGTCGGGTACTGCCACGCTTGAAACAGCTCTGCTTAATGTGCCACAGATTGTATGTTATCGAACACCTGTCCCTCAACTCGCGTATTGGGGATTTAAACATGTACTTCACACTCCCTTTATTTCACTCGTCAATCTGATTTGTGGTCGTGAAGTTGTTAAGGAATTGTTTGCCGTCCGTTTCACCGAGACAAATATCCGCCAAGAACTTCATCGCCTTCTCAATGTTCAACAATACCGCAACACAATGCTCCAAAACTATGCCGAAATGCGCCGGATTTTGGGAGATCCAGGTGCTTCGGATAGAGCTGCCTTTTATGTTTTTCGGAAAATAACACAAAAGCCTGAAAAAAATAATTGTTGAAATCTTCAGTCGTTTCAATACATTTTTGTTTTCTTTGTATCCGATAACTCATTAAATACATTTGGATGAAAATAGGAATTCTCACTTCGGGAGGAGACGCGCCCGGTATCAATGCCACTATTCGTGGTGTTGGGAAAACAGCCATCAATCATTATAATATGGAAGTGATTGGCATTTTGAACGGATTTACCGGTTTGCTCGAAAAAGACTTTGTTTCCTTGAGTGATAAATCGTTGTCGGGAATTTTAAATTTAGGCGGAACTATATTAGGTACAACGCGAGAGAAAACTTTCAGAAAACTTGTTTCGTCTCCCGACGAAAAAGACCGTCAGCAAATCAAAAACGCATACCACGAGTTGGGTTTGGATTGTCTTGTCTGTATAGGCGGAAACGGAACTCAACGTACTTCATGGATGCTTTCGGAAATAGGATTGAATGTAATCGGAGTCCCTAAAACCATCGATAATGATGTGTATGGAACAGATGTTACGTTTGGTTTCGATTCGGCAGTAAGTATTGCCACCGAAGCTATCGACAGATTGCATTCTACGGCAAGTTCTCATCGTCGAGTGATGGTGATTGAACTGATGGGGCATCATGCCGGATGGATTACTCTTTACGCCGGAATGGCCGGTGGAGCAGATATTATTTTGCTTCCCGAATTAGGTTACAATATGAAGGTTGTCATCGAGAAAATAAACAAACGAATGGAAGCCGGTAAGGCATATTCCATTGTTGCCGTTGCCGAAGGCATAGAAGTGCCCGGCAAAGAGCGTCCCGCATTATATTTTGCACGGAAAATAGAGGAGGTAACAGGGTTCGAAACACGTGAAACGGTGCTCGGATATATACAGAGGGGAGGTTCACCCACGTCCTACGACCGCAATTTGGGAACATTGTTGGGTGGTCATGCTGCCGATTTGATATATGAGCGCAAATTTGGCAGGATGGTTTCCAAAATCGATAACAAAATTACCGATGTTGCGCTAAAAGATGTCGCGGGAAAACTTCGATTGGTGTCTCCCGATACGCCACTCGTGCTGCAGGGTCAACGCATGGGGATTTCTTTTGGCATTTGAAACTGCATCAAAAAACATTTCAAATAATGCATACCGTAAATGGATATATGCGTTTGAAACGTTTTTCTTTATTTCGTGATGATGTTGTTATTACATATTTTCTTCGGCGTATTGTTCTTCCTGTAGTTCGTCGAAATTTGGTTCGTTGGTACTTCCTGATGGGTTGTTACCTTGTATTTGATAATTACGGGTACTATCCAGAATAGTTTGCTGTAAGGATCGATCTTCGCGCATTTTTTGGATTGCCTCTTTCGCCGCCAACTGGTGAGATTCTTTTTTCGAATAGCCTGTACCGTTACCAATTTCAAGACCTCCCACAACGGCAGTCGATTTGAAAATCGGGTTATTCTGTTCATCATAAAAAGAATCAACGAGATTGAAGCTCACTTCGATTTTGTTTTTCTGTCCCCATTCAATCAATCGCGACTTGAAATCTACTTCGCGTTTGATAACTTTTTCCATTGTTAGGTGTTGCTTGATCATGGTTTCGAACACAAAACTTTTAGCCACCCGATACCCTTGATCAAGATAAATTGCACCGATGATAGCTTCGAGCGCATCTCCATAAATATTGGTATTGTGTGCCAAGTTTCGTGTCGATGAAACGATCAACTTGTCCAATCCGAGCTCTACCGCAAGTTTATTCAAAGTTTCGCGTTGCACAATTCTCGAACGCATACTCGTCAAGAAGCCTTCTTTTTTGTATTCGAATTCCTTATATAGAATATCCGCCACGATTGCATCCAAAATCGCGTCGCCCAGAAATTCGAGACGTTCGTTGTTAACCCAACGTCCTTTGGAAGATCTAACAGATGACGAGCGGTGAGTCACGGCTTCCTGATATAATTCGATTCGGTCCGGACAGAAGCCGAGTACTTTGCTAAAACTAAGATAAGGTTCTTTCTTTTTATAGGGAAGAACCTTTATTCTTTTGATTGTTCGTCTTAACACTTTGTTTTATTCGTATTGCTTGAGGATCACACTTGCATTGTGCCCTCCAAAGCCAAAAGTATTAGATAACGCAGCTCTTATCTTTCTTTTTTGAGCTTTGTTGAATGTGAAATTAAGATTATAATCGATTTCGGGATCATTGTCTCCTTCTTCGTGATTGATGGTCGGGGGAACTATTTGATTGCGAATGGCCAGAATTGTCAATAATGCTTCGATAGCTCCTGCTGCTCCGAGCAAGTGACCTGTCATCGATTTTGTTGAACTAATATTTAGTTTATAAGCATGTTCTCCAAAAACATCAAGGATAGCTTTGACCTCCGAGATATCTCCAACGGGCGTCGAAGTGCCATGTACATTGATGTAGTCAATGTCTTCCGGCCGCATTTCTGCATCTTGCAGCGCATTTCGCATAACAAGCTTCGCTCCCAACCCTTCGGGGTGTGATGCCGTGAGATGGTAGGCG
>Ga0208461_1000488_pt1 | contig 38397 bp, 33 predicted proteins | sample AD_JPNTR4_MetaG_FD_184448 | JGI IMG/M metagenome (GOLD analysis project Ga0208461, IMG submission 184448) | Active sludge microbial communities of municipal wastewater-treating anaerobic digesters from Japan - AD_JPNTR4_MetaG (SPAdes) (version 2) | ecosystem: Engineered > Bioreactor > Anaerobic...
TCAGGCCGTGAGTATTTACAACTCTAAAAGATTACATGTATCTTTGGGCCTTAAAACCCCTGATGATGTTTTTATGTGTGTCGCTTAAATCTATTTCTAACCTGTAGACTTATTTCAGGACTAGACATCATATTCTGCCTATTCCGACTCATTCCTCTAAAAGTTAATTCATGGCACTTGGGTTAAAGATTTTCAAAAATATTATTGACTTGCCTAAACCTTTTTTGTAAATTTATGTTCTACTAAACAAGAATAATTCCTATATAGGATGAATTACGATGAACTAACCAAGTTGCTTTCCGAAAAGGGATTAAAGGTAACCCCGCAAAGGGTTGCCGTGCTTGAGGCTTTGTATGAGATTATGAATCACCCCTCTGCTGAGGAGGTAAGGCAAAAATTGCATAGCCGTTTTCCCAGCATAGCCATAGGAACCATATACAATATCCTGGATACATTCTGCGAACACGGCATTATTAGAAAGGTAAAAACCGATAGCGATTTTGTTAGGTACGATGTTGATATGGAAAAGCATCACCATATATATTGTGAAAGTTGCAACCATATTGAAAACTATCACGATCCTGAGCTTGATGAGCTCCTAAAGGCATACTTTGATAGAAAACAAATTCCACATTTCCAGATCAAAGAGTTTAGCCTACAAATCATTGGAAATTATAAAGCAACTAACTACAAACCAAACCAAAACAAATAAACTATGGGAAAAGAAGGAATTAGAATAGCATCGGTTGATGTAGAAAAATTACTTGAGATGCTTAACGCAGCACTAGCCGAGGAATGGCTTGCTTACTACCAGTACTGGATTGGTGCAAAGGTTATGGAAGGCCCTATGCGAAGCGAAATAGAACCTGAATTGTTACTACATGCCAGCCAGGAACTCAACCATGCCGTTATGGTAGCCGATCGTATCATACAGCTAGGTGGCACACCATTGCTACATCCCAACGATTGGTTTAAGCATGCCGGTTGCAGTTACGATGCTCCCGTTGACCCTTACATTGAAGCCATTCTGGAACAGAACCTGAACGGTGAGCGTTGTGCTATTCGAAGGTACAACGAGATAGCCACCTTTACTAATGGTAAGGATCACATGACCCACCAAATGGCTACGCAGATACTTGCCGAGGAAATTGAACATGAGAATGATATTGAGGATTGGATTACCGATATCAATCGCATGAAGGAGGAGATTAAGAAATTTAAGCTGTAATAATTTGTCAAACCTTAAAATAAACAAAAATGGAAGAAAATCAAGTAATTGCAATGCCCCGCATTGGCGACCCAGCGCCTGAGTTCAAGGCCATGACAACCCAGGGTGAAATTAACTTTCCGCATGATTACAAGGGAAGCTGGGTAATCCTATTCAGCCATCCGGCCGATTTCACCCCAGTATGCACATCGGAGTTCATGACCTTTGCCTCCATGGAGCAGAAATTTAACGAGGCTAACTGTAAGCTTGTGGGGCTTTCGGTTGATGGTTTATATAGCCACATTGCATGGCTGCGTACCATCAAGGAGAAGATTGAATACAAGGGTATGAAAAACGTAGAGGTAACATTCCCGCTAATTGAGGATATTACCATGGATGTTGCCAAGAAATACGGTATGATTCAACCCGGCGAGAGCAACACCAAGGCAGTGCGTGCGGTATTCTTTATTGATCCCAAGGGTATTATCCGAACCATCATCTACTACCCACTTAGCTTGGGCCGTAACTTTGAGGAGCTATACCGCGTACTCATCGCTTTACAAACTGCCGATGAGTTTGGAATTGCTACCCCTGCCGATTGGCAACCTGGTGATGATGTAATTGTTCCTCCTGCCGGTTCCTGTGGCACTGCTAAGGACAGGATGGAAGGTAAAGACCCCAATGTGAAGTGCTTCGATTGGTTCTTCTGCACTAAAAAGTTGGACAAGGATACGGTGATGAAGAAAATCCTTAAGAAATAGCTAGGGAATATACTTTAAACGAAAAACGGCTCAAGGATTTGAGCCGTTTTTTTTTAGTATTTTCTGAAGTGTTCGTTAAACGCTTTGATGCTAAAATTTTCACTAATGTTATCCTCAAGGCTAAACACCCTGTAATACGAGGCATTATCCTTAATGGGCGGGATGTAATCGAACTCGTAGTAGGCATTGAGTTTAAATTTACCCTGCCCATTGTTCGATTCTGGAACTTTAATACACTTACAGCGGTTCATAGGTTAGGTTTTTTAAGTTTAGGTTGATATTTGCTTTAACTACTTAAGCTGGTTCAGAAACTTGTAGGTTAGTATTTTGTAAAGAAGTTTGGCCGCCAGAAAATCCGATGCTTTATCGTCGGTGTTGGGACATAGCTCAACGATGTCGAACCCTACCAGGTTGCGTTTTTCAATAACCTTTCTTAAGAACTTGAGGGTAGGGTACCACAAAAGCCCGCCGGGCTCAGGAGTTCCTGTACTTGGCAATATGGAGGGGTCAAAACCGTCGAGGTCGATGGTTAGGTAAACATTATCTGTTAGCAAATCGATAGCCTTGTCCATCCAGTCGTCGCAGTTCACTATTTTGTGAGCCCAGAACACCCGGTTGGGGTCAAGGTTGGCTTTTTCGCCTGAGTCCATACTGCGAATACCTACCTGAACAATTGGGCAAAGTTCCTTTGCCCGAGCCATAACGCAAGCGTGATTGTTTTTGCTTCCCTCGTAGGAATCGCGCAGGTCGGTATGGGCATCAATTTGAAGCACTGAAAGGTTTTTGTATTTCTGGGCATGAGCCTGTATAGTTCCAATGCTTACACTGTGTTCACCACCTATAATGACTGTAAATTTACCTTTATCAATGAGGCTAAGCGTCCGTTCTTTAACCGCTTCAACCATTGCTTCGGGTGAGCTATCCTCTGTTATTGGCTTATCGGTATAAATACCTATCTTGTAAACCTCGGTATCGGTTTCAATATCGTATATTTCCATATTGGCCGAGGCATCGAGCAGGGCCTTGGGCCCTTTGTCGGCACCCTTAATCCATGTGCTGGTTCCATCGTAGGGTACTGGAACAATAGCCACTTTTGAGGTTTCAAATTCACAGTAGGGTTTAGGTAAATCGCCGTAGTGAATCATAGGTATATGCTTTCAAATTTCCCGCAAAAGTACTAAAAAAAAACAATTTTAGTTTAGGTAATGGAATCTCATTAAAAATGTGTAGAAGGTACAAAGAGAAGCTTTGACTTAGCTCAGCATGACAAAGGTACTAAGGATGCCAGGGGATTTATCATTCCTAGCAAATGCGAGGAATCTCTTTCAAGTTTGAGGTTAGTAGCCCCGTACGGGCATAATATTATATCAAGGGTAATCCAATTCGAGGGTTAGGCTTTTATGCTCATGTTTGCTTTTTTCCCTTCCATTCCCTCTCAGGGGGGGCAGGTGTGAGGTAGTTTTCACGAACAACAAAAAAGGCACCCATTATGAGTGCCTTTTTTTAGGAGGTTAGAACCCCATTGGCTAGTTGCCCATGCATGGTCCTAAGCCCATTCCCATTCCGTAACCGCCGCGCATATTACCGCGATGTCCTCTCATGCCCTTACCTTTTTGGCCACGTGCGTTAAACAGGACACGTTGTTCATCGGTTAGTAGTTGCGAAACCTCAGCCCTGTGGGCTACACGTGCTTTCATAAGTTTTGCTTTGATTGAGGTAATCTCATCGATTGTTTTGTTAATGGCTGCCATATCGGGTTTATCAGCCGATTCAAGTGTTCTCAAATGCGCTTGCTTTTCGCTAAGCTCGTTACGGAGCGGTGTTATTTCTTTTAGGTGTTTAACCCGAAGGTCGTTAATTTTTTGCTCCTGCTCAGGGGTTAGGTTTAGGTAGCAGTAACCTTTTCCAACTGTTTGCATGGTATTTCCATCGCCACCTCGGAATCTTGGCCCTTGAGCCATACCCATTGTAGATACTAAAAGTAGCACTACCATCATAATGTACCCAATACGTTTCATTGTGTTAAATTTTAATAGTTAAACGTCAGTTTTATTGAATTCGGGGTGGAATAGAATCGCCCCTACGCATGCGTTCGTTTTGAAATCTTTGACGATGTCGTTGCATCATTCGGCGTTGTGAATGCTCCACAATTCTTTGAAATTTTTGGAACTGTTCAGGAGTGCATGCACTCTTAATCTCCAACAGGTGGTCAACCATAACCTTTTTTTCAGCCTTATGGAGTTCGCCATACTGTTCAACCAGTGAATCGATAAGTTTTAAATCCGGTTCAGGCGACGAAAGCTCAATGATAATTTCAATTGAAACCCTTTGAAGCTTTCTGTTAATATCAACTGTCTTTTCATGGAACTCGTCGCGAGATTTTCTGAAAATATCCTCCTGACTGGGTGTAAGATTTAGCCTATCGCGTAAAAAATTGGCTTGCTGTTCCATTCGTTCCTGCGGGTTACGGGCTATATTGTCAGCAAATTGTTTTTGTTTGTAGTAGCCGTAAACCATTGTGCCTATTGTAGCCAGTAAGGTTACTCCTAATACTACAATTATTGCTACAAGCACTCGTGTTTTGGTAAAGTAGTTCATGATTTATTTTTCATTAAGATTTTGAAGCTCTTCAAAGTCGTACTCATAAATGGTTTCGGTTCCAGATGGAATGTACTCCTCAGCAAGCATTTCGGCATTGGAATTGGTTGAAATAACTTTACTTCCCAGTGTTCCAAGTTGGTTTCCAATGAATAACCCTATTGCCAATGCGGCTGCCACAGCAGCGTATCCAATTAAACGTGTTCTGAAATCAATATGGCTAGAAATTTTGTGAGCCTCAATTCTGCTAATTACCCTGCTTGCGAAGAATGGATTATCGGTATATTCTGAAGTCTCTTCGTTTGCAAGCTCTTTTAGTGATTTGTGGATTACAAAATTGTGCTGACACTTGGTGCAAGCGCCTAAATGCTCCTCTACTCTAAGCAAAGTATTACCATCAAGTTGGCCTTTAAGGTAACCCTCCATTAGACTATTTATTTCTTTGCACCTCATTTTTATTTGTTTTTTTAGTTTGACAACTTTATATCTTAAAACTTGCGTTACCCTTTTTCTTTTTTTAGGGTTTTGTTTTAACCATTATCTTGCGCAGGTTATTTTTAGCCCTGAATAAAAGCGACTCAACCGACGAGACCGAAGTTTCCATTACTTCTGCAATCTCTTTGTACGAAAGTTCATGGTATGTACTAAGTACCAAAGCAATTCGCTGATTTTCGGGTAGCATACCCATTGCATGCCGAAGCTGTTTATGCTGTTCTCTCAATTCAATGTTACTATCTGAATGCTGTTTCCCAATAATTTCGTCAATTGTTTGTCCAGCACTACCTTTTGTCCTGTTTCCTAAAAAGTTTTGTAAGAATGTTTCCCTTTTTTTACGCCTTAAAAAGTTAAGCGATTTGTTTACTGCTATTCGGTAAAGCCAAGTGGAGAGTTTTGCCTCGTTTCGGAATTCAGGCAACGACTCGTATAGCTCAACAAACACATCTTGTGCAATATCTTCGGCATCGTGAAAGTTACCTAAAAAGCCCATACAGGTGGTAATAACCATTTTTTTGTACCTTTCAACTAAAATGCTAAAGGCTTCATGATTATTATGTTGAACAACTTGTTGAACTAACTCTTTCTCGTCCATGGAATGGAAAACTGTTTCATGAATAGACAAACAAGTTACAAAAAACTTGCGCAGGTTAATATGATAATATGTCATCGTATGTTGATGCTGGACTAAAAACTCTACATGTTATCTAGCATTTACTTTTTTTTAACATCATGCTGTAAATACTGTGATTTTCAGATTTTGATATTACAAAATGTGTTTATCTTTCCCGAATAGTTGTGTGAACTGAACATTTAGTTCGTATTTGGTGAATAGCTATTGAGCTTTAGTTATACATTTGCATATATTTTTAAATTGTCAGAATTTGCTGATGTGATACTGTATAAAGGACAATAATAAACTGATACCATGTTCAAAATTCGTTACAAGATAATAACTGGCTTTGCCATACTTGGTATAATGCTGGTTATTTCAGGGTTAATATCCATTTATGAGCTTACCAAGCTGGGAAATCAGGTCAATAGGCTTCTTATGGACAACTACCGGAGTATCGATTTCTCAAAGCAGATGAACTTTAGCTTAAGCCTCCAGGAAAGGGCTGTTATGTTATCCATCCAAGGCGAAAAGGAAAAGGCAAATTCCCTTTTTGGCAATGCGGTGTCAACATTCAACGACAATCTGTTAAAGGCATCGAACAACCTGACCATACCTGGCGAGGCAGGCACAGTTGATTCAATTGCTTTGGCATTCTCAAAATTCAAAGCTAAGGCTGAAGAGTTTATTAATGAACCATCGCCAAGCCTTCAAAAATATCTAACCGATGTTAATCCTGCGCTTGAAGAAGTGCGGCGCAATGTGGAGGATTTATTAACCCTCAACCAGCAAAACCTGAACCAAACTGTTTCTGTACTGGAAAAAAGCCCTTACAGGACCATTTTACCTGGACTAATAATTGTTATTACCAGCGTTATTTTTACCATTATTTTCAACTACATGATTTCATACTACCTGTTAAGCCCAATAAAAAGAATAACAAAAGGGATTCAGAATTTTACAAAGTATAGAAGACAGTACGATGTAACAATAGAAACCCGCGATGAGATGTTTGAGCTTAACGAGTCGGTTAAGGACCTAATTCTTACCAAGAGCATTCAAAAGAAGACAGAATGAGACCACATGTGATAATCCGATACATTGGAATGGTAATGCTATTTAATGCAGCATTTATCTTTGTATCGTTTTTGATATCGTTGTATAATAAGGATGCTGGGCAATTGCCCTTGCTTTTCAGCTTTCTAATAACACTGCTTTGGGGAGTATTCCCTTTGGTTTTTGTCCCTAAGGCTACTGACCTTTCAAATAAGGAGGGTTACCTGGTTGTGGTTCTTAGCTGGATTTTATCGTGCTTTATTGGTTCCTTACCGCTACTGCTTTATGGTGGCGAGTTTACCTTTGTTAAGGCCTTATTCGAGAGTGTTTCCGGTTATACCACAACAGGGGCATCAATTCTAACCAATGTTGAGGCGCTACCAAAAGGAATTCTGTTCTGGCGCTCATCCATGCACTGGGTGGGAGGTATAGGAATAGTTGTATTTGTGCTAATCATTCTACCATCGTTAGGTAAAGCCCAGATGACCCTTTCAAAAATGGAGATTTCGCCGCTGGCACAGGAAAACTTTAGGTACAGAACCCGAAAAATGTTGAATGTAATCATGGTGGTTTACTTAGGGCTAACCGTTACCCAGGTTATACTGCTCAGAATTTTTGGAATGGGATTGTTCGATGCGGTAAACCACGCATTTGCCACTGTAGCAACAGGAGGTTTTTCAACAAAAAACAATAGTGTAGCTTATTTCAATAGTGTTCCAATTGATATCATCATTATAGTGTTCATGTTCTTATCGGGAATTCATTTTGGGTTACTGTATTCCACAATTACCCTAAAAAAGAATAATATTTTTAATTCCCCAATTGTAAAGTATTACTTTTGGATTACTATCATAGGTATTGCATTGGTATCAATTAACCTGCATGGTAAAATATACCCTACATGGGGTGAGAGCATAAGGTATGCAGCATTCCAAGTGGTATCGTTATCGACCACAACAGGTTTTGCCAATGCCGATTCATCAATTTGGCCACCATTTTCAATTCTAATCATAATATTCTTCACCATTCAATGCGCTTGTGCTGGTTCAACAGCTGGAGGTATGAAGCTCGATAGGGTGGTAATCTTTTTCCAGGCGCTGAAAAGTCAAATCCTAAAAATTCAGCACCCACAGGCTGTTATTCCTGTTCGGATAGGGAAGAGCGTGATAAACGATGAGATTGTAAATTCTGTGGTTCAGTTTATTGTTTTCTATATTTTGGTTTTATTCGTTAGCACTCTAATTCTAACCGGTTTAGGATACGATAGTTTAACATCGCTTTCAGCTACTGCTGCTTGTATGGGAAATGCAGGCCCTGGCTTTGGATTGGTTGGGTCATTGTCAAATTACTCAATGCTATCCGATTCGGCTCTGCTTGTCCTTTCGTTCGATATGCTGCTTGGCCGTTTGGAAATTTTTGGTTTGCTGCTCCTGTTCATGGTTAAGTCGTGGCGATAGTTAGTTCCCCTTTTTACGGGGCTTGGGAACAATATACTCATCGAAGATATTTTGCATGGAACGGTAAATGTTTTCGCGGGCATCGCGGTTTATTTGTTCCATGTGTTGGATTAGTTCGCGGACAGTATTACGGTGTGTATCCTTATCGAACTGGCAAAGTTCCTTTTCCGATGGAAAGCCCATAAACTGGCTATACTTTTCCAGTTCCTTATCCAGGCATGTGGTTAAAGGTCGGATTAGGAAAACCTCGCCGTTAAACATTGAGAGCTTAGGGGGAATAGAGCTTATTGATGAGTGATTAATCATGTTGAGGAGTAAGGTTTCAATGGCATCGTCCAGGTGATGCCCCAGTGCCAGCTTATTACAACCGGCCTCACGGGTAGTTGTGAATAGCATTTTACGTCGTTTCCAGCTGCAAATAAAGCATGCAGGTTTCCTATCGTTTGGGTTGTACTCTACACTGATTTGACGCAAGTGAAATTTCACGTTGTTTTGGGCACAGTATTGCTCCATGAATTCAATATCGGCGCGGTAGGTCATATCGGTAGCCTGAACGTGGCAAGCGTGAAGTTCAAAACCGATGGGAAGAACTTTCCGACGGTTTACCAGTAAGTCCAGCAGAGCATAACTATCCTTCCCACCCGATAAACCAACCATGATTTTATCGCCCTGGTCAATTAGATTATAACCGTAAATGGCCTGATTAACTTTCCCTTGAAGTTTTTTTATAATGTATCCGCTTGCCATAACCACAAAAAACTTGGCAAAGTTAATTTTTCGTGTTAAATTTATATAAACCATTACCATGAGAACTTTTATAATCCCCGACATTCATGGCTGTTCAAAAACCCTTCGATTTTTATTGGAGGTAAAACTTTCGGTTTGTAAAACCGATAGGCTATTCTTTCTGGGTGATTATATAGATAGAGGCCCTGACACACCTGGTGTTGTAGAATATCTCTTAAACTTAATTGATGAGGGTTTTAATATTACCTGTCTAAAGGGCAATCACGAGCAAATGATGCTCGACTGCATTAAGGGCGATTACGAGATGAGTCTCTGGTTAATGAATTCAGGTTTTGCTACTACGCATCAGTACGAGTCAATTGTAACAGCAATTGAGACAGATTATGGTTTTTTGCCTAAACGGCATTTGAATTTCTTTACATCTCTAAAACCTTATGTAGTAGTCGATAATCAGTACCTACTGGTTCATGGAGGTTTTAACTATGAGCTGCCAAATCCATTTGCCGATGAGTATGCCATGTTGTGGAACCGTCCAACCGAAGCCCCTAGCAGTTTTATGCCCGGCTATAAAATTATTCATGGCCATACTCCACGGGCATTAGCAAAAATAGTAGAAGAGTTTAAGGATACTCAACGTCGGCTTTATGATTTGGACGCTGGCTGTGTTTACAAGGGACTTTACATTCCAGGAACAGGATACCTAACAGCACTCCAGCTTGAAAACTGGAGGCTGGAGTTTGTGGAGTGCCTCGACTAACAAGCTAGGATTTTGGTAGCACAATCACTTCGACTTTATCTTTAAGCAATTCCTTAAACTTATCCACATCGGCAGTGGTTCCCTCATACATCCCGAAATGAATAGGGATAGCAACACTTGCGCCAGTGTCGAGTACGGCGGCAACCGCATCGTCAACGCTGTTCATGGTGTAGGTTTGGCCCAAGGGTAGCAGTATTATATCAGTTTTAATGCTCTTCATTTCGGGAATACGCTCAGTATCGCCGGTGTGGTAAAGCCAAACATGGCAAAGGTTAAGCAGGTAGCCCACCCAATTTTTTGATTTTGGGTGCTTGTCGGTTTTAGTTAGGTTGTACATGGGAACGGTCTTAATTTCAATGCCATGCCATTCATCGTTAAAGCCAGGCTGAACAGCAATAACCTTGGCTGCTCCAAATTTTTGGGCTTCATCGGCAACATCGGATGGACAGAGTATCCACGTATGTGTGGCTACAATTTTTTTTATATCGTCGGGCGAAAAGTGGTCAAAGTGGGAGTGAGTTATTAGAATTAAATCGGCTTTATCGTTCCCTTTTATTTGGTATGGGTCGATGTATATTACCTTTCCGCAGTTCATGATTTTTACTGCTGCTTGCCCAAACCATTGAATACTTTCAGCAACTGCTTCAATATTCTTTGATACCTGTGTGTTCATAGCATCAATCCGATTTGGTTTACACCCATAAATTTAATGAATTTTTAGGGCGATGTAAAGGGGTTGATGCTAATTTGTTTCCTTTTCCTGTTCAGTAAAATTGCCTTCAGAATCGATATTTTCCAATGATGATTCTTTTTTCAGTAAATCTTTTGCTGGCCCTGTAAGGGTTACCAGAGGATTGGTAGCCAGATTATTGTAGTCTTGCTGAGTGATGTTTCCACGGTTTAGCATTTTATTTGCCACAAACATGAAACTTTCAGTTACAAAGGGCTTAAGCTTCCCTTCGGTATCGAATAGGTAACGAAACTTAGCTGGCCTGGGGATTATGTAGGCAAGGAATAAAGCTTCGGGAAGCGTAAGTGAGCTGGGCTTTTTGCCAAAGTAGTATTGACTTGCCTCACGAATACCGAACACATCGGGCCCCCACTCAATGATATTCAGGTAAACCTCAAGCATTCTCTCTTTTGATGCTACACCACTATTTTCCGTAATCCAGGTTATAAGAATTTCTTCGGCTTTACGTCCAATATTCTTACTCTGATTTAGAAATACATTTTTTACAAGCTGTTGGGTAATAGTACTTCCACCCCGAGCAAACCTTTTTTCGCGTATGTTGCATGCCATTGCATAGGTTATACCATCGAGGCTGAACCCGCGATGGTTGTAAAAGCCACCATCCTCGCTTGTTATTACAGCCCATTGTAGGTATGGACTAATTTGGTCAAGTGAAGCGTAGCTTGCACTTTTGGGGTTAACTTTAATATCTCTAACATACACATTGTCGATATAAGCCCTATGGGTAAAGGTATCGGCGAGCATGGCAAGGTTGGTATTTCCGTACGATAGCACATAAAATCCTTTCGATTTTAGGTTTGGTGCGATGGTTAGGCTATCGGGGTTTGTGAGGGGAACACCAACCTGAAGCGAGTAGCTGAAAGTTCCGTTCACCTTTATACCCCATAGGTTTGTGAATAACCCTTTAGGTAAGGCATCAAAGAGCGATTGCCAGCTATTTTCGCCAGTGTTGAGTGTAAACCTTACATAGCGGTTTGGTAATGGATTATATTCAAATCCTAGATTTGTCTTGAAGCCATTAAGGCTAACTGTTGACAGAGAGTCAATAACGAAACTATTGGGTATTGCCCTGATTTTCATGTTTGCCCCGCATGAATCAATTATAACTGGCTTTTGCGCAATACGCTTACCATCCAGCAAAAGTGAATTAATGCTCGATACTAAATTTAACTCTATCCTACCGGGCTCAATATGGGTAGCATTTAAATCAAGGAAGATTTTTTTGAACGATGCTTTAACTCCAAGAAAAGGTGTGGTAAAGGGAATATAGGCTTCAGGTTGCTCGGTTGTGACCGTTGCGGTAAGGCTATTTTTACGCTTGCTGGTTGTTCCGGTAACAGTTACCCGTGAAGCCCTATCGCCATCGTTTAGGGTTAGCGTTGAGGTAAAGTTATTGTTGCTATAACTCCATTTTTCAATGGTTACTTTTCCGGTATAAGCAGAATCGGAATAGGTAAAGTGTAGGTTATTAATATTGAAGGTTGCGGTTGAAAGTCCAAAAAAGGCCTTAACCAAATGGTAAAGCCTTTTGTTGCTCGAACTTTCATTTTTTCTCTCATTTGAGCTTTGAAGTGTATGCTTGCTTGCTTGAGCAATCAAATTATCAATATTAATCGTAGCTCTGGATATATCAATTTGCTTGGGATTGATTTTAAGTAATACCAAATGGAACGGATTAAGCTTAATCCTAAAGGATTCAGAGCAAAGCAAAGTGTCGGTATCAACAATAAGTAGGTTTTGTAGCTGAAGGGTGTTTAAGCCTTTAACTTCAACTGCGCTTGCAGTAACTGTTAAACCATACCTGTTTTTTATTCTTGCAGAGGTTTTACTAAAAATTTTTTTTACAATAAGATTTCGTGAAAGAAATAGAAGAGAAATAATTAACACCAGGAGTAATAAACCTATGCGTAAAGCCTTTTTTACCCGAACCATCGCCTTTAATTTTATGCAAAGTTAGCCATAAAGTGATAAAAAAGTGGCTTGCCAATACGCAAGCCACTATTAAATACAAGGAATCTGTTTTAGTATTAAATCAATCTAGAAGGAATACTTTGCGCTAATTGTAATACGATTATTGCTTACAGGGTCGAGCGATGAGGTAACCTTATGCTGAGCGTCGAAGGTTTTACCGTAAACCGCTGTGGTTAACATGTATTCAATTCCTAGCACCAGGTTTTCTTCCTTGTAGCTTACACGTGGCGAGATACGGTAAACATAATTCATATCGTCGTTACGGTGGTAGCTGGCAATGGTTGAGTAATTCTTATTGGAACCGAGTAGCTTTGAGTATCCGGCAAAAACCCCAATGCCCCATTTTCCCAACTTATGGTCAACATCTAGCCATGTACTAAGAGTACGCAGGTTTGCGTAGTCGTAATCGCTATCAGCGGTGGTTTCAGTAACCCTACCGTAGCCACCAATCATAAGAAGGTGGGTTGGATTTTCGCCGTAAACTGTTTCAAACTTGATATTAGTCTTAGCCAGATTTGCTGCTGTAAATACACTAAATAGGTATTGACCAACTGTTTTATGTGTGCCAGTATTAGAGCTGGTAATATAGAGTCGGGGAGTAAGCCATTTGTAACCAGCCGACAAACCAGCAATAAATGAATTGTTTTTTACGAATGCAGCCTGTGCCATGAGTTCGGGTAGTCCGGAGTTGCGTTGTGCCTCAGCTGGGCCCATCGATTTATGGTAACCTTGGGTTAACGCGGTTGCTGATAACCTTACCTTTTCAATGGGGTAGTAAGTAAAACGGATTTGAGGGGAGCGATTCAGCGAGTGGAAGGGAACGCCTGCACCAAAGGCAAGAGTTGAGGGAATTACTTCGTTTACAATAATCGGATGCCAGTAGTGTCCCATTATGAGCTCGGAATGCTGCCATTTAAGGGTCATTATGGCATGCCTAACCCTAAGTAAGCGTGTATATTCAGTTGCAGTTGCAAAAAAATCGGTTTCAACCATTGCGCTAGTTTTGGCGCCAAGTACATCGGGCCCGGATATTTTTAATCCCAAACGCGTTGTTAGCGAAAGCATTTGAAGCTGATGCTTTTTGTTAACATCGGTTCCGTTAGCATCGATATTTGCCTTTAAGGGATAGAAGTAAAGCTCGCCATCGCGTGTATCGACTGACTTATAGGTATCAAAAATGGTTTCCCATGCTACGTAACCGTAAGGTTTAACCTCAATTTTAGGTTTTTGGGTTTGTTCCTGTGCTACTGAAATAAATGCAGTAAAAACAGAAAATGCAGTAATAAACAGTGATTTTTTCATCTCAGAAAATTTTTGCGCAAATTTGGTAAAATGCACTTTAATAATAGTTGAAAAGGTGAGAAAATTTTCAATGTAAAAGGTAAAACGTTAGGGTGTAGCTATTTAGCCATTGCTTTAGCTTTAAGTTCCAGTGGCATTTTTTCAATGGCATATCTTAAAGCGGTTCGAGGCATTTTAGCTTTATTCGACATCACGAAATTGAATACAAGTTCCTGATTTGATTGGCTCGTGGCTTTTAACATCCATCCGTAACCCTTTTGAACCATATCGTCGGAATCGGTAAGGAGCATGGTAGCAATATCAACAATATGATTGTGAAATAAGCCCTTACGGGCGGGAACAATAAAGCTAACTGCCGCTGCTCTCCGAACCCATCGGTTGTTGGATTTTGCCCAAAGCTTTACCTTTTCAATTAGTTGCGGATGCAACATAAGCATATCGCCAATTGTATGGTTGCAAAAGGTATCGCACGACGCCCAGTTGTTAATGTATTTTTTTACCCACTCTTCAAGGGTTACAAAGTCCTCAGGCGAAAAATGTTTTACAAATCGCTCTGTAAAGTAGCATGCAATAAAGGTTTCTTCCATGAATCCCGATTGCCAAAGCTGTTCGCTCAGAGCAAGCATCTCGCTTTTACTCATCATTTTTACCTGGCTGCTGAAATAATGTTTAGCAATGGTTTGAACCTGTGCGGCTTTAAGCCCATAAAGTTTTACATTCTCTTTAAAGAATCTTTCGCCCGCAATTCGGTTCTGCTCGGTTGCTTGGCTTTTTAGGTCGCTACGGATGCTATCAATTAAATTATCCATTTCTTTTATGTTTGATATTACAAAGATATTCTTAATTCAATGGTTTTGAAATTAAAGTAATAAATTGGTTTGGAACCCCTTAAGTGTGTAGATATGATAAAAAGGGTTATAAAACCAAGAAGTAAAATAAATGTAGCTAAACAAATGCTATTTTTGGCATAAATTTTTAAAATGAGCAGTTTTCGGTTTATCGATCTTTTTGCCGGAGTAGGTGGTTTTCATATTGCCATGGGCAGGTTGGGAGGTAAGTGTGTTTTTGCATCGGAAATTGACCCAAGCGCTGCTGAAACATACAGAATCAATTTTGGAATTGACCCTTTGTGTGATATTCGTGAAGTTGATGTAAGCTCAATTCCACAGCACGATGTGCTATGTGCCGGATTTCCTTGTCAAGCCTTTTCAAAAGCAGGTAAGCAACAGGGATTTGACGATACCCGGGGTACGCTATTTTTTGAAATAAAGCGTATTCTGAAGCATCATCGACCCAAATACATTGTGCTTGAGAATGTTCGCAATCTTGCATCGCACGATGGGGGAAGGACTTGGAAAGTGATTTCGGAAAATTTAAAGGAATTAGGCTATATCATCACTGAAAAGCCGCTCATTGTTAGTCCGCATCAGGTTGGGGTTCCCCAGCTTCGCGAGAGGGTTTTCATCCTTGGGGTTCACTCGTCAGCCACAAAACTAAGGAAACTACATTTTGGAATACCGCCATCGCATCGTAATCAAACAGATGGGGCAATAGTGCTGAACGGCAAGGCCGATAGACGGTTTGCTATCAGCAATTACGAGGAGTATGTGCTATCGGCATGGGATGAATTTATTCAAGGTGTAGGCAGACTTAAGCTTGGCTTTCCCATTTGGGCCAATGAGTTTGGAAAAGACTATGATTTAAGCAATTTGCCCACATGGAAGGCTGGTTTTGTACAGAAGAATCGCATGCTTTACAGCCAAAACAAAGTTTTTATCGATAAATGGTTGAAAAAGTACAATTACCTTTCGGAGTTTGTTCAAACCCACACCAAGTTTGAGTGGCAAGCCGGTGAACATATCGATACGGTTTGGAAGGGAATAATACAGTTTCGCCCCTCGGGTATAAGGGTTAAGCGTCCTACGGAATTTCCAGCACTGGTAGCTATGGTGCATATCCCGGTTGTTGGGTGGGAAAAACGCCGGCTAACGCCGCGTGAGGTAGCTAACCTTCAGAGTTTCCCTGAAAATTACATCATAAATAGCAACGCCCAGCAAGCCTATAAACAGTTTGGCAATGCTGTAAACGTAAAGGTGGTTGAGTTTCTTGCCAAGCAGCTGTTTATGCAAGCATAATTACTTGCTACCTGCAGCTCTGAAAAGCAGGTCGGCCGATTGCATTAGCTTGCCTTTTAGGTTGGGCGATAGTTGTGGGTGTTCCTGAATCCACTTTGTTACAATTTTTGCTGCTTCGGTAGAGCTATGACCGTAAAGCACCGCATCGAGCCAAGTTTTTGGAAAGAATATATCGTTGGTTTGCTGTATTTCGGGCAGTAGGTCGAGTGCAGCGTTTAGGTAATGGATGGAATGGTTGGCTCGAAGGGGATGAAAAAAGAGTCGCAGCCCTTCGGCAACCCATGGCTCAGGCCTACGGTTTTGAGCAATCAGCAAGCTGTGGAAAAAGTCGTCGCGTAGGGCTTCGTCGGGTGTGGCAGCACGCCTTACAAACCTGAACTTGGCTAGCCTATCGGCATTCTGAATTCTTTCCTCCTGCACCTGCAGAATGCTGTCGGCATCGTGGACGTCCCTTACCGCAAGCTGGAACGAAAGGTCTATGAAGTCGTTTTCACTTAGTGAAATCCCTTTGATTTGAACTCTACCTGCCCAAATATTTTCAATGAATTCAACAGCCTCAGGAGTGATAGACGTTCTGCAATAGGTCAGGAAAGCAGGTTTGCGCTCATCGGCAGGTATTTTTGGGTTGTTAAATATTCCCTGTAAGGCTTCCTGCAGGGTTTGCGAAAGTATAATTTGGTTTGTGTGGTCAAGGAATTGCCACCACACAGTTTCCAGATTGCCTAGTAGGTAGTTTCTTATTTGAGGGTCTTTTTCTCGGCTAAGGGCATTGGCCAGGAAACGGAAGTATGTATCGGTATCAACTAAATGATTTAGAAAAAGCTCATGAAGGTTGATGAAGAATGAAGCGCGAGCCACATCGTTGTTTGCTAATTCATTGAGCTGTAAAAGAGTTAGATCGCGATCAGCAGAAACGAAAAGTCCATACCCCAAACCATTACTGTTAGGAATGATTGCTTTTAACCCCGTGAAATTTTTTGGCATCGGTATTTCGGTATGCTTTCCATTAAGCCTAACTTTCTCTGTTTGGTATCCTGCAGTGGTAGGTATCATAACCTCAAACTCCATGGGGAGCCAGTTGTCGGTTTGGCTAATATTGATTACATCGCTCACTATATCAACATATATGGCAGGCATCCCAGGTGCATCAATCCAACGTTTGCTCCACGATTTAATATCATCGGACGAGAGGTTATCGAAAATTTCAATCAATTCATTCCAACCGGCATTGCTGTATGCATACTTTTTCAGGTAGATATTTAGGCCTTCCCTGAATTTATCTTCACCTAGCATCAGCTCAAGTTGCTGGAGGGCAATGGGTGCTTTATGGTAGATGATATCGCCGTAAAGTGTTCCGGCAAGCATAAGGTTGTCGAGGTTTTGGCGGATAGGGTTTGCGCCGCCTGTTCTGTCCACCGAGTAGGCTCTGGGGTAATGTGAGAGTACAAAGCTGAGCTGATGATTTAGCTTGGGGTATTGAGGGTTAACAATTTTATCGGCCATAAGTCCGGCAAATACCTCCTTAAGCCAAACATCGTTGAACCAGTTCATGGTAACCAGGTTCCCAAACCACTGGTGCGAAACCTCGTGCGCAATTAGGTTTGCCTGGTTTAGCTGTTGGGTAACCGAGGGATTTTCGTCGAGTAAAATACGACTATCCCTGTAAAATATTGCTCCCGGATGCTCCATGCCGCTGTATGGAAAATCGGGAATCAGAACCACATCGAGCTTCTGGAAGGGGTAATTGATTCTGGTATAGTCTTCGAGCCATTTGATAGCGCTTTGGTGCAACTCAAACACTGTTTTGATATTTCTGGCTACCTTTTGGGTATCGGTCTCGCGATGGTAAATGGTCATTTTAAAACTATCCGCTTCAAAGCCAATAGCTTTAAACTTACCGGCTGCAAAGGCAAAAAGGTAAGTGCTGATAGGGTAGGTCTTGTCAAATATCCAAAGGGTAGAGGTGTCAGTTTCCATTTTGTTGATTACAGGGGAATTGCTCACGGCTACCCAATCCTTAGGGGTTTGGAGGGTTAGGTTGTAACTTGCTTTCAGGTTGGGTTGGTCAAAGCAAGGGAAAACGGTTGATGCCCTGTCGGGCACCAGTAAGCTGAAAAGGTAATCGCCTTTGCGGTTGAGTGAGGTTTTTCCAGCCAAAAAGTCGATTGCAATTTTATTTTGCCCTTGGTAAAGGTAACTTTTAGGAATTATAACATGACCATTATTTACATTAGCACTAATCTGGCGATAGTTAACGGTTACATTTAATAGGCAGCTATCGGCATTCCTGAAATCGATTGGTAGGTTGTAGCGCTCATTTAGTTCAAACATCAACTCAACACGTCCGGGAACTGGAGCATTTTCGCTTTCAGGGATATCAATATAAATGTTATACTCAATATTTGAAAGGGTTTGTTTACGTTGGTTGGCAAGCTGTTGGCTTACACCAGATTCAATCTTTTCCTTACAAGCCAAAAGAAGTAATAATCCAAATATAGATAGTAAGGCTAATTTGCGGTTCATTTATTTACAATTACTAAAATGCAAAACTTTTGCGAAAATACTTAATTTGTGTTAACGGAAAAGCTTAAGGTTTATTTTTGCACTACCTAAAAAATTATTCTGTGATGAATGAATTTAATGTTGAGATACTAAATCTGCCCGAAAACTTATACCGGGCTGCAATAGCCATAAGGGGGGAAATTACAAGAAGGTTAACCGAGGCGTTTGGCGAGGAGTTTACTGCCGATTACTGGTTCATTATGAATCATCTTTTTAAGGAGAATCCTTTAACACAAGGTCGTTTAGCTGAGCTAACCAATCGCGATAGGGCTTCACTTTCCCGAACAATAGCCTGCATGGAGCGCATTGACTTAGTAACTAAAATGGCAGAGCCGTTCGATAAACGAAAGGAGTTAATTTCACCTACAAAAACTGCAATCAACTTTAAACCTGAGGGGGAGAGGATAGTCTTACAAGCAGTAGGGATGGTCATGCATAACCTTAAGCCAATTGAGGTTATTGAGTTAAACCGAATGCTTGGTCAACTGTTCGAAAACATCACCAAGGGTTAAATTCTCGAAATCAAGATCTATCTGTACAAAAAGAATTACTTTTGACACCAAATTTTAAAAGAATAATTTATTATGCTAAAACAATCAAAATCAATTCTGGGCATTATGTTAGTATTACTTGCAGTATCGTGTCAGGAAAAAGCCGATAAGAACCCATTACTAAGTAAGTTTGATACACCGTATCAGACACCACCATTCGATAAGATAAAGCATGAGCACTACATGCCGGCGCTTGATTCGGCTATATCATTGGCTCGTCATGAGATTGATGCAATAGTTAATAATACCGAAGAACCAACCTTTGAGAATACCATTGAGGCCCTTGACCATAGTGGTAAGCTGCTTGCCGATGTTTCCAATATTCTATTCAATTTAAATGAGGCTGAAACCGATAGCGTTCTTCAGCAAATAGTGATTGAGGCCTCACCAAAGCTTACCGATTTCTCCAACGACATCAACCTTAACCCTGAGCTCTTTAAAAGGGTTAAGGCGGTTTGGGAAAAGCGCGATTCCCTGAAGCTCACTCCTGAACAAATGATGCTTGTCGATAAAACCTATAAAGGTTTTGTGCGTAATGGGGCCAACCTAAGCGAGACCGATAAGGAGAAGTATCGTGCCATTAGCCGCGAGCTTTCCGAGTTAACAGTAAAGTTTAACCAAAACGTTTTGGCTGAAACTAACAGCTATAAGCTACATATAACCAATGAGGCCGATTTGGCGGGCTTACCCCAAAGCCTTATTGATGCTGCTGCCTATACAGCTAAACAGAAAGGGCTTGAGGGTTGGGTTATTACACTTGACTACCCCATGTATGGCCCATTTATGAAGTATGCCGATAACCGTGAACTCCGTAAACAGCTCTACATGGCTTACGGTAATCGTTGTTTCAAGGGCAATGAGTACGATAACCAAAAAATTGCTCAACGTATCGCAAATCTTAGGTTAGAATTGGCAAACCTTCTAGGTTATCCAAACTTCGCCACCTTTGTCCTTGAGAACCGCATGGCCGAAACTCCTGAACGAGTAAATCAATTCCTTGACCAGCTGGTTGCCGCATCGTTGCCTGCTGCTCGCGAGGAGGTTAAAGAGGTTGAGGAATTTGCCCGCCAGCAGGGATTTAAGGGCAAACTTGAACGTTGGGATTGGTCGTATTATTCCGAAAAACTTAAGAATGCAAAGTATAGCTATAACGAGGAGGAGCTAAAGCCTTACTTCCAGCTCGAGAAGGTTATCGATGGTGTTTTCCTTCTGGCCAATAAGCTGTACGGACTTACCTTTTTACCTAATGGTAAAATTCCTGTTTACCACCCCGATGTAAAAGCATACGAGGTGTACGATGGTAGCGGACGTTTCATGTCAGTCCTATACCTCGACTTTTTCCCTCGCGAGGGTAAGAGTGGAGGTGCATGGATGACCTCATTCCGTTCACAGTACCGAGAAAATGGCAAGGACATTCGCCCAATTGTTTCAATTGTTACCAATTTTACTAAACCAACCGATAAACAACCATCGTTGCTTACTTTCTATGAGTTTTCTACCTTCCTTCATGAGTTTGGTCATGCACTGCATGGTATGCTAACCGATTGCAACTACTCATCGCTTAGCGGAACCTCGGTTTATAGGGATTTTGTGGAGTTGCCATCACAAATCATGGAAAACTTTGCAGTTGAAAAGGAATACCTCGACTTATTTGCGGTACACTACCAAACCGGCGAGAAAATCCCGCAGGAGCTTGTTCAAAAGATTATTGATAGCCGTAATTTTCAGGCAGGCTACTTTTCGTTACGTCAGTTAGGTTTTGGAATACTCGATATGGCTTGGCACACCATTACTAAGCCTGTAACTGAAGATGTTGACAGCTTTGAGAAAAAGATACTTAATCCCCTGGATGTTTTACCCCCGGTAAAAGGCACAAATATGAGCGTAACCTTTGGCCATATCTTTGAGGGTGGATATGCCGCCGGATACTATGGCTACAAGTGGGCCGAAGTGCTCGATGCCGATGCTTTTGAACTTTTTAAGGAAAAGGGAATATTTAACCGTGAGGTTGCTCAGAGCTTCAGAGAGAATATTTTATCGAGAGGTGGCAGCGAACATCCGATGACCCTTTACAAGCGTTTCCGTGGTCAGGAGCCAACAATCGATGCGTTACTGAAACGTAGCGGATTAAAGAAATAGCGATATTGGGGTTAATATAAAAAGGCTGCTCAGCGAGCAGCCTTTTTTACAATATGTTTCGATGAAAAATTTTTGAGTATTCCAAAAATTTGAGTTTCTCTTTACCAACCAAAAGGAGAATTTGGGTTATAGAAGAGATTGTTCGGATTGCGGTTAACAAAGTTAAAGCTAGCTCCTATTGTTGTTTTACTACCTAAACGGTAATTAAATCCTACGCCAAATTGTTGGCTATTAAAAGTTCCCATATAGCTATTAAAGGGTGAGAATAAGGTTTGGTTTTGTGATACCGCTCCCATGGCATACACGCTAAAACGGTTTGAGAATTGGTATTGAGTGTATGCCCAAGCCTGATATGGATTTGCACCGCTATAAGGTTGAGCAAAATTGGCACCATCGGGTCTTAATCCATGCATATTTGTGTGTGAGAGAGTAACGCCAGCAATCACCTGTAAGCGGTTATTTGAGTAGGTTACACTTGGGGCTATATAGCTCCCAGACATGCCAATCCCGTTGCCCAAAAAGGAATAGCCTGTTCCCATGCTTAAACCGTAATTTGTTCCGGGCTTAACTATACCAAATGGGGTAAACACAGCAGTTGAGTCGGTCTCAGAACTTCTATAAATCGGCTCGTAAATTCTGTATAAATCCTGAACAAGCTGTGCCTGCAAAGAATTTATAGCATATAATGCTATTGCTGCTGTTAAAAAAATCTTTCTCATAACTTTAAAAATTTCCTGCCACCAATATAATGCAAAAAATGCGAAAACCGTAAATGGGGTTGGTTAAAAAAAGTTTAGGGGAAGGGTGAAAAAGGGATAAAGGTTAAAGGATAAAGGATAAAGGATAAAGGATAAAGGATAAAGGTTAAAGAATAGGTTGATGGTTGATAGTGAATACAAAGGGTTTGACGCTTTGCAACGCTGTTGCACTCAGTGTAACTCTGTGGTACTTTTTTAGTTAATGGTTACGTGCAAATCATTTCAATCTAATTGCTTTGTGTACACCTTGCACTCTGCCAAGACGATAGAGCAGCATTTCAAGATGCTTGGTGTCCTCTACGTATAGTTGTATTTGAGCTTCAAACAGACCATCGCGGGAGCTAACATTCAGGTTACGCATGTTTACCCGTAAATCCTTACTGATAACTTCCGATATACGGTTCAAAATTCCAATTTCATCGGTTCCGGTAACCTTAATGGTTGTTTGAAATGCACCTGCTTTTGACGAGCCTTTCCACCTTGCTTTTACTACACGGTATGGCCAACGCTGGTTTAGCTGACCCGCATTTGGGCAGGACGTTCGGTGAATCTTTATTCCCTCGTTTACTGTCACAAAGCCAAAAATATCGTCACCAAATATTGGGTTGCAGCATTTGGCAAGTTTATACTCAATGTTCACCAGTTTTTCGTCAATTACAAGGTAATCGGAACTTTCCTTTACCTCAGCCTTTTCAGCTTCGGGCTTTGGGATATCTTCCTTAACGGCAGATTTTTCCTCCTCGGCAGTTAGTAGGGTCTTAATGGCCGTTAGGTCAACTTTGCCTTGGGCAATGAGTATAAAGATATCGGTAGGTTTCTTTAGCTTAAGATGTTTGTTTACCTTTCGTAAAGCCTCATCAACATCATCAATTTTCCAATTCTTTAGCCTACGTAGCAGTATTTCTTTCCCTTCCTGTATTTCACTATTCTCAATATCGCGGAGCTGCTGCTTTATCCTACTTTTAGCTTTTGAGGTGATGACAAATGTTAGCCAGTCCTTTTTGGGCTTTTGCTTCTTTGAGGTAAGGATTTCAACCACATCGCCGTTTTGAAGTTCCTGCTTGATAGTGGTATTCTTACCGTTTACAATGGCTCCAATACACTGCGAGCCAACTTCGGTATGAATATCGAAGGCAAAGTCAAGCACCGTCGATTTTGCAGGTAGTTTTCGTATATCACCCTTAGGTGTAAAAACATAGATATCGCTGCTGGTAAGGTTCATCTGGAATTGCTCAACCTTATCCTCTGGCGAAGTATCGGGCGATTCCAGTATTTCCCTAACGCGGGCAACCCATTCGTCAATTCCCTGTTCCTGCCTTATTCCTTTATATTTCCAGTGTGCCGCAAGACCTTTTTCGGCTATTTCGTCCATTCGTACAGTACGGATTTGAACCTCAATCCACTTGTTTTCGGGTCCAAGCACTGTGATATGAAGGCTTTCGTAACCATTACTTTTTGGGACCGAAATCCAATCGCGTAAGCGTTCCGTATTGGGTGTGTACTTATCGGTAATAATGGAGTAAACCTGCCAGCAATCGGATTTTTCGTTTTCGGGTTTGGTATCAAGTATAATCCTGATGGCAAAAATGTCGTGAACCTCATCAAAATCAACCTCCTGATTTTGCATCTTTCTGAAAATGGAGTATATGGATTTGGTTCTTCCCTTTATGGTGAATGTAAACCCCCTCCTCTGGAGTTCTTCCTCAATAGGAGCCATAAAGCTATGTAGGAATCTGTTCCGACTGGCTGTGGTTTCTTGCAATCTTTTTATAATGTACTTGTACTCCTTGGGGTAGATGTGCTTCATGGCTAAATCCTCCATTTCGGACTTTAGCCTGTATAAGCCAAGGCGGTGTGCAAGTGGGGCATAGAGGTGAAATGTTTCCCATGAACGTTTTAGCCTGACATCGGGCTGCTCCTTGCTAAGGCTTCGCATGGTATCGAGCCTGTCAGCTAACTTTATCAGTATCACCCGGGCATCGGACGATAGGCTGATTAGCATTTGCCTGAAAAGCTCTGCCTGTGTTTTTGGATCTTTTGGGTCGAGCCCTGAAATTTGAGTAAAATTCAACACTATTGAGGCAACCGCTTTTCCAAACTTTTTCTCAATCTCAACCGGGGTTAACCATTTGCGTTCAATAGTTTCGTGTAACAACGCGGCAATTGAGCTAGTAGTACCAAGTCCAATCTCATTCAAGCAGATTTGGGCAACGTTAACAAGATGTGTGGCAATGGAATCGGTCCACTCACCATGTTTTTCATAAATCGATTTTGCCATATCAAGAGCCTCAACAACCTGATTAGCCTTACTGTCGGGTTGAAGTTCCTGTATGCTCTTCATTAACGAACTCTTGGATAATTCGAATGCCTTGAAATTCAAATCATTGTTTTTCATTTGCCCTAGTTTGCTTTTCCATAAAAATACGATATTTAGTTAATCTATTGCAAGGGGATATTGAAAGGGTAAAGGGTAAAGGGTAAAGGATAAAGGATAAAGGATAAAGGATGGCTGGTTCTAAGTTTTTATTGCATAAATCAATTTTGTTAATAACTCAGATATTGTCCTAATTCATTCAATCAATTTTCAGCCTAAATTTGAATTCATAAACTATTTAAAATGGATAGTCAAAAGGCTTTGGAGCGAATCGGATTTTTGCGAAATGAGTTGAATAGGCATAATTACCTTTACTATGTAAAGGCGCAGCCTGAAATTAGCGATTACGATTACGATCAGCTCCTGCGCGAACTAATTGATTTAGAAAAGCAATTCCCTGAATTTGACGATCCCAATTCTCCATCGCGGAGGGTGGGTAGCGATATCTCTCAGGAGTTCGTTCAGGTAAGGCACAAATATCCAATGCTATCATTGGCCAACGCATATTCATACTCTGAACTGACTGATTTCGATAACCGTATCCGTAAGGCATTACCGGAGCCTTTTCAGTACGTTTGCGAACTAAAGTTCGATGGGGTTGCCATTGGTCTTACCTATAGGAATGGGCGATTAGTTCAGGCCGTTACTCGTGGCGATGGAACTATGGGCGACGATGTTACCGTTAATGTTCGAACCATTAGAACCATTCCCCTTGAGTTACATGGGGCCGATTTTCCCGAGGAGTTCGAAATTAGGGGCGAAATATTTATGCCCCGAAATGTTTTTGATGAAATTAACAGTGAACGCGAGGATATTGGTGAAACACCCTTTGCCAACCCACGAAATGCTGCTGCCGGCACCTTGAAGTTACTTAACTCTGCTGAGGTGGCTCGCCGTAAGCTCGATTGTACTCTTTATTACCTATTGGGCGAGAAACTTCCTGCCGACAACCATTACGAGAATATGCTTAAGGCTAAGGAATGGGGCTTTAAGGTTTCGGAGCATATGACCCTATGCAATAATTTAACAGAAGTTCAGCATTTCATTGAGCACTGGGACAAGGCACGGAAGAAATTGCCCTTTGATACCGATGGGGTTGTTATTAAGATCAACAGCTATCGGCAGCAAAACATACTGGGCCTTACTGCAAAAACACCAAGGTGGGCTGTTGCTTTCAAGTATAAGCCAGAAAGGGTTTCAACCGAATTGCTTTCGGTCGATTTTCAGGTTGGACGAACTGGTGCTGTAACGCCCGTTGCCAACCTAAAGCCGGTAAAGCTAGCTGGAACCACCGTTAAGCGCGCCTCGCTCCATAATGCCGATCAAATTCAACTGCTTGATATTAGAGTTGGCGATTGGGTTTTTGTTGAAAAGGGTGGTGAAATAATTCCAAAAATTGTTGGTGTTGACCAATCGAAAAGGTCACTTTTCAGTAAACCAATCGATTTTCCGGGTGCATGTCCTGAATGTGGAACTACATTGGTTAGGCCTGAGGGTGAAGCCCGCCATTTCTGCCCGAACCAGTATGGTTGTCCACCGCAAATAAAGGGTAGGATTGAACACTTTATCAGCCGAAAAGCATTGAATATCGATGGTTTAGGTGAGGAAACGGTTGCCTTGCTCTTTGATAACAACCTTATTCGCGATGCTGCCGACCTATACTCGCTTACCCGCGAACAGCTTTTAGCATTAGATAGGTTTGCCGATAAATCGGCCGATAATGCAATTATGAGCATTGAAAAATCAAAGTCAGTTCCTTTTCCGCGAGTTCTTTTTGGCATTGGAATACGATACGTTGGTGAAACCACCGCAAAAAAGCTTGCGCAACACTTTGGAAGTATCGATGCTATTGCTACTGCAACAGTTGAACAACTTGTTGAAGTTGAGGATGTTGGCGACCGTATTGCTTTGAGTATTATCGAGTTTTTCAGCGATGAACGCAACCGAATGCTCATCGATAAGCTAAAGGCAGCAGGTGTTCAAATGGCTGTTAGCTCTGCTGATACTAGCCTATTGTCCGATAGGCTTAAGGGAATGTCAATTGTGATTTCAGGCACATTTTCCCGAGTTTCGCGCGATGAGCTTAAGGAGCTAATTGCTAGGCATGGCGGTAAAAATGTTAGTTCCATTTCCGCCTCCACATCGCTTCTTATCGCAGGTGAAAATATGGGACCGGCAAAGCTCGAGAAGGCCACAAAGCTGGGAATAAAAATTATTGATGAGGAAGAATTTTTTAGGATTATTGAGGGGTAGACTATAAGCTTTTTTTGATTTACACCGTTTTTTTTGTAAAATTGCGTTTCAACATAAACCTAGATAGATGTTCGATAATCTCAAGTATAATAAGTCGTTAAAGGAGCTTGGTAAGCTAACTAAATTCCTGAAACGCCAACGACAGATGTATAATTTAACTACTGCCCGCCATGTTGGTATAGTTTTCAACCTTACCGATTCTAAGGTTTTTGATGCAGTAGTTGGATTTAAGTCCATGCTTGAACGCATTCCCATTACCGTGGAAGCTGTTGGTTACTTTAACGATAAGGAGGTACCACAGCTTTATACCATGGAAAAGGGAATAAAGGTTTTCTCAAGGGGTGAACTTAATTGGTATAAGAAACCCGAAGCAACGGTTGTATCGGAGTTTGTAGCAAAAGACTTTGATATTCTAATTGATTTAACCCAGGATGAGGTTTTGCCGCTCAGGTGGGTTTCATCGCTTTCCAAAGCTAAGTTCAAGGTTGGTGCTTTAAATTACTTCAATAACCCTTTTGACCTGATAGTAACAGTCGATAAATCGTTGGGTTTAGAGTACCTCACTCAACAGATTTATAACACCCTTGAGGTTCTAAACAACCGTTTTGCCCAACAAACAGTTTAAAAATATTTTTATGGACACCGCTAAACTCAGAGGTCTTGGGGTGGCAATGGTTACCCCTTTCAGTTACAACTATCAAATTGATTACCCTGCACTCGATAAACTTATTGAGTTTTTAATTGGCAATGGGGTTAACTACCTTGTAGTTCAGGGAACAACTGCCGAAACGGCAACCCTTTCCGATTCTGAAAAGCGCCAGTTGGCCGATTACGTTGTTAAAAAGGTAAATGGCCGTGTACCCATTGTTTTAGGTATTGGTGGTAACGATACCCATAAAGTAATTGAATCATACACAAAGTTTGATTTAACCGGAATCGATGCTATTCTTTCAGTAACACCATACTACAATAAACCCACGCAGAAGGGATTATACCTTCACTTTAAAACCATTGCTCAAAATACCCACTTACCCATTATAGTGTACAACGTTCCCGGTAGAACTGGTGTGAATATGACAGCCGAAACCACCCTTAAGCTTGCCCATGAGTTCCAGGGTAAAATTGTTGCGGTTAAGGAAGCATCGGGCAACCTAACCCAAATGGGTTATATTCTCCGCGATAGGCCTTCCAACTTCCTAGTCCTTTCGGGCGACGACGGTTTAACGCTACCGCAAATATCAATGGGAGCCGATGGCGTAATCTCAGTTTTAGGAAACTGCGCTCCAGCTAAGTTCTCACGGATGGTTAACCTTGCCCTTCAGGGCAACTTTACCGATGCAGCTGAATTACACCTGGGTTTGATTGAGCTTATCGATTTACTTTTTGTTGAGGGTAACCCTGGTGGAGTGAAGGCTGCTCTTAATGCACTGGGCCTAATTGAAAATGTTCTTCGTCTGCCCCTTGCGCCTGTAAGCGATTCAACCTACGATAAGATTAAAAAGGAAATTGAAAAGCTATAATCAACCTTTCTGATTGAATAAAAGGGAAGCCACATGCTTCCCTTTTTGCTTTATTAATTAATTTGCCTTACATTTAGTGAACTCTTTAAAAAATTTATTGTTAGTCAATTACTAATTAAATCTTTCGGCTATGGCAAATCTATCAACATCCTACATGGGTTTAAACCTGCGCAATCCATTAATAGTTGCAAGTTCAGGTTTAACTGAAAATATCGATGATATCGTTGAGTTTGAAGCGCGTGGTGCTGGAGCTGTTGTAATTAAATCAATTTTTGAGGAGGAGATTATTGCCAAAGCCCATGATAATCTTAACAAGATGCAGGCATCAGGTTTCATTTACCCCGAAACCATGGAGTATTTTGATTATGACAGCATGGAAGACCCCATATCTAACTATCTTGATTTCCTGAGAAAGGTTAAAAGTGAAACATCTATACCCATTTTTGCCAGCATCAATTGTGTTACATCCGAGGGGTGGATCGATTTTGCCAAACGCATTGAGGATACTGGGGTAGACGGACTTGAGTTGAATGTCTTCTCATTACCTTCTGACCCTGACCGTTCAGCCGAAGAGAATGAGCGTATTTACTTTGAAATTGCAGATCGTGTTACCAGTGTAGTTAAGCTACCGGTAGCCATGAAAGTTGGTTACTTCAATGGGGCGCTAGCAAACTTCCTTGTGAGGTTGAGTAGTACCCCAATAAAAGCATTGGTTCTGTTTAACAGGTTCTATAATCCCGACTTTGATGTAAACACCTTGGAGTTCACTCCGGCGAGTGTTTTTAGCACTCCTTCAGAGATTTCCACCTCGCTCCGTTGGGTAGCTATTATGTCCGGTAGGGTTAGCTGCGATATTGCTGCATCAACCGGTGTGCACGATGGCAATGCAATGGTCAAGCAAATTCTGGCTGGTGCTAATGCCGTTCAGGCATGTTCAACCTTTTACCGTAACGGCAAGGAACAAGCCTCATTTATCATTCGCCAGCTTGAGGAGTGGATGAATTCTAATGGATATAAAACTATTGACGAATTCCGTGGCAAGATGAGCCAGAAAAAAACATACAATCCTGCTGCTTTTGAAAGGGTACAATTCATGAAGTATTTTCATGATCTTTAGTTCCCCTTTTAATCTTTGATTCACCATTATCTATTGCATTTTGCATGGTTTAATTAACCGTGTTCATAAGATACATTTGATGTTAATAAGTTATTACCCTTTTTTGGGGATTATTTTAGGTATTTACACTTAATTTAACTAACTTTACTAAGGGTGACATTCATTTTATTAGTATGTTTGTAGGTTAATTATTTTTAAAGCATGAGGGACGAGAGCAGCGATTATCTGAGTTTTGAGGAACTATTTAATTTGGTTGAACGTTTTGATGAAAGCATTCAAAGCGGGCGGGCTCAGTTTTTCGATGTTCATGAGTTTGTTGAACTTATTGATTTTTACTTAGATCATGAGGATGATGAAAAGGCACTGGTCGCATTAAAACATGCTGAGAATATTTACCCTGGTTCAATTGAAATTAAATACAAGTGGGCGGAGTACTACCATTTTACTGGAGACAATGAAAAAGCCCTTGAGCTCATTCATGAGGTAGAAAAAATTGAAAAATTTAATGCAGACCTGTTATACGTAAAAGGCGAAGTGCTTTTTGAACTCGGAAGGTTAAATGCTGCCGTGGAGTGTTTCGATAAAGCTGTTTCAGCTGACACTGACGATAATATTGAGCTACTACATCGCATTTCAACCTATTTCCTGGAAAACGAGGAAATAAATCTTGCGCTGAAATACTTATTGATATCATACAACAAGGAGAAGAACAACTTAGCCGTTCTTTTTGACATGGGTTACTGTTTTGAGCGATTAAATGAGCTCGATAAAAGTGTCAAGTACTATAATGAGTACCTAGATATTAACCCATTTTCAGCTCCTGCTTGGTACAACTTAGGAATAGTTCATACCAAGCTCGGTGAATTTGATAAGGCCATTGAGTGTTACGATTTTTGTATTGCCGTTGACCCACAGTACTCTTCAGCGTTTCATAATAAGGGTAATACACTTGCCTCGCTGGAAAAATATACCGATGCTTTAAAGGTATTTAATGAGTTAGCAGAACTTGAGTCCGAAAACCCAAGGGTGTTTGCGCTAATTGGCGAGTGTTACGAGAAACTTGAGCAGTTCGACAAAGCCCTTGAGGCCTACAATAAATCTATAGTGATTGATCCTGATTTTGCTGAGGGGTATTATGGCATAGGGGTTGTGCTTGCAGCACGTAAAAAGTATGACCTTAGCCTCAATTTCATTAGGAGGGCTATCACTTTAAACCCTGAAGAGTACGATTTTTGGCTGGGATTGGGTAGGGTTTACTTTGAAACAAACGATTTGGAGAACTCCCTAAAGGCTTACCGTGAGGCTACAAGCCTAAACCCCGATTTGCCCGATGCATACCTATCACTTGCCGAGGTTTTACTATACGAGGAACGATTCACGGAAGTTGAGCAGCTCATTGATGGCCTGGGCAATAAGTTTGACTCAAATGTCTCAATCAAAATAATCAATGCGGCTGCCCTGTACCTATCGCATAGACCCAAGGAAGCTCTTGATATTCTCAAGGATGCAAAAAGTATCGACCCCTCATCAATCGACGACTTTATAAACCTGGTTAATCCTGACGCCGATAAGGAATTCATTGAAAATATCAATAAACTTTAAATCATACCATTACGGAAGTTAACTTTTCCGTAGAAAAAGCATTGTTAATAATTTGCTGCATGTAAATGCAGCTTTTTTATTTTAAAAATCATACATTTGGCTTTAAACAAAAAATTTTTTGCTATGAATTATAACTTATCGTTCATTCCAGCTCGAACCCAAAAGCCCCGTGAATACGGGTTAACCATGGTAATGGATAAGGGTTTAAGTATGTCCGAGGCACAAAGCCTGATTGAAAGTAGCGGTCAATATGTCGATTTTGTGAAGTTAGGTTTTGGAACATCGCTGGTAACTAATAATTTGAAGGAGAAAGTAAAGCTTTATAAGAATGCAGGCCTTCGGCCTTACCTTGGAGGTACCCTATTCGAAATCTTTATCATTAGGGGTATGTTCGACGACTTTGTAAAGTTTGTCGATGAGTTAGAGCTCGACCTGGTTGAGGTTTCCGATGGCTCAATGGAACTTGATAATCATGTTAAATGTGATTATATCAGTAAGTTAGCCAAACGGTATACTGTTATTTCTGAGGTAGGATCAAAGCGTGCCGATGTTCACATTCCTGACGAGGAGTGGATAAACATGATGAAGCATGAGCTATCGTCCGGCAGCTGGAAGGTTATTGCCGAGGCACGCGAAAGTGGAAATATTGGCATTTACAACCAGGACCATTCAGCCAACACTAAGCTAATTGACGATATTGTTAGGCATGTAAAGGTTGAAAATGTAATTTGGGAAGCCCCACTTAAAAGTCAACAGGCATGGTTCATAAAGATGCTAGGTGCTAACGTTAACCTTGGGAATATAGCTCCAAACGAAGTTATTTCTCTAGAAACCCTAAGGCTCGGTTTACGCGGCGATACATTCTTTCAGTTTCTACCTGACGAGCTAAAATAGTTGATTTAATATGATAAAGCGAGGAATAAAGGATTACATCCTTTTAGTTTTAAAGGGGATTGGAATGGGGGCTGCCGATGTAATCCCTGGAGTGTCGGGTGGTACAATAGCCTTTATTACAGGTATTTACGAAGAACTTATCGATTCAATTAAAAGCGTAGTTGCGCCTGAATCATTAAAGTACCTTAAGTCATTCTCACTACTTAGCTATTTAAAAGCCATTAACGCCGATTTTCTTTTGGCTGTAATTGGTGGTATTGCTATTAGTTTTCTCTCACTGGCCAAGTTGATGCAGTACCTATTGACCAATCATCCCATTTTTATATGGTCGTTCTTTTTCGGGCTCATTTTGGCATCGGTTTGGTTTGTGGCCAAGATTATTGAGAAATGGAATGTTTCAACATACTTGTTTTTTATTACTGGTATTATTCTTGGCTTTGCCATTACTACCATAACCCCAACCGAAACTCCTAATGATTTGTGGTTTATTTTTATTTGCGGTGTCGTGGCTATTTGTGCAATGATCTTACCTGGAATTTCCGGAAGTTTTATTCTTCTTCTTATGGGTAAGTATATCTACATGATGTCGGCACTCAGCAGTTTTAATTTTCCAATAATTTTGGTTTTTTTGTTGGGTGCTGCAGTTGGCATTTTGGCCTTTTCAAACTTTTTATCGTGGTTACTCCACCATTTCCATGCTGCTACTATTGCTGTTCTTGCTGGTTTTATGCTTGGTTCACTAAATAAAGTATGGCCATGGAAAGTGGCCACCCAAACCTTTATTGATGCTCAGGGTATAATTCGTCCACTGATAGAGAAAAATGTTTTACCATCTACCTATCTTATTGAAAATAAGGCCGAGCCATACCTTCTTGGTGCTATAGGGTTTGCCATACTTGGTGCAATAATTATTATTCTATTTGAACGTTTCTTTTCTAAACCTGTTACTAAGGAGGTTGATTTAAGAGAGAAACTTGGTTTGTAGAGCTAAAATTGTTGGTTATAAGGGATTGCTGTTACCAAATAAGGTAAAAGCAATCCTTTTCATTTTTCTCGTTTCATGGGGTGTAAATGCTCAGGAAAAACCCTTGGTGTATCCGTTCCGTGTGGGTGAGGTAGTTAAATACAACGCCTACTACAACTGGCAGTTTGTATGGCTAAATGCAGGGACTGCAGAATTTTACATAAACGACACATTGGTTAATGGAGTACCGGCTTACCATTTCAAATCGCTAGGAGCTTCGCTTAATAGTTACGACTGGTTTTTTAAGGTACGGGAAAGGTTTGAATCAATAGCAAAAAAGGAGAACCTTGCACCATTATGGTTTATACGCGAAAGCTATGAGGGTGGCTACAAAGTTTTCAACCGGTATAGCTTTAGCTATAGCAACTCTAAGCTGGTTATTGATAGCTATACTTCCAACCGCCCATATAAACAGAATACTTTTACCATTGATAAACCCATTTTCGATGTTCTAACTGCCATTTATTACTGTAGAACTATCGATTTTAAAAGATTGAATAAGGGCGATTTAGTTCCGTTGACAATGGCTGTTGATGATGGAGTTTACAACTTGTATATTCGTTACCTGGGCCCAGAAAACATAAAGCACCGCAATGGCAATTCATATGACACCTATAAGTTTAGTGTTAAACTGGTTGAGGGTACTATTTTCAAGGGTGGTGAAGATATGATTGTATGGGTTTCGCGCGATGAAAAAAAGATTCCCATTGTAGTTGAAGCAAAAATTTTGATTGGGTCTGTTATGGCATATCTACTTGAATATAAGGTTAATTGACATGCTTTTTGGCATTTTTTATGTTATATAGATATTGCATAACCCACCCCAACATGGTCGGCTTTGTTGAGGTGGGTTTTTAGTTCCATTTGGAGGTGGGTTTTACTGGAAATCATATAACGAATACCGAGTTTTTGGTAAAATAGCGGTAGCCGCGGGTTGGGGTTGTAAAGGTACGCTGCCAATTGCCCATAAAACGATAACCGTTCGAAGGGTATAAGCAAGCCTGCTTTTAATCCCATCTGAAAATCATCATTTATTGGGCTGTAATGCTTTCCCCTAAGCTCAATGTGGATACGTGATGATTTATCGTAGATTATATCGATCCCTGAAACCAGGCACAATAGCTTGGCCTTAGGCATAAGGTATTCAACCGCTAGCGATATGGGGTAGTACTTGTTACCACCTGCGGGACCAGTTTCCTTGATCCCTGAACCTAAGTGGAGTTCTAGTCGGGGTTTCTGCTCAGCCCTTGAGGGCAGGGGTTTTATATAATTAACTTCTTTGCCATCAATTCTACAGGTAACCCCTAGCGATAGGCCTATGATATTAAGACCATAGTTCGGTTTTTTAATGGCTCCATTTGAGAAGTGGTTGGTTTCAATCCCGGCAGTTATATTCAGCCGTTCCGAGATTTTATAGGTAGATATTAGATTGGCCGTTGCCCAGTAGTTAATTGAGGTTGATATTGCCACATTTGCTGGGTTGCCAGTGGGTGAGTATTTCTGGGTGATATAGGCCACTCCTATGCCAATTTGGGTTTTTATCAAGAAATTGGGTGATTTTACTATTTGGTATGCAATATTGGGTTGCATACCCCATGCACTACCTAAAATTCTATTATCACCTAAATCGATGCAGGTAAATGAAAAGCCAATAACGGGCATGCCATGGAGATGATGCCAAGTTCTACTGCCATCAACATTTTTAAATATGGAAAATCGTAAACCACTTGCCAAACCGTTAGTTAATGGTTTTAAAGTATCGCTATGCGGAACAATTTTGCCTGCAAAACCTGTAAGTGAAAGTTGGGTTTGGCTTTCAAGGTATTCGTTTTTTTGTGCTTCTGCAGCCCATACAAAGCAAATCAGGCACCAAAGGGTTATGTATATTTCTTTAGGTTTTAGCATACCCAAAAATAAGTAACCTACCCGAGAAATCGAGTAGGTTACGCTAAAATGTAAACCTAAAACCTAAACCAACTAATGCTCAATTGCTATTTTTGATGAGTTTACAAAGCCATTTGCCGATAATCGGAGAATGTATAACCCTTTGGGTAATTCTTTTGGAACACTAAGGTTGATGGTGTTTTCACCCGAAAAACTATGCTTTGTTTGGCTGTATACAAGCTGTCCAGTTAAGCTGTAAATATCAACCTTAACCTTACCATTGCTGGGTTGGAAGTAAGATATGTAGATATTATCCGAGGCAGGATTAGGCCAAACCATTATTTCCGCTTGGTTTGGTTTAGGTTGATTTATACCAACGTAAATATCGTTGCGTTTAATCCTTTTAGATGTAAACATGCGGTATTCTCCAGGGTTAAGGCTTAGCTGGTAGCTGGTTGATGTTAGCTGAACAGAATCGCCACTGAAGTACTCGTACCACCACCCGGTATTATTAAAAGTTATTGATGTGGTCTTTGAGGTTACATCAAAATTACCGGCAACCACCACATCCATGCTTGCGCTGTTGAGCTTAAGCCATTTTATGGCGCCGGTTAGGGAGTAATCGTAATTATCGGTTTTAAATGCCTCATACTGCTGTTTCAGCCTATTCAGATGAGCGAGGGTATTGAAAATTTCCCTGCGGTTATCGTCCTGATAATACTCCCAGCGAATAGGCTTTCGGCCTGTACGTCCATTGTAATCGATGCTTACGTCATAGCCAAGTTCGCCAAATTGCCAAATCATTTTAGGGCCAGGAAAGGGTATAAACAGGCTTGCAGCGGTTTGCATTCGCATTAACGCAATAGGTAAATTTTTTACGTCATGTTCTGAATTGTTCGAGTTACCGTAATGTAGATTTTTGTACATCAAGCGTTCCTCGTCGTGGCTTTCCATGTAGCCCACAACGTGGGGCACGCTCCAACCGCGTTTATTGGCAGCTATCCATGAGAAGTCGGAATTCGGAAGCCAACCCATGGTGGCTTCGTTATAGCTGTAGTTCATATTGCCCCAAGTGAACATGCCTTTCCCTTCGGTGCTGCGATACTCAGCAAGTGCCTTTTCTTCGGTGTTATCACAGAAATGTTCAAGAATGATATAAGCGTTGGGGTTAACTGACCATATTTTGTCGGCAATGCGTTTCAGAATCGCAATACGTGTAGCATCGTATGCCGATCCTGCATTGGGAGTATTGGTAAACCCTTTTGTGAAGTCAAAACGGAATCCATCCACTTTATACTCGGTTAGCCAGTATGTGAGAACGGAATCGACAAACTTTTGAGTTTCGGCACTTTCGTGGTTAAAATCGTATCCCCAACAGTAGGGCGGGTGAGGGCATGTAGTATTGTACCAGGGATTATCGGCTGTTGGAGTGCCTAGGGTTGAACCATCGGAAGTAGAGTACATTTGTACTAGTGGCGATTGGCCAAAGGAATGGTTTAGTACCATATCAATAATTACAGCCATCCCCAGGCTGTGGGCTTCATCAATAAATTCCTTGTAATCATTGGGTTTGCCGTAGGCCTTATCGGTGGCAAAGTAAAAGGATGGATTATATCCCCAGCTATCGTTGCCCTCAAACTCATTAATTGGCATAAGTTCTACTGCATTAACCCCTAACTTTTTCAGGTAGCTGAGCGAATCTCTAACTGTTTGAATATAGGAATCGCCCACAAAATCGCGAATATGTAACTCGTAAATAACAAGGTTTTCCTTTGTTGGAGGTGTAAAAGTAGCTGTTTGCCAGCTATAGGTGGTTGGGTTGGTTGAGAATACCGATGCAATTCCTGTTGTTTTTCCGGTTGGGTATGCCATCAGGTTAGGATACACTGAGGAGGGTATATACTGGTCGTTTGGGTCAAGAGTTTTGTTAGTGAACGGGTCAGCAATACGTAGGTATCCATCAATTAGGAACTGGAATGCATACTCCTTATTTGGTTCAAGTCCGTTGAGTGTTAACCAGTGATACTTACCATCAGGCGTGCGTTTCATGTAATATTGCTCATCGGGCAGCCAATCGGAAAAACTACCTATTAGGTAAGTATAATTCTTTTTTGCAGGAGGATCATATAGAACTATGGTAACAGAATTATCGTTCAAGATGTTTACTCCTGGACGCATGCCATTTGGTAGGGTTGCAACATCTACAGGCATTCGTACCAAGATATAAACCGAATCGTATTTGGTGGTTGTCCCATCCGATGCTTCGGCTTTAATCCAATGCTTACCGTATGTATCGGCAGTGTAGGGGAAAGATATTGCTGTTTGATTTGTACTGGCAACCTCAGCATTATCGATGTAAAGCTTTAGTGAGGTTGAACTATTTGCCGAAACCTGTATGCTGATATTGTCGTTTAGTTCATATATTGGCTTTGTTTGCGAGGGGTTAGTTATGCTAACCGAAAGTCCTTGTTCATAAACATTGTAGAAGATATCCTCGGTCTGCTTTGTGGCGTCGGCACTTCGGAACACAAAGCACATCTGGGTTATCTTTTTATCGGCAGGCACTCCATAAAACTGTCTAATGCTTGGCGAAATGGTTAGCTGGTAAGTGTTAGTCCCTGTACGGGTTAGCTTAGGCTGCGAAGTATTATTTCCCCATGTTCCAATAACATACTGCCAGTCAGGGTTACCTTCAACCTTAACACCGGTATGGGTGTATACCTCGCCTGTATATCCTACCAGATCGCTCCGTGTTGCCTTTGTTGCATCAAAAACAATTGTAACTGCATCGGCATCGGTAGGGAGAGCAGGGGTAACGGTAATGGGTTGGGCATAAGCAGTTGAAATAACAAAAATTAATAATAATGTAGAAAATATTTTCATTGTTTGAAAATTTAAAAAAAGGGCGCAATGAATGCGCCCTTTTAGTGAATAATTATTTATTGATCAGTAATTGAACCCGCTCCTGTCTTGAAGTTAAGATCGATCTTATAATTACCTGCGGTAAGGTTTACTCTTTCCTGATCGTCACCTGTACCACGGAATTCAATCTTATTGTTCAGAATGATAAATTCTGCTTGCCACCAAGCAACAGGCTGCGGATCTTGTACAGGGAACCATTTATGCCATACATGCATTCTAAGTTCACCTGCTGAAAGGGATTTGGTTATTGTTACAACCTCATTGGCATTATCAACAGTAAATTTACCATCGGCTACAGGTGCATCCCAAAGATTACCAATTGTAGCACCAATCAGGTGAACCTTGACATCTGAAATAGAAATTTTTTCATTTTTCAAATCAACAACTACCATGTAGTAGCCAGCAGTTCCAGGAACGGGAACTTTATCGCTTCCTTTGTTATAAACTGAGTCTGCACTCATATCTCCACTTTTACCAAAATCATTAGCCCACATTTTCTTAGGAGCAAACTTGAATCCACCGGTTTCATTCATCCATACTATTTTCCAGAACATGTAAGGATGGCTATGTACTGCTATCATTGGCAGATCAGTGTTATCCCAGTTCCAATCACCTACACCATCTCCAATCATGTAAAGAGTTTCAGGATATTCGGGTAGAGGTTCAACGTCTCCAGTTTTTAACATATTTGCAGTCATACCTAAACCACCAGTTTCTGCAGACCATTTAACTGTTACAGTATAAATACCTTCCTTATCAACCGTTAAAACGATGTTTGATCCGCCAGGTACAAGTGCATCAATTGCTCCACCAAAGTTTGTGTTTGCTTTTACGGTTCCTTCGTCATTTAACCAGAATTTCCAACCGCTACCATAACGTAACTTAAAATCGCCTTTACGTAACTCAAGACCAGTAATTTCAAACTCCATTTGTTGTTTATTGAAGCT
>Ga0208461_1000490_pt1 | contig 38364 bp, 45 predicted proteins | sample AD_JPNTR4_MetaG_FD_184448 | JGI IMG/M metagenome (GOLD analysis project Ga0208461, IMG submission 184448) | Active sludge microbial communities of municipal wastewater-treating anaerobic digesters from Japan - AD_JPNTR4_MetaG (SPAdes) (version 2) | ecosystem: Engineered > Bioreactor > Anaerobic...
CCTAAAAAAATCTCCGGAGGGTATTTTTTGGGTATCATTCTCATATTTCTACAGCATTTAATAGGGCTCATAAGGTTTAACAGTTTATATTTATCTTTCTTTTCTCCTTTCAGAAGATTTTAGGTTAACCTTATGGGCTCTGTTAAGTGCTGTAGAAGTATTAATGAACTCAGTAAATTCCAAATGGAACACGACAATAATACTACAAATATTGAACGAGAGGAGGTAGTAAGTATGAAGAAAGCTAAGGATGTAACCTCTTCTGAAAAATCTAGAAAGTTGAGACCAGCTTTATCTCCAGAAGCTAGAGAAAATCAATTGATATCCTTAGCTGTTGACCTTGCTGAAAAGCAGTTGTTAGAAGGAACTGCTTCTTCTCAGGTCATTACACATTATTTAAAGCTCGGTTCAACTAAAGAGAAGATTGAAAAAGAAATTCTCATGAAACAGAAAGAATTGATTGAGGCCAAGACTCAATCGTTACAGTCGGCGCAAAGAATAGAGGAATTATATAAGAATGCTCTTGATGCTATGAGAAAATATAGCGGGCAAGGTGATTCGGATGATTCGGATGATTGATAAGATGCGTCTCGACTGTATATTTATTTAACGGAGGTGAGTAAATGCACGATTGGAAGAAGATAGCAAAACAAATGTATAAAAATCATGAGGGATATAAAAAGATTGCGGCTCGAGTTAATAAAACAGAAGACGAAGTTCGAGAGTTTATAAAAAGTGAAAAAACTAAACAATCTGAACAACCCGCTGCAAAAAACAAAACCGATAGATTTACGGTTTTCGAAAATTTAGACCCCGCGACACATATTAGAGAATGGAGTGGTAATCAGATTCTCTCGTTTGGTTTAATCAGTGACACTCATATCAATTCCAAATATACTCAGCTTACATATCTTCAAAAATTTTATGAAATTTGTTCTCAAAGAGGAGTCAAAGATATTTATCACGCTGGAGACATAGACGAAGGCGAACAAATGCGCACAGGTCACCAGTATGAATGTTACACCCAGGGAGCGGATGATCACATCAACGAAATCGTAACTAACTATCCTAGAATAGACAGTATCACGACTCACTTTATTACGGGTAATCATGACTCGAGCATTTACAAAAGATGTGGTGTTGATATTGGTAAAATCATATCCATGAAACGAAAAGACATGAAGTATCTTGGAAGAGATTGTGCAAGAATCGAAATCACTCCTAATTGTATTCTTGAATTGCGTCACCCTTGGGATGGGACAGCCTATGCTCTATCTTATAAACCACAAAAGATGATTGATGCGATGGAAGCAGATAGTAAACCTAATATTCTAGCAATAGGACATTATCACAAACTTGAATATTTGTTCTATCGGAATGTTCATTGTTTCCAGGCAGGATGTTTCCAAACACAAACTCCGTTCACAAGAGGTAAAGGTATAAGTGTTCATCTTGGAGGATGGATCATAACCATCGAGGTTGACAAAAGAGGTTATATTCAGAGGATCGTTCCTGAAATGATTCCTTTCTATAAAGGTATCGATTCGGACTATAAAAATTGGAACCGGAGTCCAAATGATTAGAACTTATTCGGAGTTATCCAAGTTGAACACTTTTGAGGAACGATACCAATATTTAAAACTTAACGGAACCGTTGGCGAAGAGACATTCGGGTTTGATAGATTCATAAATCAGAACTTTTATAAGTCGCCCGAATGGAAAGCTATTCGAGATTTTGTAATTGTAAGGGATAATGGTTGTGATCTTGGTCTCGAAAGTTATGAGATTCGAGGAAAGATTTATATTCATCACATGAATCCCATTCTACCAAGGGACATCGTTGAACAAAGTGAATTTTTGTTAGACCCAGAATACTTAATCTCTACTACACACTCAACCCACAATGCAATACACTATGGCGATGAAAGTTTATTAATTCTAGCACCGATAGAACGAACTAAAAACGATACATGTCCATGGAGACATAAATAAAAGGAGGAAAGTAAAAAAAATGTATCAGTATAATCTTCTTAAAGATGACTATCAAATCGAGGAACACGAAGAGTCTCAAAACTTTGAAGATGTTAAAATTGGGTTTGTGACAAATTGTAAAAAGCTAAATGTTCGAGAGAAACCTAGAACTGACGCCACTATTATTTGCGAAGTTGATTATCAAACGGAGCTCGTGATTAATGAAAAAGAATCAACCGAAGAATTCTATAAAGTTTGCACGGCTGCTGGTATCGAAGGTTTCTGTATGAAGAAATTTATCGCGATTCAGCCGTAAAGGAGGATTACTATGGAGAGTATACTGACATCAATTAAAAAACTGCTCGGAATTGCGGAAGAGTATACACACTTCGATGCGGATTTAATCATGCACATCAATTCTGTGCTTTCGATTTTAACTCAGATTGGTGTCGGTCCTACCGAAGGTTTTTCAATCAACGGCAAATCATCTGTGTGGGGGGACTTTGTTCCAGAAAATTCAAAATGGGAATTAATAAAGTCTTATACATACATGAAGGTTAAACTGTTATTCGATCCCCCTCTTAGCTCTTCTGTAATTGAATCTATGAACCGAATTATTTCAGAGCTTGAATGGAGAATTCAAGTTGCTGCTGATTCGGTAAATTCTAATTAGGAGGTGATCTAAAAAATGGATAATGCATTAATACATTACGGTATTCTTGGAATGAAGTGGGGTATTCGAAGAACTCCTAAACGGCTAGCGAGAGCTAGAGGACGTTCTAAGACTGATGAGATACATGAAGATTACAAGAAGGCCCACACATCAAAGAGTATTAAATCTATGAGTGACGTTGAGCTTCGTAGTCGACTAAATCGCATCCAGATGGAACTGCAGTATTCTCAATTATCCAAAAGCAACGTTAGCAAAGGTAAAGAGTATGCGCAAAAGATTATTAAAGCTGGAGCAACCGTTGCGACTGTTACTACTACCGCTCTTACTATTTATAATAACGTTAATAAAATCAAGGCTATTCTTGAAAAAAAAGGATAAGGAGAATTGTTTATGGCATTATCGAACACTGCCGTTCCAAAGTATTACGGCATGTTTAGAGATGCCGTAATTCGAGGAGAAATTCCAGTATGCAAAGAAGTTTCAATGGAGATGAACCGTATAGACGATCTCATTGCTAATCCCGGAGTTTACTATGATGACGAAGCAGTCGAAGGTTGGATTAAATTTTGTGAATCTGAATTAACCTTAACCGATGGCGGAGACTTACACATGTTAGATAGTTTTAAGTTATGGGGCGAACAAGTTTTTGGTTGGTATTACTTTGTCGAAAGAAGCGTTTATGAACCAAATCCAGATGGACGCGGCGGACGATACGTAAAAAAAACCATTAAGAAACGCCTTATTAATAAACAATATCTTATCGTTGGAAGAGGAGCTGCTAAATCTCTGTATGATTCCTGTATTCAAACATATTTCCTAAATGTAGATACTACAACAACTCACCAAATCACAACTGCCCCAACAATGAAACAAGCCGAAGAAGTAATGTCACCTATACGTACTGCCATCACTCGATCAAGAGGTCCTCTGTTTAAATTTCTAACAGAAGGCTCATTACAAAATACCACTGGATCTAAAGCTAACCGAGTGAAGTTAGCCTCTACAAAGAAAGGTATTGAAAATTTTCTTACCGGCTCTTTGATAGAAATACGTCCGATGTCTATTACCAAACTTCAAGGTCTCCGACCTAAAGTGGCAACTATTGATGAATGGCTTTCGGGAGACATTCGAGAGGACGTCGTTGGAGCCATCGAGCAGGGTGCTTCTAAAGTTGATGATTATCTAATCATTGCGACTAGTTCAGAGGGTACGATTCGTAATGGTAGCGGAGACACAATCAAAATGGAGTTGATGGACATTCTCAAAGGAGACTACATCAATCCACATGTTTCTATTTGGTGGTATAAACTCGATTCGATCGATGAAGTCTCTGATCCCCAAATGTGGCTGAAGGCTAATCCGAATTTAGGAAAGACCGTTAGCTATGAAACATATCAACTTGATGTCGAAAGAGCAGAAAAAGCTCCGGCCGCAAGGAATGATATTTTGGCAAAGCGTTTTGGTCTTCCTATGGAGGGATATACTTACTACTTTACTTATGAGGAAACGCTACCTCATAGAAAGAGAGATTATTGGCAAATGCCTTGCGCTCTTGGAGCAGACCTTTCTCAAGGAGATGATTTCTGTTCGTTTACATTTCTGTTTCCTTTATCTAATGGGTGTTTCGGTGTCAAAACTCGAAATTATATATCTTCACTAACACTAATGAAACTCCCTGCTGCCATGAGAATCAAATACGATCAATTCATGAAAGAAGGAAGTTTAATTGTCCTTGAGGGAACCGTTTTAGACATGATGGAAGTTTATGAAGACTTAGATAATCATATAAACGAATGCGGATATGACGTTAGATGTTTTGGTTTCGACCCATATAATGCAAAGGAATTTGTAGAGCGTTGGGAATCGGAAAACGGCCCATTTGGAATCGAAAAAGTTATACAGGGTGCAAAAACGGAGTCCGTCCCTCTAGGAGAGTTAAAGAAACTTTCTGAGGAGCGGATGCTTTTATTTGATGAAGAACTTATGACTTTTGCTATGGGTAACTGTATAACTCTTGAAGATACGAATGGCAATAGGAAATTACTTAAGAAACGATACGAGCAGAAGATCGACGCAGTGGCAGCTATGATGGATGCTTATATTGCCTATAAATTAAATAAAGATGCTTTTGAGTAAAGGAGGTGAAATTAAGTGTGGCAATACGATTATACCAACGAATTAACTCACTACGGTATCCTCGGAATGAAATGGGGTGTTAGAAGGTATCAGAACAAAGATGGAACTCTTACGTCAGCTGGTAAAAAACGTTATGGGAACAAAGTAGGTGAAAGAAGTAAAGAAGGACCAAAAGACATAGATAAAAGAAAAGTCCTCTTATCGGCCAAAACCAAAACCGGGGCAGAAATAACCTTAAGTGAAGATCCCCCTTCTCCGATAGCAAAACTATTGAAAAAAATAACAGCTAAAAGTTCAGACGATACACAGTACGACCTTACTATTAGGGATTCGTCTGGTAAAAAAGTTGGAGACATGTCTTTGATTAACGTGTCTGACGAAGAAATTAATTTTGCTTGGATAGGAATAAAAAACAGTCAAAGAGGCAAGGGTTATGCGCAAGCCTCTATCAAAGCAGCAATAGATTTTGCTAAAAAAGAAGGCAAAAAAGTCATTACAATGGAGGACGTAGCAACGCCTGACGGAAAACATATTTATGATAAATTAGGATTCAAAGAAGTTCCGATGAACTCTCCTTTAAGTAAATTCTCCAAAATGTCGGCGTCGGAACTAGAAGAATATAAAATGTTTTGGGGAGAGCCTCGTCCAATGGTCATGTATTTGAATGATAACATAAAACATTCGTCTTCTCCGTTAGATATGCCTTCATTTTTCAACTTAGTAATGATGTATATGGATTTTGTAGATAAGGAGGGTAGGTTCGTAGAATCGTTAATCCATCACGGCATCCTCAATGCTGTTAATAAATCCGGTAAACTAAGTGTGGCCACTATTAATGCGTACAATCAAAAGATGGCTTCTCTGATGAACGATAAAGTTTCCGGCTTAAAATCACCATCCGGTAAAGTTGTACGATTTGTAGCTAAAAGAGGAGAAATTGGAGTTTTCATGGCTCTCGCTGATCAAGGGTATAACATGAACCAACTAAAAAACGGGATCTATGAATCAGGGAAAGTGGCATACAGAAAAACCGTAGTCGATAAGGTCTAAATATAAAAAAAAAGGGGGGTGGTAATTCAAAATGGAGAATTCATTTACTTCCAGATTAAAACATGCATGGAATGCTTTTTTCAACAAAGACCCCACCGATTATTACAAAAATGTTGGAATTAGCTATACTTATCGTCCGGATAGACCGAGACTAACACGCGGAAATGAGCGTTCGATAGTAACTTCAGTATACAATCGGATTGCTTTAGACGCTTCTTCAGTTAGTATTAAGCATGTAAGACTTGACGAAAATAATAGTTTCCTATCAGTCATTGATTCGGGGTTAAACAACTGTCTCACCGTTGAAGCCAACCTTGATCAAACCGGAAGAGCCTTTATTCAGGATACAGTTATGTCAATGCTTGATGAAGGATGTGTGGCTATTGTTCCAGTTGATACAACCTTTAATCCCAAAATTACTGGTTCTTATGATATTCTCTCAATGCGAACCGGAAAAATTTTGGAATGGCATCCGAGTCATGTTAAAGTTCGTGTATATAACGAGAAAACAGGTTGTAAAGAGGATATTGTGCTACCGAAGAGTGCAGTTGGTATTGTAGAAAATCCTCTATACGCCGTTATTAATGAACCAAATTCAACCATGCAGCGACTTATTCGTAAACTTAACCTTTTGGATGTTGTAGATGAACAAAGCAGTTCTGGTAAGTTGGATTTGATTATTCAATTGCCATATATTATTAAGACTGAGGCAAGGCGTCAACAAGCTGAAAAACGGCGTCAAGATATAGTAGACCAATTAGCAGGTTCAAAATATGGTATTGCTTATACCGATGGCACAGAGCGTATTACGCAGTTGAATCGTCCAGTCGAAAACAATCTAATGAAACAGATTGAATACCTAACGAGCATGCTATACAGCCAGTTAGGAATCACTCAGAGTATATTAGATGGTACTGCTGACGATAAAACAATGCTCAATTATTACAACCGAACAATTGAACCTATTCTTTCGGCTATCGTTGATGAGATGAGACGAAAGTTCCTAACTAAAACAGCTCGATCACAATTACAGTCGATTTCATTCTTTAGAGATCCGTTTAAACTTGTTTCAGTTAACGAAATTTCTGAAATTGCTGACAAGTTTACTCGAAACGAGATAATGTCATCAAACGAAATCAGACAGATTATTGGAATGAAGCCGTCGGATGACCCAAAAGCAGACGAACTCAGGAATAAGAATCTAAGCGAACCTAAGAGTGATAAAACTGACTCGTCAAACAATATGACTGAAGAAAAGATCGAGAAAACAATTAAAAAATAAAAGGAGGTCGATAATATGAAAAATGAAGTTTATGCTAGTTATCACGAAAAATTTGTCAAAAATACAATTATATACGCGTCGTTGGATACTAATTTATTGTATTTTTCAAAAGACATGACCCCTAAAGATTTAGTGTCTAAAAAGGAACTTAAAAACCTATTCGAAAAAGGCTTGATAATCGACGATGGCCACAATCTTTACAAACCGGTCAAACTATCAAAAAATCCAGAGACAAACGAATACAACGTTGTTGTTTATGATGGAACTGATGCTTATGTCTTTTCTTCAGAAGATAGCGAGGTATTCCCGTTGTCTCCGTCCTATAATGCAGAAACAAGGGTGATAACTATACCAGATCAAGACGGAGTGTTGTACTTTAAGGATTCTTCAGAGACCGCTCTGGTTCCCGGCAATCAAACAGCATTAGCAATTGGGGTCGAAAGTGTTACTATTACGGCTAAACCAGATGAAGGTTATATATTTGACCCAGAATCCGTATTTGTGTGGGAAATCGACACAAGAATAGAAGTAACGACCGTTGCTCCGACATTTAATGATACAACCGGAGTGATAACTATACCGGATGTAGAAGGAGTAATTTATAAAAATAAAAAGGGCTTTCAGCTACCACCCGGTCCACAAGACCCTATACTAAAAAATGTAAAAGTAATAGTTACAGCTACTCCGGATGAAGGTTATAAATTCTCAGCTGAGTCTGTAACACAATGGACGTTCAAATGGTCTGACTAATAAGAAAGGGAGGAAAATTCAAAATGAAGACGTTTGATTTCTGCGGCTGGGCTACCCGTAACAATCTTAAATGCTCTGACGGAAGAACTATCATGAAAGACGCATTTAAGCATAACGACGGGCAGACGGTTCCTCTTGTATGGAATCACCAGCACAACGATACTCTTAACGTTCTTGGGCATGCTCTGCTTGAGAATCGTGAAGAAGGAGTTTATGCCTATTGTAAGTTCAATGAAACAGAATCTGGAAAAAATGCAAAACTTCTCGTTGAACATGGCGATGTAACTGCTCTATCTATCTATGCCAATCAATTAAAACAGAATGGTTCCAATGTTATTCACGGAGCCATTCGCGAAGTGAGTCTTGTTTTAGCCGGTGCAAATCCAGGAGCTTTCATCGATACTGTTATTCGGCACGGCGAGACATTCGACGAGGAAGCCATTATTTATACTGGTAAAAATATTTCAATGTATCATTCAGATGAGAAGAAGGAGGAAGAAGAAACCATGGAAGTGGAAAAGAAAGAAAAAAACGAGGAAACCGTTGCCGACGTTTTCAACACTCTTACTGAAAAACAGAAAACGGTAGTATATGCTATGATTGGACAGGCTCTTGAGCAAAAAGAAGAGTCTGAAGATGATAACGATGAAGGAGGAAATAAAACTATGAAACATAATGTATTTGACCAAGAAGACGCTAAGAATGATGTTCTTAGTCATTCCGATGTGGAGGCCATCTTCTCCGATGTTAAGCGTTACGGTAGTCTTAGAGATGCCGTTCTCGCTCATGGTATCGAAAACATCGATTTCCTGTTCCCTGATGCTAAGTATGTTACTGATACCCCTCAGTTTATCCAAAGGGATATGGGTTGGGTTCAGAAAGTTATGAAATCTGTACACAACACTCCGTTCTCCAGAATTAAGTCTATCTTCGCGGATATTACAGAGGATGATGCCAGAGCTAAAGGTTACATCAAGGGTAATCTAAAGAAAGAAGAAGTATTCTCACTGCTTAAACGAACTACCACTCCGACCACCATTTATAAGAAACAGAAGTTAGATCGCGACGACATTGTTGACATCGTGGATTTCGATGTTGTGGCTTGGCTTAAATCTGAGATGCGTGTGTTGCTGGATGAGGAGATCGCTCGTGCTGTTCTAGTTGGGGACGGTCGTTTGGCTTCTTCCGACGACAAGATTAACGAACAGAATATTCGTCCTATCTGGACCGACGCTGATCTATACACAATTAAGGCTCCTGTAACTGTTGCTGCTAATGCCACAGCTAACGATAAGGCTAAGGCTTTTATTCGTGCAGCCATTAAATCCCGCAAGAACTATAAGGGTTCTGGCGAACCTACTCTGTATACTACCGAAGATATTCTTACCGATTGTCTGTTGATAGAAGATACAACCAGTCGAATCATTTATGATTCCGTTTCAAAGCTTGCTACCGCTCTTCGTGTTAAGGAAATCGTGACAGTTCCTGTAATGGAGAATCTTAGAAGAAACGATGGAGGTACTACTTATGAGCTTATGGGAATTATCGTAAATCTTACCGATTACAACGTCGGTGCGGACAAAGGTGGAGCTGTTAATATGTTTGATGACTTCGACATCGATTACAATGCTCAGAAGTACTTGATTGAGACTCGTTGTTCTGGTGCTTTGATTAAACCTTACTCTGCAATTGCTTTGGAACTTGTGACTGAAGATGATAAGGGCTAATTAACAAAGGAGGAGAATTCAAAATGGCGAAATGGTACGGAGTAATTGGTTATGCTGAAATGGTGGAAACGAAGCCCGGTGTATGGAAAGAGCAAATAACCGAAAGAACATACTATGGAGATCTTATTCGAAATACTCGTAAGCTTCAAACCGCCAATCAACTCAACGACAACATCAATGTTGCAAATGAGATCAGCATTGTATCCGATCCATTTGCCAATCAAAATTTTCATTCGATGCGATACGTTGAGTTTATGGGTGCTAAATGGAAGATCACAAATGTTGAAGTTCAGTACCCAAGACTAATACTGACTATAGGGGGTGTATACCATGCCCAGTAGGCTAGAACTACAGACTTTGCTAGAGGAATTACTCGGAAGTCGAAATGTATATTTTCAACCCCCTGAGTCAGTAAAGATGAATTACCCAGCCATTGTTTACGGTCTCGAAGACATCAAGAACACGTTTGCCAATGACAGGGTATATTTGTCTAAAAGAAAATATTTAATAACAGTCATCGATGAGGATCCAGATAGTCCTATTGTTGGTAGAGTTGCCTCTTTACCATCCTGTCGTTTTAATAGACATTTCGAATCGGATAACCTCAACCATGACGTTTTCATTCTAGAATTTTAAAAAAAAAGGAGGACATAAATATGTCAAAACTTGTTTGGGACAAGACCGGTGAACGTTATTACGAAACCGGTGTAAGTCAGGGTGTTCTTTATCCTCAGGGGGAAGGCGGCACATATCCTAAGGGTGTTGCCTGGAATGGTCTTATATCCGTTACCGAGAGTCCTTCTGGTGCTGAACCGACGCCTATTTATGCTGATAATATCAAGTATCTTAATCTCATGTCTGCCGAGGAGTTCGGTGCCACTATCGAAGCTTACACCTATCCTGATGAATTTGCTCAATGTGATGGTTCTGCCGTAATCGCTATTGGCGTCAAGATCGTACAGCAGAACCGTAAGGTCTTTGGTCTCTCTTATAAGACTATACTTGGCAACGATACTGATGGCAACGACTACGGATACAAACTACATCTTATTTATGGTGCTTTGGCTGCCCCTTCAGAAAGGGGTTATTCTACTATTAACGATAGTCCAGAAGCTATTACTTTCTCTTGGGAAGTCACTACAACTCCTGTTCCTGTAACAGGATTTAAACCAACCGCTTCCATCACAATCGATTCTACCAAGGTCAACGCTGCTAAACTGGCTGCTTTGGAAGAAATTTTGTATGGTAGCGAGGTAACTGAAGCAAGACTTCCTCTGCCTGACGAAGTAGCCGCTTTGTTGGCGGCGGACGCACCGAGTGCTCTCGCCTTAGTCGAGATTTCCCCCGCAGATGAAGATGCAGATGTTGCGGTTGATTCTAACATTGTTCTAACCTTTAACAATAAGATTTCTCGTGAGTCGATCATTGTCACCAAATACGACGGAACACTTGTTGCGGGAACAAAGACTTGGGACACGGCAGGTAAAGTATTGACGTTCGAGCCGACTGGGAATCTTTCAGTTAGCACCTTATACCTTGTTACGGTTGGAGGAGTTGTTGATATTTATGGTCAGGCGCTTAGTGCTGCGGTTATTAACTTTATGACCGCAAATTAATCCTCATATTTCTTATGTTTAACGGAGCTCTCCGAAATGATGGGAGCTCCAATTTTATTATTCGAAAGGAGAAAATTATCATGTTAAAAAAAACAATAACTTACACAGATTTTGACGGCAACGAAAGAACAGAGGATTTTTACTTCAATCTTTCTAAGGCAGAAATTATAGAAATGGAATTAAGCATAGCGGGTGGTATGACCCAAATGCTTAATAAGATTGTCACCGCTCAGGACGGCGAAAAAATTATCAAGACCTTTAAAGAAATCATTCTTAAGGCTTACGGTGAGAAGTCTCCTGATGGAAAAAGGTTTATTAAATCCGAAGAACTTTCCGCTGCTTTTTCTCAGACAGAAGCCTATTCTCAGTTGTTCATAGAATTAGTGACAAATGCAGATGCAGCAGCAAAGTTTATGAACGGGATTATTCCGGCGAATACCACTCAAATAGCAGCGCCGGTTGCACAACAATAAAAAAGTTAAGGAGGATTGAGGAATGCTTCAAATTACGATACCAGCCGTTGAACTATGGGACGAGCGGAAACAGGAATTCGTTACCACAAAAGAACAGACGCTGTCTTTGGAACATTCCCTCGTCTCTCTTTCAAAATGGGAATCCAGATGGTGTAAACCATTTCTAACAAAACAGGAAAAAACATTCGAAGAAACTTTGGATTACATAAAATTTATGACAATCACACAAAACGTGGATCCAGAAATCTACCGATACCTCACTAATGAAAACATTAACGAGATTAATCGATATATAGAAGCCCCGATGACGGCAACTTATTTTTCGGATGAAAAAAACAGTAAAACCAATAGAGAGCAAATTACAGCTGAGCTTATTTATTATTGGATGATTGCTTTAAATATACCATTTGAATGCCAAAAATGGCATCTTAACCGTCTTCTTACTTTAATTAAGGTTTGTAATATTAAAAATCAGCCTCCTAAAAAAAGAAGTAAAAAAGAAATTATGAGTCGTAATGCTGCTTTGAACGCTGCTCGTAGAAAACAATTAAATACAAAGGGGTGAGTCGATGAATAACAAACCACAAAAACACTATAACGCGTGGCTTACAACCTTTACAAAAAAGGCAGTTGCAGTAATTCTTATTATCTCATTAATAGATTTACAGCTATCATACATACTTGCTTTTATGGGTAAAGAGCAAATTGCAGAATCACTTTCTAGCACCATCGCTAATACCATTATCGGAGTAATGCTTGGATATTTCTTAAAAGCTCTTTTCGAAACATTCTTTGAAGAACGTGAAAAGAGATTAAATAAAAAACCCGAACAAAACTGTTCGTCTGAAGAAGACGAGTCAGTTGAATAAAGGAGGTTTTACCATGCCTATTTATTTTTTAACTACAGCACTTTTAATTGTTTCTGTTGTAACAAATCTAACGGTCGAAGGAATCAAGAAACTTCTTGACGGGACAACTGTTAAATATTCTTCAAATGTTTTGGCCGCTGTTTCTTCAGTTATAATCGCTTGTGCTGTTTGTGTCATCTATATCATCATGAACGACATTGTCTTTTCTTTGAAGGTTGGAGTCGAGATTGTTATTCTTATGTATCTTGGTTTCTTAATTTCAACGGTTGGTTACGACAAAGTGGTTCAAATGATTAAACAGATTCAAAACATCAAAGTTAAGGAGGATTGAGGAATGCTTCAAATTACGATACCAGCCGTTGAACTATGGGACGAGCGGAAACAGGAAAAGGAGGAATAATCATGAGTAATAGCCCTTTAGTTAGTTATACCAAAATTAGCCCAAACAAGACCAGCCCAAGGAACCATAAAATTGACACCATTACAATTCATTGCGTTGTCGGTCAATGCTCAGTGGAGACTCTTGGCGATATTTTTACATCTGTTTCTCGTAAGGCATCTTCTAATTATGGTATCGGTGTAGACGGTCGGATTGGTATGTATTGTGAAGAAAAAGATCGGTCTTGGTGTTCTTCTAGCAGTTCGAACGATAATAGAGCAATTACCATAGAGTGTGCCAGTGATAAAACTCACCCTTATGCTATCAATGATAAAGTTTATAAGGCTTTAATAGAACTGTTAGTCGATATTTGCAAACGAAATGGTATTCCAGAACTTAAGTGGAAAGCTGATAAATCTTTAATTGGCCAGCCAGATAAACAGAACATGACTGTTCATCGATGGTTTGCTAATAAGTCTTGTCCTGGTGATTACATTTATAATCGTCTAGGACAAATTGCATCCGAAGTAAACGCAAAGCTAAATAGCGGCTCCTCTAATGTTAACCCCGAAATTTTATATAGAGTTCAGACAGGGGCATTTAGTAATAAAGCAAATGCCGACGCTATGTTGGCCAAAGTCAAAGCCGCTGGATTTGATACTTATATGGTAAAAGTAGATAACCTCTACAAGATTCAAGTAGGTGCCTTTAGTAATAAATCTAACGCAGATGCTATGGCCGCTAAACTTAAAGCTGCCGGTTTTGATACTTACATTACCACGAAAAGTGGAACAGCAGTGATCACATCTTCGAAGAAAAGCATAGATGAAATCGCCCGCGAAGTCATTCAGGGTTTATGGGGTAACGGTCAGGACCGAAAGGACCGCATCACTAAAGCTGGCTATGATTATTCAGCCGTGCAGAAGAGAGTAAACGAACTTCTATAAAAGGAGAATTTTGTATGATAAAGTTCAGACAAAAGGGTGATTTCTCTAAACTGACACGTTTCTTGGAGAAAGCCGAAGAGGTTGTACGTCTTGGAGATCTCGACAAGTACGGTCGGGAGGGAGTAGCCGCCCTTGCGTCTGCAACCCCTATTGACTCTGGAGAAACGGCCAGTTCGTGGAGTTATAAAATAACCAACAAACAAGGATTGATAAAGATTACTTTTTATAACTCAAACATTCAAAATGGAGTTCCAATAGCCATAATTCTACAGTATGGACACGGGACTCGAAACGGCGGCTGGGTACAGGGGAGAGATTACATCAATACCGCTATTCAGCCTATTTTTGACAAAATCGTAAATGAAGCATGGAGGGAGGTTACTAAGCTATGAGTAGAACAATAGATTCAAGAGTTGTTGAAATGCAATTCGACAATAGACAGTTTGAATCAAACGTCAAAACTTCAATGTCAACTCTTGATAAACTTAAGCAAAGTTTGAATTTTACCGGAGCCTCAAAAGGCTTAGAAAACGTAAGTACTGCCGCTAAAAACGTCAACATGTCAGGACTTAGTAATGCCGTTCAGACTGTACATGCTAAATTCTCTGCTTTAGAAGTCATGGCGGTAACAGCCCTCGCCAATATTACCAACTCAGCAATTAATACCGGCAAACAGTTAGTAAAATCACTAAGTATTGACCAGGTGACCGCAGGTTGGACTAAATACGAACAGAAAACAGCATCCGTCAAAACCATCATGAACGCAACAGGTAAATCGATTGACGAAGTAAACGGTTATCTCGATAAGCTTATGTGGTTCTCGGATGAAACAAGTTATGGATTTACCGATATGACAGCGGCTCTTGCCCAGATGACTTCTTCTGGCGGAGATATTGAAAAACTTCTCCCCTTGATTACAGGTGTAGCGAATGCTACGGCATACGCTGGTAAAGGCGCTGCTGAATTTAGTAGAGCAATGTATAATTTAAACCAGTCATATGGTATGGGAAGTCTTCAATACATTGACTGGAAAAGCTTAGAACTTGCTGGCATTGCCTCAAAAGAACTTAAACAGATATTTATTGATACTGGCGTCGCCATGGGGAAGATTGCAGAAGGAGAAGTTACAATAAGTAACTTTGGTAGCACTCTGAAAGATAAATGGGCCGATACTTCAGTTATGGAAGCGGCATTTGGAAAATTCTCAGAGCTCTCTGAAGAAGCATATAAACTTGTTCAATCCGGAGAATATGATACAGCCTCTGAAGCGATGGAGGCTTTATCCGGACAATACTCGGATGTTGCTGAAAAAGCATTTAAGGCAGCCCAGCAAGCAAAAACATTCACCGAGGCAATTGACGCCACAAAAGACGCAGTGAGCACCGGCTGGATGAAAACCATGGAGATTATATTTGGTAACATCGAAGAAGCAACCGTGCTTTGGACAGACGTCACCAATGCTTTATGGGATGTTTTCGCCAGTGGTGCAGAAGCACGTAATGAGATGTTAGAGGGATGGAAAGAACTTGGTGGACGAACCGCTTTGATTGAATCGTTCTCAAATGCGTTCGAAGCCTTAGGAAAAATAATTACCCCAATCAAAGAAGCCTTTAGGGATATCTTCCCAGCGATGACGAGTGAGAGACTATATGCATTAACCGAAGGATTAAAAAGTTTCACAGAGAAATTGCAAATCGGAGACGATACCGCTGATAAAATCAAGCGAACATTCAAGGGTTTATTCGCAGTTCTCGACATGGTTAAAGACGCTTTCTTATTTGTCTTTAAAGTGGCGGGTCAAGTCTTTAACTTATTTGGAGGACCAACAGCTGGGGGTATTTTAGAACTAACTGCAAGGTTTGGTGATTTACTTGTAAAACTGCATGATACTGCCGAAGCAGGAAATATATTTGGTAAGGCTTTTGAGAAAATCCAAGAAATCTTTACAACTGTAGCTGATAAAATTAAAGATGCTATCTCAAGAATAGGATCAGCATTTCAAGGTTTCAAGTCTATCGATATGGGACCTTTGGATGAGTTTTCGGAGAAGGCAGAAAAAAGATTACGTCCGTTTACTCGTTTAGGGCAGATATTTGGAGCAGCGTTTGAAGCAATCGTAAAAGTTCTGGAATGGGCAGCTCCAATTGTCGCTAAACTTGGAAGTATTATTGGAAAAGGATTAGGTGCTCTCGCTGATAAGGTAAGTTATACTGTCGAAAATATGGAGTTCAACGAGATTCTCGACCTTATTAATGCTGGTCTTTTTGGTGCTATTCTCTATGGAATCAAGAAGTTTATCAATTCGTTAACAGAAATAACATCAGGAGCCGGAGGTTTCCTTGATGGTATAACTGGAATACTCGACGGTGTCCGCGGTTCATTGGAAGCTTATCAAAGTAGTCTAAAAGCTAAAACCTTGTTAACTATCGCAACAGCTATCGGTATCTTGGCAGCTGCCCTTGTTGCGTTATCAATGATCCCAAGCGATAAACTTACTACTTCCCTAGTTGCTATTAGTGCCCTATTCGTCGAATTATCGGCTTCGATGATTGTTCTCGGTAAAACGTTGGGTAACGTCAAAATGGCTAAGATTTCGGGTCAGTTGGTTGCCATGGCTACAGCAATTCTCATTCTCTCGAGTGCCATGAAGAATCTTGCCGAACTTAATCAGGAAGACTTTAATAAGGGAATACTTGGAGTTGCGGCCCTTGCTGCTACATTAGTAATTTCGGCTAATATGTTGAATAAGAGTTCTGGAAAACTCATAAAAGGCTCTACTGGATTAATTGCTTTTGCGGCTGCAATTTTGATTATGTCAAAAGCAGTCGAATCAATATCTGCACTTAGTTGGGATGAATTAGCTAAGGGTCTAACTGGACTTACAGTTATTCTTGCTGAAGTAGTCGCAGTTACACGTCTTATGGGCGATCCAAAACACATGATCTCAACGGGCATAGGTATGATAGCCCTTGGTGCTGCGATGCTTATATTTGCAGAAGCAGTTGAAAAGATGGGTCAATTATCTTGGGGAGAGATTGCCAGAGGACTTATAACAATGGCCGGAGCTTTAACTGCTATAACAGTCGCTATGAACTTAATGCCTAAGGGTATGATTAACAAAGCAACTGGAATGGTTGTCATGGGTGCTGCGTTACTAATCATTGCCGAAGCCATGTCTAAATTTGGCGATATGCAATGGGATGAAATAGCTAGAGGTCTAGTTGCAATGGCCGGAGCTTTAACTGCTATAACAGTCGCTATGAACTTAATGCCTAAGGGTATGATTAACAAAGCGTTGGGTTTAATCGGTGTAGCTGCAGCTCTTCAAATCATGATTGGTCCTCTTAAAGAAATGTCCGGAATGTCTTGGGATGAAATAGCCAAAGGATTGGTTATGTTAGGCGGATCTCTTTTAGTTTTAATTGTAGCAGTAAATGCTATGACTGGTGGATTAGCTGGAGCAGCTGCTATGTTAGTTATGGCCGCTGCTATCAGAATTCTAACACCAGCGCTTGAAAACCTTGGTCAAATGGATCTTGTTGAAATAGGAAAATCATTATTAGCACTTGTCGGAGTCTTTGGCGTAGTCGGTGCAGCCGGATTACTATTGGCTCCATTAACTCCTATTATATTAGGACTTGCGGCTGCAATTGCTTTACTCGGTGTAGGGGTTGTGGCTATAGGTGCAGGTCTTCTTATGTTTTCAGCTGGTCTTACGGCTCTTGCAGTTTCTGGTACTGCTGGAGCAGCAGCATTAGTCGTTGTTGTAACAAGCTTAATAAGTCTAATTCCTATGGTTCTTGAAAAGATTGGTGAAGGAATTATAGCCTTTGCTGGTGTCATAACAAATGGTCTACCCGCTATCATGGAGGCCGTTAGACAGATTGCACTTGCGCTCATTCAAATTCTTATTGAGATTACTCCACCTGTTGTTGAAGCACTATTAACGTTTCTTGTAACTTTACTTGAGCAATTAGCTAACGCTGTTCCGCAAATGGTGGATGCTGGTATGCGTCTTCTTATAGGTATTCTTGAAGGTATAGCTGCGCACATTCAAGACGTGGTAGTAGTTGCTTTAAAACTTATTTCCGAATTTCTACGAGGTATAGCTGAAGGTATTCCTGGAGTGGTTCAATCCGCAGTAGATGTCGTCGTTGCGTTCCTGAAAGCAATAGGAGAGGAAACACCGAGAATTATTGATGCAGGATTTAAGATGATAATTAATTTTATCAATGGATTAGCTGATGCTATACGGGAAAACACCCCTGCTCTAGGGGAAGCGATGGGTAATTTAGCAGGAGCCATGATTGAAGGGCTTGTTGGCGGTTTAACTGCCGGAATTAAAAAGGTGGTCGATTCTGTTAAAAATCTTGGTAAAAATGCTTTAAACGGATTAAAAAGTTTCCTTGGCATTCATTCGCCTTCTAAAGAATTTAAGGCTCTTGGTGTGTATGCAAGTGAGGGCTTTGCAAAGGGTATAACAGGCGAACAAACATCGGTCACTTCATCAGTTAATGATATGTCATCTGGAGTGTTGGCAGAAATAAGATCCTCAATTCCACAGTTTACTGAAGCTGGCGAATCAGTTATGACAGCATTCATTAGTGGTATAAAGACTCAAGATACCAACTCTAAAGATGCAGTAACAAATATCGTAAATGGTTGTTTAACGGCAATCAAGAACAAGTATTACGAATTCGAAAGCACTGGTCAAGCTGTGATGATGCAATTTATCGCTGGTAATAAGACAAAAGATTCATCTGTATCAAACACTTTTATACAAATCGTCAGTGGAACACTAACAGCAATCAAAAACAAGTACAACGATTTCTATAATACCGGTAAGTATCTTGTTGAAGGATTTGCAGCTGGCATCACCAATAATACTTATCTTGCAGAGGCTAGAGCTAGAGCCATGGCTTCTGCGGCAGCGAGAGCAGCCGAGAAAGAACTCGATATTCATTCTCCTTCAAAGGTTGGATTTGGAATCGGTAATTATTTTGGATTAGGTTTTGTAAATGCTCTATCTACCTATGTCTCTAAATCTTATCAAGCTGGTTCCGAAATAGCTAAATCGGCTAAAAACGGTTTGAGTGAGGCGATTTCTAACATCACAGATGTAATAGAAAATGATATTGATACACAGCCGACTATAAGACCGGTATTAGATTTGTCCGATGTTGAGTCTGGCACAAGCCGACTGAATGCGTTGTTTAGTAGAACACAAGCAATGTCTATCAGTTCTGGTATGAACCGAGTAGCTAATGAAGAAATTCAAAATGGAGTGATAACTTCTTCCGGAAATACAATTCAGTTCACGCAAAACAACTATTCGCCTAAAGCACTGTCGAGACTCGAAATTTATCGGCAAACTAAGAATCAAATCAATTTATTAAAAGGAGTGATTGGTAAATGATAAAATCTGTTACGGTTACTAATCACCTTGGTAAATCAATTAAACTTGAAATGAGATTCCCCGAGAAATCGGGGTTTTTCATTTCGAGCATTGATGGGCTTGGACCAGCACATGCTAATATTAACATGTCGGAATTAGCCACATCTGATGGATCCAAGTTTAATTCTGCAAGATTGAATTCTAGAAATATTGTTTTGAATTTGGGTTTTCTTGGAGTAGATATTGAATCCGTAAGATTAATGTCTTACAAATATTTTCCAATTAAGAAACAAGTTAAACTCTTATTTGAAACGGATTCAAGACGCTGTGAGATTTATGGTAATGTTGAATCAAATGAACCAAACATATTCTCAGAAAGAGAAAGTACTCAGATTAGTATTGTTTGTCCAGATCCATACTTCTATAGCACCAAAACTGCTATTACATATTTTTCAGGTTTAGAGCCAGTATTTGAATTTCCATTCTCAAACGAATCTCTTACTGAGAATCTTCTTGAAATGGGGCGTATACTGGTTAATCAGGAACAAACCGTATGGTATGATGGAGACGCTGACGTTGGTATTGTTATTTATATTCATGCTTTAGGTGATGTTGTAAATCCAATTATAACAAATTCTTTAACTAGAGAAGTTATGAGGATTGATACAACCAAACTAGAAGCTATCACTGGTCATGGTATAATAGCTGGAGATGATATAATAATATCGACAGTTAGAGGACAAAAGTATATTCGCCTTTTAAGGGATGGCGAATATATTAACATACTTAATTGTTTGGAGAAAAATTCTGATTGGTTTCAAATAAGCCAAGGTGATAATGTATTCTCATTTACAGCGGATGAGGGCGGAACTAAATTACAATTCAGAATAGAAAACAGAATAGTATATGATGGGGTGTAATTATGGAATTGTTAATATTAGATACAAACTTAAATCCAATTGATATTTTAGATCAGTTCGAATCTCTTATTTGGATTGATAGATTTGATGATTGTGGTGAATTTGAAATATATACGAGTCCATCAGAATTCGTTGTCCAGAATTTAAAATCAAACTATTATTTATATTTAAGAGATTCCGATCATCTTATGATTATAGAGGACTGTAAAATATCAGATGATATTGAAGATGGCGGAAAAATCACATTTTCTGGTCGATCTGTTGAATCTATATTAGACAGACGAATTGTCTGGAAGCAGACTATTTTAACTGGTTCTTTACAGGACGGAATAGAACGACTTCTTAATGAAAATGTGATTTCACCCGAGATACCAGAAAGAATAATTCCAAATTTTATATTTGAAGCGTCTGATGATCCGGTAATTACAGCTTTAACCATCGATGCTCAATTCACTTATACCAATCTGTTTGAAACAATTCGTAATCTTTGTGTTGTTAATAATATAGGATTCAAAGTTACTTTATCAGATGATATGAGTCATTTTATATTTAAATTATATACTGGTAAAAATCGCTCATACGATCAAACTGAGAATCCCTATGTTATATTTTCGCAGAAATTTGAAAACATTATAAATACGAGTTATTCTGAATCTCAAAAGAATTTTAAAAACGTGACTTTAGTTGCAGGGGAAGGTGAAGGTTTGGAAAGAAAAACAACAATAGTTGGGAATGAAACTGGTTTATCTAGACGAGAATTATATACTGACGCTAGGGATCTTTCTCAAGAAACAGAAAGTGAAACCCTATCAAATGAAGCATATCTAGCTCAATTATATCAGCGAGGTCAAGAACATTTAGCGGAAACCGGAATCGAAACGGTATTTGATGGGCAGATAGATTCTTCCTATATTTTTAAATATGGAGAAGATTTCTTTCTTGGAGATATTGTTCAACTCGTTAGTAATTATGGTATAGAGGCTAAGGCCAAAATAACTGAGATTATATATTCTGAAGATTTATCAGGTGTGGAGATCTATCCAAGCTTTAAATTATTATAGGAGGTGGCATCGTGAGTTTAACGTTTGGTTTCTACAATTCTATAGACGGAGATAGAAAATATAATGCTCTTCAAATGTCATCATTATTTGATGGTATTATTAGAGATGGTATATTTATGTCTATTGGAGACTGTTTTATAGTATCCGAAGTTTCTGGGATGCAGGTAAAAGTTGGTACTGGGCGTGCGTGGTTTAATCATACTTGGACAAATAACGATTCAGAATTAATAATTGATATTCCAGTTTCAGAATTAATTCTAAACAGAATTGATACTGTTGTATTGGAAATTAATCATTCTGATGAAATAAGAGCCAATTCCATAAAGGTTATAAAAGGTACTCCATCTAGCAACCCAGTTAAACCAGAACTTATAAATGACGATTATGTACATCAATATCCATTATGTGATATTTATGTTGAACATGGAGTTACTTCCATTACTCAGGCTAATATTACAAACAGAGTTGGTACGTCTGATTGTCCATTTGTTACTGGTATTCTTGAGACAGTTGATATAGACGATTTACTTCTTCAATGGAATGCTGAATTTGACGATTGGTTTAATCAAAAGATTGAAGATGTTGATACGTTGATTGATAATTTAAATAGCACATTTCAGTCTTGGTTTGACGGTATTAAAAACACTCTTGATGGAGATATAGTTGGAAACTTGTTAAATCTAATAAATGAAAATGCAGATGCCATAGTTGATTTGAATTCGGAAATTGAAACAATGAATGGGAGGATGATTGATATGGAGTCTAATATTATCGAACTGGAGAGTAAAATTTCAAGTACGTCTTCTATTTTAACCGAGGCTGGTGAAGATTTACTCACTGGAAATTTAGTATCAATATATCAAGATAAATTATATAAATTACCGTCTAAACTTACACCTGTGACAAATATATCTTTAGGAATGCGAACTACTAGTCCAGTATATAGTGTTTCTGTACCATTAGATGGAAATAAAGTATTAGTTGCTTATAATAATTATAGTACAGGTTATCCAGTAGTCGCAACATTTTCTGTTACAGATTCCGATATTACAGCAGATTCAAATGCTCTTGTATTATCAAATAATGCAATAAACAGTATAGCAATAGTAAAAATAGCTTATAACAAATACGTTATATTATATTCAGTTAGTAATGCATCATCTTATGCACAAATTATAACAATAACAGATAATAATACAATTGTTGCTGAAACAGCAGTTACTATATTAACAAGTACTCAGCGTATGCTTAAAGCTGTATTATTAGAAGATAATAAAATATTTGTGGTTGGTTCTTCTAGTAGTTCTCATAATTCTTCATACGCACAAGTTTTAACCATATCTGGTTCAACAATAACAAAAGGAATGATAGTATCTTGGGTGCCATTGACCAATAGTGCATATGGTAGAGATTTAATTAAACTTGATAATTCAAGGGTTTTATTTGCTTACGATTATGATCAATCATATGTATTACCATTTAGTGTATCTGGAACAACTATAACAAAAGGAACGGCTGTTCAGATTAGTTCTGCTGGTAGTAGTATTTCATTATATGCATTAGATTCAGATAGAGTGTTAGCTTCTTATAAAGGTACAACTTATTTTGAATTAAAAATATTGACTGTGACTGATTTAACGGTAGATACTTCCGCTAATTCAGTTGTTACAACTAACGCTGCCTATCCATTTATAAGTAAATTCAGGTTTTCTGATACTGAAATAATCGGCGTCCAAAATGCTGTTGGTGTAATGAAAGTAACCGTATCAGGAACAACAATAACATCAATGACAACTTTGATGACTGATATATTTCCCTCTTTCTTTTTAACACCGTTCAAAATGTTAACATTAACATTAAGTAGCTCAGCACAAGCAACATGTACAATTGTTCCTTATCAAATGTACGATGCTACAGGATATGTAATTTCAGATACTGGTATCTATAATAATACGAAAAAAGCGGCTTATGTGAAATTTGATGAGTAGATTAGAACTAGTATAACACGAGGGGAGAAATTCTTATGGAACTATGGATTCAAATGATTATTACCATTGCCTGTTCGGTAATCGCATCTTCAGGTTTTTGGGCATATTTACAGAAAAATCTTGAAAAAAAAGATGTTAAAACAGAAATGCTCATAGGACTGGGTCACGATAGAATTATTTATCTCGGTCTTTGTTATATTGAACGAGGATGGATTACCCAGGATGAATATGAGAATCTTAATGATTACTTATATAAACCATACTTCAAAATGGGAGGTAACGGAGCCGCTAAACGCATTATGCAAGAGGTAGATAAGCTCCCAATACGTAATCAGGCACTACCAATCTCCAGAAACTAAATATTAAACCAATCAAATCAAGCGGATAGTTGTAAAACAGCGTAGGAATAGGAGTAGTAAAAAACGGGAATATATATATAACTCATACATTATTCCTACACTACTCCTATGCCCTTATTCCTACATATTATTTTATTTTTTCTAAGTGAAAAAATTCCCGGGTTGGGTTTTCTGAAAAACTTTTTAAAGGAGGATTCTTTATGGAGCTATTTGTTATATTTGGAATTGGTATTTTAGTGGGTATTGTTTGTACGACCGTAGCTACTCGTACTAAATCGGTCGGTTCCCTTAGAGTTGATACGTCGGATCCGGACGATGGTCCATATTTGTTTTTGGAACTGTCAAAAGACATTGGAGATATATATCGAAAGAAATACGTGACGTTTAAAGTAAGTCTTAAAAACTTCATTCCGCACGAATAACACCCCCTCTTATGGAACTAATTAAATCATTTATTGAAAGGAGAAGATAACGATGGATGAAAGCATCAGCGATTTGTTAGGAGAGGTGATTAAGACAGAAATTCGAAACTTATCTTTCTTGGAAGCAGGAAGTAAAGAAAAATCAACAGCTATTGAAGACTTGGCTAAGATTCACAAATTGAGAATCGAGGAGACTAGAAACGAAAGTGATATACAATTTAAGAAGTATCAGTTAGAAGAACAAGTCAAAGATCGATATTTTAGACTAGGAATAGAAATGACAAGTATTATATTACCGTTGATATTCTACGGAATCTGGATGCGTAAGGGATTTAAATTTGAAGAGACTGGAACTTTTACCTCGACGACATTTAGAGGATTGTTCAATCGTTTTAGACCTACTAAAAAATAGTTTTGATAGTTCCAAAGCGAGGAGATCGTATATAATACACGGTCTCTTCGTTTTTTCTCCGTTTCCTCGTAAACGATGGGAAACGGTTTTTGATAGACGGGATATTTGAGCGCGAGATTCACATCTCCTATTATGAAAACAATTTATAGGAGGTAATGTTATGAAAATCACTGATATGGTTATATCGGCTATTTTGAAGAAAGGTATTTTATATGAAGCAAGGAACGTAGATACAGATGTCGAATTTCCTATGACGATAGAAAACCAGGAACACAAAATTAAGATAAACATTAAATGTGAACATATGTCCCTTCGAATTGAGAAGGAATAGAAGGACGAGTCCCAACAAGGACTCTTTCTTTTTACGCGAAATTTACAACTTATATTATGAAAGAGAAGGCTACTAGTTTAAGTTAGACAAGGGACTACAACTAGGGAAAAACGTCGTGTTTATACGAAGTACTTGGTTCGACTCCAAGGTAGCATAGGTGTGTTTAGATTGGTCCTACACCACCTCTTTTTTTTACGCGAAATTTACAAGTTATATTATGGAGAAACAGTTAGCTCAATGGTAGAGCAACACGCTAATGTAGTGTTGATACAGGTTCGAATCCTGTACTGATTCTCTAAAACTTCTAGAGCCTATACAAAGGCTCTTTCTTTTTTTACGCGAAATACACAAGGACTATTATGAAAGGAGATGATTTTTATGTATTTAGAAGAAATCTGGAAAGAGGCATTCATAAATTCACCAGCCAAGTTTGAAAACATTAGAGAATCTGAAGAAGATGACGGACATCATTATCTTCAGGTTACGAGGTGCACTAACGAGGGACTGGTATGTAAAGTGACCGTGTCTCTACCAGGTCACGATTCAGTTGAATATTATAGTAAATTATATCTCTAATTTTTTCTAATTTTTATTTTTGAGCCGCAAAGGCTCTTATATTTTGAAAGGAGAAAAAAATATGAATAAATTATCAAAACAATCAGATACGATCTATGGAGTTTTCGAATATCTGAATATGTTAGTTTTAAAATTGACAATATATGGAATTTTGTTGGAATATTTTGGGGTGATATAGGTTGCGATGAATCAGCCTATAAAAAGATTGAGCTTAGGCTCTTTCTTTTTTTTTTCACGCGAAATTTACAACCGCTATTATGAAAGGAAGTGGTGTGACACGAATGTAGAATCTTAAGTGATTCCGCCGCTGTAGAAGTTCGATGCTCCCTACAGCCCTTTTTTATTTTTGAGCCGCAAAGGCTCTTATATTTTGAAAGGAGAAAATTATGAAAGGATATTTGAAACGATCATCACCCGCCATACTGACTTGTCTTGGCTCGATAGGTGTGGTAGCCACTTCTGTGTTGGCCGTTAAAGCTACTCCAAAAGCCGTGGATATTATTCGAGCTCGTGAAGGAATTGATCATGAAGGAAACTACTACGGCCCCACAAAACTCGAGGTCGTTCAATCGTGTTGGAAATGTTATATTCCAGCCGCTTTAGTAGGTCTATCCACAATCGCTTGTATATTTGGAGCGAACGTACTTAACAAACGCAATCAGGCATCGTTAGCGAGTGCTTATGCTTTATTAAGCGAATCTTATCAGCAGTATAGAAAGGCTGCAAAAGCCGTTTATGGCGAAGATGCTGATTCGAAGATTAAAGCTCAGATGGCAAAGGATACATACGTTTCAGCGGACGGATATCATGTGTACTCTGCTGATATGGACCTAGAAAGCGAAAGAATCTTGTGTTACGATTTGTTCTCTAAAAGATATTTTACATCAACAATGGCCGCTGTATTAAATGCCCAGTATCATATTAATCGTAATCTTCAACTTAGAGGTAATGTCAGTATAAACGAATTCTACGAGTTCCTCGGGATTGACAAAATTGAGAACGGCGATGATATTGGCTGGAGTATAGATGAGTTTATAGAAGACGGAATCACGTGGCTTGATTTCGACAATAGACATACCGTACTGGATGACGGTCTGGAATGTTGTGTTATATCCGCTCTTAGGAATCCAAACAAATTTAGTTTTGAAACTTAATACGCATAAATTACAACCACTATTATGAAAGGAGGTAATTGCTTTATGAACAGTAAACTAATTAAAATTCTCGGTATTGCGGCAACTGCAATCGGAATGGGAGCAACACTCATAACCGATTGGGTTAACGATAAGAAAACGAACGAAAAGATTGAGCGAAAAGTAATTGAAGCACTTACCAAAATAAATGAGAGGGAGTCCTAACAAGGACTCTTTTTCTTTGTTAGAAAGGAAGGAGGCGGTCAGAATCCGTAATCAGGAAATGTGCGATATAGCAATATCAATAATTAGCAAGTACGTAGACGAGCATTTATGTGCTACTGATTATCTCGGACAAGTTAATCCGAAAGAATCAAAGGAATACTTTGAAGATCTTAGTTATGCGAGATGGGCGGCTTATGAAATCATAGATCGTCTGAACACCGAGGCCGAACGTCTTCCTTCTCATATAACTGGGTCTTTACGAGAACCTGTACTACCAGTTGATATCATTGAAGGGTTTATGGACGATATGGAGCGTTATATACGCAACGGTTGTAGCGAGAAACACGAACATATATTCACCATCGCCAAGAACGTTGCAGGTGATATCATTCTGTTATTTTTATAAATCGAAAGGAGAAAAAATATGGGTAAATTAAACCTATCTAACATTGTCAAAAATGTACGGACGGTAATTAGTAAGCGAAGTCCTGAGATATTAACCGGTATTGGAATCGCTGGAATGATTACCACAACCGTAATGGCGGTTAGAGCAACACCAAAAGCTCTAGCCCTAATCGAGGATAAGAAGATTGAAAATGACACCGAGAAGCTCACACCAGTCGAGACTATCAAAGCAGCATGGACTTGTTATATTCCGGCCGCAATAACTGGATGTTTATCGATATTTTGTCTGGTCGGAGCAAATTCTGTAAACGCTCGCCGTAATGCCGCATTGGCCACTGCTTATACTTTATCGGAATCAGCTCTCAAAGAGTACCAGGAAAAAGTAATTGAAACCATTGGTAAGAAAAAAGAACAGACAGTTAGAGACGCCATCGCCAAAGACAAGATTGACCGAGATCCAGTTAGTAGTAAAGAGGTTATTATCACCGAAAAAGGTAATACCCTCTGTTATGATTCGATTTCAGGTCGATATTTTAAATCAGATATCGACAAATTAAAAAAGGTAGAGAACGAACTTAATAGAAGAATGAGAGACGAAATGTATATTTCACTTAACGAGTTCTATTATGAAATTGGACTTAATCCTACAAGTATTGGTGATGATCTTGGATGGAATATCGATCGTGGCTATATTGAATTAAATTTTAGTTCACAGTTATCGGACGATGGAAATCCATGCCTTGTTATTGATTATCAAGTTACCCCTAGGTATGACTATCGCTAGTAATAGTGAATACGCGAAAAAAACAAAGCCTTTAATGGAAAGAAGCCATATTTTGAAAGGAGAGATAACGATGGATAACAACGAAATCATGGTAAATGAAGAGGTTATGGAGGCAACGGAGATTGTTACTTCTGAAGCTGGTAAAGGTTTTAAGATTGCAGCCGGTATCGGATTGGCCGCACTTGGAAGCTTAATTGCTTATAAGTATGTGGTTAAACCGATTGTGGCTAAAATTAAAGCCAAAAAAGCTCAGCAAGAGATCTACGGGGAATATAGTGTCCTCGAAGACGATGAGTTCGAGGAATTCGACGAAAAAACAACTGAATAGGAAATAGACTTCTTTAAGGGAGAGCACCTTTAACAGGGTGCTTTCGCTTTTTTATTTTTGAAATGAAAGGAGTAAACGTAATGGAGGAATACAAGCCAAACTCCCATAAATTTAAGGAAGATCAAAAGGGGTCTGTACCAGAGAAAAAGGTAGAAAAAGTAATTGCTGGGACGGCGAAATCTAAGAAAAAAAGCGATATTCGGAAGTTTACGGATGTATTCGTCTCAGAGGACGTCAATAACGTAAAATCTTATATTTTGCTAGAGGTATTGGTCCCCGCAATTAAAAAAGCCATTTCGGATATCGTGACAAACGGTATTGATATGCTACTTTACGGAGAAACAGGTAAGACAAAGAGTAATTCCACTGCCTCTAAGGTATCTTACAGGAGTTATTACGATGAAAGAAATGGTCGAAGGGATTATAGCACGGTTCATACGAAAACCGGTTATAATTATGATGATATTATTTTAGATAATCGAGGAGAAGCAGAAGAAGTTCTGTCAAGAATGGACGAGTTGATTTCTACTTATGGTTTAGTTAGCGTTGCCGACTTATATGATCTAGTTGGCATCACTGGTAATTATACAGACAACAAATACGGATGGACTGATATTAGGAGTGCATCTGTAATTAGAGTACGAGATGGCTACATGATTAAACTACCAAAAGCGCTTCCACTAAATTAGGAGGAAAGGAGTTATATTTATGGTTGATAAATCAAAAACAATTAATCAATTAAAAGAGTCACTCGAAAAACTTGTTGAGCATCATAAAAAGAAATTAATATCATCATGAATCTAATTGAAAAGTTGGAAAATACGAATATTTGAATGAGGAGAGAGATAAAATGACAAGAGCAGAAACTCTAGATAGAGCTAAACAATGTGTATGCGGTCAACGTGAGAATGAATATGGCTCACCCGTAGATAACTTTCGGTCGATAGCCGCTTTATGGTCGGCGTATAAAAATACTGAATTTACAGCAACCGATGTTGCCATGATGATGGCATTACTAAAAATAGCTAGGATTAAAACTGGGACTGCAACTGAAGACAGCTTTGTAGATTTAGCTGGTTATGCAGCCTGTGGTGCAGAGATTGCATTTAATGATAAGAAAAGGAGAGGATAATATGAAAAAAATAGAATTTATGACAACTGTTAATAAGATTGGTTTTAAACTCAAAAAATATAGCCCCGAGATCCTTGTAGTAGCCGGGGTAGTCGGAACCGTTGTAAGTGCGGTCATGGCTTGTAAAGCTACTACTAAAGCGAATGATATTTTAGAAAAAGCTAAAGAAGATATCGACGCTATTCATAAATGTGCGGCCAATGAAAAATTCGCAGAGGAATATACCCCCGAAGACGTTAAGAAAGACTTGACTATCGTTTATATTCAGACCGGTGTTAAGCTTGCCAAACTTTATGCCCCCGCAGTACTTCTTGGTGCTCTATCCCTAAGTAGCATTTTAGCATCGAATAATATTCTTCGTAAAAGAAATGTAGCTCTCGCAGCCGCATATGCTACGGTCGATAAAGGTTTCAAACAGTATAGAAATCGAGTTGTAGAGTGTTTTGGCGAAGAAGTCGACCGCGAACTGAGGTACGGCATCAAGGCAAAGAAGATCGAAAAGACCGTCGTCGATGAAGACGGTAAGGAAAAGAAAGTAAAAGAGACCGTCAACGTTGTGGAAAGAGACTCATTGAGTGATTATACTTTCTTCTTTGACGAATCCAGTCCTTATTGGGAAAAAGACGGAAGTTATAATCGAATGTTTCTCCTAGCTCAGCAACAGTATGCTAACGATAAACTTAGAGCCAATGGATATTTATTCTTAAATGACGTACTCGATAGCCTTGGTATTCCTAGAACTAAAGCCGGTCAAATTGTCGGTTGGGTATATAATTCCGATAACCCTAAAGGTGATAATTACATTGATTTCGGGATTTACGAAGCCTACCGAAGGGATGAAGAAGTTTTTACTAAGGATAAAGCTATGCGTGAAAGATTTGGAAAAGAAGTATATGAACGAGTAGTACTTCTTGAATTCAACGTAGACGGTAACATTTTAGATTTGATATAAAAAAAAGACTACCCTTTGATTTTTGGAAACGGTCTTAGGGTGGTCTTTTATATTTTAAGAGGCCTTTATGCATTAGACTCTGTCAGAAGTTACTCACAATTTTGATAAGGACTCTTTCTTTACACATGTTATATTTGATATGTGAAAAAATTCCCGGGTTGTGTTTTCTGAAAAACTTTTTAAAGGAGGTATATTTATGAATAATAAAACAATAAATTTTATGATGTTTGTTCTCGGTGTAGCCGTCGGTTCGGTCGTTACATGGAAATACGTTGAGAAAAAATATGAGCGGATAGCTCAAGATGAAATTGATTCAGTAAAAGAAGTATTCTCCAAGAGGGCAGCTGAATTTACCGAGGACACATTGGTAAAGACTTTTGATTCAAATGACAAGCTTATCGAAGAAGTCCAAATAAAGGCGAACAATGCAAAAGAAAAGCCGAGTATTATCGAATACGCAGCCGGTTTACGCAAACTGGGCTATACTAACTATTCTGATATGGTTGATGAAAAACCCGAGGAGGTGAAAGAGGAGCCTATGAGCGTGGATAAACCTTATGTTATCGCTCCAGAGGAGTTCGGTGAATTGGATGACTATGAAACAATTAGTCTGATTTATTACGCTGATCAGATTCTGACCGATGACAATAATGTAATCGTGGATGATATCGAAGAAACGGTCGGATTCGAATCACTTAACGCTTTTGGAGAGTACGAGGATGATTCCGTCTTTGTGAGAAACGACCGGCTTAAATGTGACTACGAAATTCTTCTTGACCAGAGAAAGTATTCGGACGTCGTCAATAGAAAACCGCACAATAGAAAACCACACGAGGTGGATGACTAATGACAAAAAACGAGCTAAACAAAGAATACTTCGAATGGATGTACCAGCTCGTACGTAAAGATGGATATTCTAAGAGACTATCCTATCGGAAGCTTTTGACCCATCTACATGATATAGAGTTTACCTATATAATTAGAATGGATGGTAACAGAGCCGAAGATGGGATAGACCTCCGATATCGATTTGGATATGAGCGTCAATACAATAACACTATAATAGCAACATATTTGAATGACCGTCCTTGTAGTGTTTTAGAAATGTTAATAGCCCTTGCTATTCGTTGCGAGGAACACATTATGGACGATCCTGATATAGGTAATCGTACCAGGCAATGGTTTTGGAATATGATTTCAAACCTAGGTTTAAGTTCTTTGGACGATACGAGATTTGACAGTAGATATTTGAACCGCGTCATCGCAAGGTTTTTGAATCGAGAATACAAAAGAAATGGAGAAGGCGGATTATTTACTGTTAAGAACTGTAAACATGATTTGCGAACTGTTGAAATTTGGTATCAAATGTGTTGGTACTTGGACGAGATCCTAGTATCTTAGGAGGAGCATATGACTCATAATGAAGTTTTTAAATGGTTTGAATTATATTTCGAGCTATTTGCCGGAGACCGGGTCGCTGCCTGGTTTCCCAATGGTAAAAACAGCATCCACATAAGACAGAAGAATGGAGCGGAATTTATATTTACCTTTAATAGTCATAAAGATTGGAAATTTGAAACGATTGATAGTTTTATCAAGACAAAACGAAAGGGGGGAAAAGCTAATGGTTGAGGTAATCAATTATATTTTTGGAAACTTACAAGATTCTTCAGATGCCATTAAAAGTATGAAAAAAATACTAAGAAATCAAGCAATATTCAATCGAACGCTAACAGCTTTTGTATTCACTATTACTATTTATGCGCTTATGGTGGAAATCCATAATTATGGACAGGACAAAAAAATTGAAGAACTCAGTAATGAGATCGAGGAGTTTAAACGCATGAAGGGAGAATAAAATTCGATGCTTGACTTTCTTATGATTTCAACACGTAGCACAAAGCGTGGTATAATAGAAATCTATCCAAAGTTCATCATCAACAAAAGCTCAGATCTCATGATTCGAGGCGGTGATTTTTACGCTATTTGGGTTGAGGAACTCGGTCTATGGTCTACGGACGAGCAATGTGCTTTACAACTTATAGACCGTGAACTGGATAGATATGCGGAAGAAAACCGCCATAAATTTGACTCTAATATAAAGGTTCTGCATATGTGGGACGCTGAGTCCGGAATGATTGACTCTTGGCATAAATACTGTCAGAAGCAGATGAGAGATCATTTTTATATGTTGGACGAGAAAATTATATTTTCCAACTATAAAACTGATAAAAAAGATTACGCCAGTAAAAAGCTGAATTATCCGCTTGAACCTGGCGATTTGTCTGCCTATGACAAGCTGATGTCCACTCTGTATTCAGAGGAAGAAAGACATAAGATTGAATGGGCAATCGGGTCAATCGTAACTGGGGACTCTAAGAAAATTCAGAAATTTATGGTTTTATACGGTGAAGCGGGAACTGGTAAATCTACAATACTTAACATCATCCAGCAGTTATTTGAAGGGTATTATACAGTGTTTGACGCAAGATCCCTTGGTTCATCTAGTAACTCATTTGCTCTAGAGGCGTTCAAAAACAATCCGCTTGTAGCGATTCAACACGATGGCGACCTCTCTAAAATTGAAGATAATACGAAGTTAAATAGTCTTGTTTCCCACGAGCTTATGACAGTTAACGAGAAGTTCAAATCTACTTATTCAAATCGTTTTAAATGTTTTTTGTTTATGGGTACAAATAAGCCGGTTAAAATTACTGATGCAAAATCAGGTCTTATAAGAAGACTAATTGACGTATCCCCTACCGGTAACAAATTAAGTCCTCAAGAGTATAAAACGATTATGAAACAGATCAGTTTTGAACTTGGAGCGATCGCCTATTACTGCCAAGAAGTATATTTAAGTGATCCCGGTAAGTATGATGATTATATTCCAGTGGCGATGTTAGGAGCATCTAACGATTTTTATAACTTCGTTATTGATTCGTATCATATATTTAAGAAAAATGACGGTGTTACGTTGAAGGCTGCATGGGAAATGTACAAGACTTATTGCGATGAGGCAAAAGTAGCATACCCATTTTCACAAAGAGTCTTTAAAGAGGAGCTTAAGAATTATTTCAAGGATTACAAGGAGCGATTCAACCTTGATGATGGATCCAGAGTTCGTAGTTATTACTGCGGATTTCGGACAGAAAAATTTGAGAAAAGAACCCTTGATAAAGAGGAAGAAACTAAAGCACCGTGGATTCAATTCGAAAGTCAAGAGTCTATATTTGACAAGGAGTATGCGGATTGTTTCGCTCAGTATGCCACAGATAATGAAACTCCATTCAAAAAATGGGATGACGTTACGTCGAAACTATCTGAATTGAATACATCTAGGCTTCACTATGTTAGAGTTCCCGAAAACCATATTGTTATCGACTTCGATATTCCAGACGAAAATGGTAATAAATCTTTTGAAAAGAATATCAAAGAAGCGAGTAAATGGCCACCGACATATGCAGAGCTTAGTAAGAGTGGTGCTGGTATACACTTGCATTATATTTACACTGGCGATGTCTCGAAACTGAGCCGCGTTTATGATGACTACGTGGAAATTAAGGTATTCACTGGTAAAAGTTCGTTAAGACGAAAATTATCGAAGTGCAACAACTTACCCATCTCGACGATTAGCTCGGGTTTACCACTGAAAGGAGAAAAAAATATGGTAAATTTTGAAGCGATAAAGAGCGAGAAAGGGCTTAGAACCCTGATCAAACGAAATCTCAACAAAGAGATACATCCAGGTACTAAGCCTAGTATCGACTTTATTTATAAAATACTGGAGGATGCGTATGCTAGTGGTTTACATTACGATGTCACTGATATGCGCAATGCGATATTAGCATTTGCTGCGAATAGTACAAATCACTCTGACTATTGTATTAAACTAGTAAATAAGATGCAGTTTAAATCAGAAGAGACATCCTTCGGGGGAAAAAATGAAGACGCAAAACTTGTGTTTTTTGACGTAGAAGTCTTTCCTAACCTATTTTTGGTTAACTGGAAGATCGAAGGTGAAGGAAAACCTGTTGTGCGAATGATTAACCCCTCCCCTTCTGAAATTGAAGATCTGATGAAATTCAGATTGGTAGGGTTCAACTGCCGTAGATATGATAATCATATTTTGTATGCCAGACTTATGGGTTATACAAACGAGCAACTTTACGATCTATCTCAGAAGATCATTAACGGTAGTCCGAATTGTTTCTTCGGAGAAGCCTATAATGTGTCTTATACGGACGTCTATGACTTCTGTTCAACAAAACAAAGTTTAAAGAAATGGGAAATCGAATTAGGTATTCATCATAAGGAATTAGGAATACCATGGGACCAACCTGTACCAGAAGAGCTTTGGACTAAGGTTGCGGAATATTGTGATAATGACGTTCTTGCTACAGAAGCCGTTTTTAATGCGAGAAAAGCCGATTTTACTGCAAGACAAATTCTAGCCGATGTTGCCGGTATGACGGTGAATGATACCACCAACGCATTAACTACTAAAATTATATTTGGTAACAACAGAAAACCTCAGGATCAATTCAACTACCGTAATATGGGAGAGATGACTGAAGATAATGTTCTATATAATGAATTAGGAGATGAGTACACCGTTTTTGATGAAAAAGGAAGACCTATATTTCCGGGATACACATTTGAAAACGGTAAGTCTATCTATCGTGGTGAAGAAGTTGGAGAAGGAGGTTATGTATATTCCGAACCCGGCATGTATGGTAATGTCGCATTGTTGGACGTTGCTTCAATGCATCCGAGTAGTATCGTTGCAGAAAAACTCTTTGGAGAGGCGTATACACAGCGATTTAAAGATATTTTGGATGCTCGTATTGCTATCAAGCATAAAGACTTTGACAAAGCTAAAAAAATGCTGGGTGGAGCTTTGGCGAAATACTTAACCGATGAAAACGCGGCAGCAGATTTGTCTACGGCTCTAAAGATTGCAATTAACTCAGTATATGGTCTTACTTTCGCCAACTTTGACAACTCATTTCGTGATACTCGAAATAAGGACAATATTGTAGCAAAACGCGGAGCCCTGTTTATGATTAACCTTAAGCGCGAGGTTCAGAAACGGGGCTTTATTGTTGCTCATATTAAAACGGACTCTATTAAGATTCCGGACGCAACTCCCGAAATAATTCAATTTGTTTCGGACTACGGAAAGCAGTATGGATATTCGTTTGAGCATGAAGCCACATACGACAGAATGTGTCTGGTTAACGACGCCGTTTATATTGCAAAGTATAAAGACGGTAAACATGCCGGAGAATGGACGGCTACCGGTGCTCAGTTCCAGGTTCCGTATGTATTTAAGAAACTCTTCAGTAAAGAAGAGATTATATTTGACGATATGTGCGAAACCAAATCTGTTACGTCGGCTTTATATTTGGATATGAATGAAGATTTGCCAGACGTATCTGAGTATGAAAAAGAGTACCAAAAACTTTGGAAAGATATCAATAATCAAGATCTTCCTAATGACGAGGAAATGAAGCGTAAGTGTGAACGAGTTGAGGAGTTGAGAGAACTTATCGATAAAGGTCACAGTTATCGTTTCATCGGAAAGGTTGGTCGATTCTGCCCTATTAAACCTGGTTGTGGTGGTGGATTACTTATGCGTGAGAAAGACGGTAAGTATTATGCCGCTACTGGTTCCAAGGGGTACAGGTGGTTGGAGTCCGAAATGGTTATTGAGCTCGGAAAAGAAGCCGATATTGACAGGTCTTATTATGACTCCCTAGTTGATGAAGCTGTTAAGTCTATATCCGAGTATGGCGATTTTGAATGGCTTGTTTCAGACGAACCTTATATTTCGAATACACCACCTTGGGAAGACCCCGATAAACCTAGGAACGATTCTACACCATTTAATATTCGTTAAAAATAGAAAGGAGAAAAACAAAATGGCTTATAAAAATGTAGATAACATTATCATTGAGAACGCTCGTATTATATTCCGCAACTTTTCGGGAAAGGAAACAAAGTACAATCGAGCCGGAAATCGTAACTTTTGTGTAATTATTGATGATCCTGAACAAGCCCAAAAATTGGCTGAAGATGGTTGGAATGTGAGAATTCTGCCTCCCCGTAACGAGGGTGACGATGCAAGACATTATATTCAGGTCGCAGTTAATTTCGCTAATATTCCGCCTAAAGTAATTATGGTTACGAGGCGTTCACGAATTCCACTGGATGAAGAATCTATTAATACTCTAGACTTTGCAGAAATTCGTAATGTGGATTTGACTATTAGGCCTTATAGTTGGGAAATTAACGGTAAGACTGGAATTAAGGCTTATCTAAAGACAATGTACGTAACCATCGAGGAGGACGAGTTTGCGGCTAAATATGTCGAAGAAGAAGGTCCTGATGAAGTGCCATTTTAAAAAACATATTTTAAAAGATGGGTGCCGACTTTATATGCTCGGTTAAATGTCCAAAGAGGAAACAGCCCTGATTTATATTTAGATTCAACGAACCTATTGGTAAATCAGGAATCAGTAACAGTATGCTAACGATAAACTTAGAGCCAATGGATATTTATTCTTAAATGATGATATTTAATACGCTTTATATTTCCAAATCCAGACGATCACTATATTCTTCTACGGTAGAGCAATGAAAGCAAAACAATATTTAAAAAAAAAAAAGGAGGTTGATGAATGTCCGTTAAGTTATTTGATTACCAGTTAAAAGCTATTCAGCAGATGAAAAACGGCTGTATTCTTTGCGGCGGAGTTGGTTCTGGGAAAAGCTTAACAGCTTTTATCTTACTATTATCTTCAAAACGGCGGAGAGCTTATCAGCTTGATCGGTGGTGATTATATTCCTATGGACGATCCTCCTAAGGATTTGTACATAATTACAACCGCAAGAAAGAGAGATACTTTGGAATGGGAGGGTGAGCTTTCGCCCTTCCTTCTTTCTACTCATCCGGAAACAAACCTCTACTATAATCACAAGGTCGTCGTTGACTCATGGAATAACATCGGTAAATACGTAAATGTTACTGGTGCTTTCTTTATATTTGATGAGCAGCGTGTAATAGGTAGCGGGGTTTGGGTTAAGTCTTTTCTTAAGATAACCAAAAACAACGATTGGATTCTACTATCGGCGACACCTGGCGATACATGGCAGGATTATATTCCAGTATTCATTGCGAACGGCTTCTATAAAAATAGAACCGAGTTTACAAGGGAACACATAGTCTATAGTCATTTTACTAAATTCCCGAAAATTGATCGTTATATTAACACGGGAAAACTTCTAAAACTACGACGAAGTATTCTTATCGATATGGATTTCAAACGAGAAACGATTCCTCATCATGAAGACGTTTATGTTTCATATGACATAGAAACTTATAAAGATGTTTCCAGAACTCGTTGGAATCCTTATAAAAACGAGCCAATTCAGAACGCAGGCGAACTTTGTTATATTTGGCGTAAAATCGTAAACTCCGACCAATCCAGACAAGTAGCTGTTTTAGAAATCTTTGAACGACATCCACGAGTAATCATATTTTATAACTTCGATTACGAGTTAGAAATACTCAGAAATTTGGGTTATGGTTCAAAAGTGAAAGTAGCTGAATGGAACGGCCATAAACACGAACCAATTCCGAATAGTAAAAGCTGGGTTTATCTGGTTCAATACAGCGCCGGATGCGAAGGCTGGAACTGCATAACAACGGACACTATTATATTCTACTCACAAAACTACTCTTATAAGGTCATGGTACAAGCCGCAGGACGAATCGATAGGCTTAATACACCTTATACAGATTTATATTACTATCATCTTAAATCTAGGAGCGGAATTGACCTGGCTATCAGTAAGGCTCTTAAGGAAAAAAAGAACTTTAACGAGACTAAGTATGTTAAGTGGTAATTAGATAAATGATAAAAATTTGGAGAAAGATATTCTCAAACTTATATCAGAAACCAAAAAGAAAGGAGGAAAAACCTTGAATATCGTGAACCTTACGCCCCACGCCCTAAACCTGATGCCAGCCGGACCGACCGGCACGGTAGTTACCATTCCTCCG
>Ga0208461_1000496_pt1 | contig 38119 bp, 32 predicted proteins | sample AD_JPNTR4_MetaG_FD_184448 | JGI IMG/M metagenome (GOLD analysis project Ga0208461, IMG submission 184448) | Active sludge microbial communities of municipal wastewater-treating anaerobic digesters from Japan - AD_JPNTR4_MetaG (SPAdes) (version 2) | ecosystem: Engineered > Bioreactor > Anaerobic...
CCACATATTAATTCCTCTTTTTCTGTGACAGCAGAGAAACCTATGTAGTTATAACCACTATCTATACCAAGTGTGATATTTTGTGTATAGCTAGTAGTTTCATACAATAGCTGAATAGTGAAAGGTTTAGTTTTAACTACCTTAGCAAGATGTTGTTTTAAGAGACGTCTAACTTTACCATGCCTCTTAGTAGGCATCAAAGGTTTACCTTCAACAGATAATACATATACCATACGTAAAATCTCCTTTAAGATAAGTCAGGCCGAAGCCTGTAGGTCCACATCGCCAAAGTTATAGCAGGTTTAATGGTAATAGCACTTCTCCTACCCCTCAGAGTTGTTTAACTATTACCCTCAGAGCATGGGACTTGTGGAGCATCCCAAGGTGACTATATATTCTGCTATAACGTAGTCAGTAGCGATAGCTAATGACTTAGGCTAATCAACCGAGCTTGCATTTCTACAAGCCCCCGCCTCTATAGGCGGTGGGTAGTTGACATATGGACTATTTCTCTTTCCATTCTAATTCCGTATTCCCTTACTCTTTCTTTTATTTTCATACATTCTCATATCGGCCTTTTCTATAGCCTCGCTCAAGCTTTGGCACTCTTTGAAATCTACAAGGCCATATGAAAAACTCGCATCAGCTTTCTTTTGTATCCTCTTAATCAGATATTCAGGCTCTGCAGAGTCTACGAATAGCAGGAACTCATCCCCACCATACCTTATCAAAAGATCGTTCTTTCTCATATTCTCAATACAAGTCAGTGCGAAATTTCTCAACAACCTGTCTCCCCTCGCATGACCAAACGAATCATTGTATTGCTTCAGATTATCCAGATCCATGAAAACAAGACATGCACTTGTGCCACTTCTCTTAACCCTGCTGAACTCCTTCTCAAGAATATCAAGACCGGCAGTCCTGCAATACGCGCCAGTCAACGAATCGTACATCGTCATCTTTTTCAGATCTTCCAACTTGCTTATGTTCCTATACTGAATTTCCGCAATGCTCATAATCATGGATATCAAGTTGTCATCTTCATCGTTGTAGCGTTCAAAATACACCGTCACATCTATACTTTCTGAATCAAAACTCTTATCGAATCCAGCAACACTCCCGAAGATCTTCACAAATGAATCAACTACAATCTTTACTCCAACAACACTTTGAGTATTTGTGTAAAGAGTCATAGCAAGCTTGTCAACGAACTCCATCTTCTCACTGCAGTGTATTAGATCCACTATAGAAGTGGATAGAAGGGTTAAACACAATTCCTTATCCTGGTCTACCTTAAATAAACTGACGAGTTCCGATGACAATCTCTCCATGATATCTCCACCTTTCAACTATATTATCGAATACTTGGTCTAAATATTTAGACGATGTGATATAATACATACATAGAAAAGTAAGCCATTGACCAAGGAGGTCTGAATGTGAGATTCAAGAAATCTAAAATGAGAGATGGATTCACGCTAACAGAAACGATAGTCGGATTACTCTTAATCTCGATACTATTTATGATAATCGGAACAGGAATATCCGGCATACTCAATAGCTTAAATTCTACACGTAACCTTCAAAAAGTTGTCGAGTTAGAAACATTCGTATCCAGATACATCAACATCAACGGCGGTATTGGTTCAACACCAATAACTGCAAGTGAGATAAATCAAATATTCAACGGCGGAACAAACAGTTACCCAAAAGTTTCCAATATCAAAAAGACTGATATTGCGGGCGTGCAAAAATACGAGGTAACAATTGAATATCTGCAGGGTAAGACTCAGAAGTTTATTGTTTACAGGCACAAGGATTACTGATTCAGAGAAAGAACTGCGATTTGAGGTGAGTTAAGCATGGATTTAACAATTGGAGGCATGATAGCAAGTTTGGTTGTTGTCACAATACTTTTTGGAATGATGGGATTGATATTCAACGAGACATTCACAGCCCTTGAAAGCAATAAAAAGTACTTGGATTTTTTCACAGAGGCTCAAATGGTATCAAGTACTTTAAATCAGTTACTCTCACAAAGTGTTTGGACAACGAAAGATAAAATATTAATTCCCAATACGACGAGTGGATTTAAGATCGGATATTTTGACCCGAGCGGTGGTATGCCAACTGTGCAAGATTTGACACTTGAATACGATTCAGCGTCTCGCGAGATAAGATTCGGTGGAAAGAAGGTTTTAGGACTTTCAAATATGATTTCAAACATCAAATTCGAAGTCAACGATACCAATATACTCATGACGATAGAAACAGATAAGATAAAAGACAGTCAAGGAAAGAATGTAAAGTACACAGTACCACTACTTACCATACTCACGGAATCTTCGTAAAATAACAGTGAGTTTTAGGAATTAAAAATGGAGGAGGCATATGGAAAACATGCGTAAAGGGTTCATGACAGCAATTGTGTTGGTGATGATGGTAGTTGCAAGTATGACACTTCTTGTATTATACCAAGCAGTAGCCAATTATCGAGAGAATGCAATGTCTACGTTATCATCAATACAGAATGATGCTGACTCGGTAAATATGATGAACATAGGAGTTGGATTCCTAAAGCCAAAATTTTTAGGAATATTGGGCATATCTTTACTCTACAACGATAGTGTGCCAACTTGGTTTAACGATTTCAAAAGCAAACTCAATCAAGACTGGCAGACTTACATCACAACGTACGTTTCAACAACCAAAGCATGTAAAATATATGATTGGTCATCTACGGGAGGCCAAGACAGTGGGCTCATCAAATCAGAAGGTTCAGCCACTGATTTGTACAACCAGATAACCAGCTATATAACATCAAGAAACCCGTATCAAGTTGCTCTTTACGCTTTCCCGATGAAACAATCAGGTAGTACAACTGTATTCCTAATTTCGATGGTGAAAAGACAGTACAGAACACCTAATAACCAGTATAAATATGTAACGACGTACACGTATTGCCTTGTCGGTCCAAAATTATTTAATCAGTATGTGTATTTTACGGGTCAAGAGCAATCAAACATTTATTTTGTAGAGGGCGATATTATAGACGGACCTATGAGATCAAACGATTTTATATACATAAGTAAGTCTTATGGTAAGCCTATATTCAAGGGAACTGTTGAATTCAAAGGAATAAAGACCAAAGACCAAAGGGGAAAAATATTCGAAGTCGCAACAAATAATTACTCTGATTATGCTACGATGAATGGTAATCCGCCTTACAGAATACTAAGCGATACTGATACAGCAAATCTAAATTTCAGTTCAATAGCAAGTGAGTATCAAACCAATCTAAAAAATATGGTCAAGCCATACTCGGATTTGCAGACTTACCCAGCAACTCCTACTGGGATACAGTTTACCAAGGATATAACTCTAAGTTTTAACCATGGTACGGGTAGTGATTACAATTTGCTAATCTATGAAGGTTCAAATATTGCCGACTCTACAGTCAGATACAAGATAAATTGGAAAACAAGCGGCCCTCCAAATGCTACGGTCGTAAAGGAAACAAAGAGTGATAGCAGCTGGTCGCCAAGTACTCCAGTTGACACATTATTCAATGGTGTTATATACTCAACTGGTAACATAACCATAGATGGTGATTCGACATATCTATCGAAATACTACGGAAACTACACACTGTATTCCGTAGGAGATATCAAAGTAAAAGATAGACTTATACCGTATGATACATATACAAATAATACAAATTACTTTACCACAGACCACGAAGCTTCTGGTACTAAACTTTCTACAAGTACTATAAACGATATCAAAGATTACGTTTCAGCTAACGAAAAGTCATCATTGAATCTTGTTGCAGGGAGGAATGTGATAGTATCAGAAACAAATGGGATCAAGCCTTACAATATGAAACTTTTTGCAAGTATTTATGCATTTGGAGGTTCATTCCAAGTCGAAAACTATAATAATGGTAATGCTGGTCAATTACTTGCCTTCGGTAGTATTATGCAAAAGGTTAGAGGCTCAGTTGGGAATTTAAGTGGTGCTGGCTATGACAAAATGTATGTTTACGACCCAAGGTTCACTACCGCTGCATACCAACCTGCAGGAACACCTGCAAAGAACTCATCGGCAAAAATTCAAGTACTTGGCATAGTAAAGTCGAATAACTGAATATTTTAAGCACAAATACTAAAAAACGAGGGCAATCTGTCCTCGCTTTTATATTTACCAATATTATACTGTACAGTATAATGATACTTATCATATTACTTATCATATTACTTTCTTACTTTTTCCTGACCTTCATTAATTCCTTAGCCAATCCTGGTAATATCATCGGAACATCGGTTATCTCAAGGATACTTGGAATCTTGCCGGAATAGACCACTTTTCCATTGAATTCTATCTCTCCAAAGGTGTCTATGTATCTGTCATCGAAGTATACTTTGATCTTCTTATTCTCAATATCATACTCTAAGATATATCCATCTGCACTAACAGAAGACGTGTTTTCAGCTGCAAGTAGGTCGCCATACTGTTTTGCGAATACTTCTTCCTGGAAATGGTCTTTGAAGTTTACTTGAATAACCTTTCGTTGTTCATCTAAACCAAAGGATTGAGAGATTCGAGATCTTTCCAGCGCATAGTACTCTTGGATTATCTTTCCAAAAGTTTGTGGCTGCATATCGCCGAACAAATCACGTGCACTCTCTCCGTTTTCGATCTTCTTGAGCATATCATGGTTTTCCAACACGATTTTCAACTGCTCTTCTGGAATCCGACCAATCTTCTCAGCACACAATTTTATCTTCTCGTTAGGTATCGAAAGCTTAATTGGAGAGACTGCAACTGTACTGATTAAGTGGTTAACTTTCAATTTCAACGCCTTTTGGCTGGAAAGCAATAGATTCGTTGTCAAAAACACAACTGTCGATTCCGTTTCTGAAATGTCAGCCACCAATCCATACGTCATTATACTACCGTACATAACTACAACATCCCCAACTGACAATTCAGTTGGACTATTTTGAATTTCTTTGAATTTTGCTTTCTTTGCACCTTTCAAGAACGTCTTGTATGATTTCAATTCCCGTTGTAATATAGATAAATTCCGTTCTCTATTTATTTTTTTCTCGTTATTCATGATTCTCACTCCCCCGTTGAACATCCTGCTCATCTTCAGATTTCAAGCAAATTCTCTCATAATACAATTTCAGAAGTTCTCCCAAAATTTCTTCTTCAACGGAATATTTCTCTGCAAATTCCCTCAATGCCTTTTTAGTGCGCTCAACTATCTTGTACCGAGCATCTCTACCTTTATCAGCAAGGTAATTTGTAGGATGATTAAAAACATTGGCAATGAAATAACAGAGGTTCTCTATCTTGAATCCATAATTGATTAAAATTCTCAAGGCGTCTTCCGCAATGACAGAGGCTAGCAAATCTTCCAAGCTCTCGCCGGCTGTGTAGCTATTCATATCAACAATTTTAACAGGAAGGTTTTCATCATCGATCTCTTCAGTATCTGAGTTTGTTGAAATTAACTTTTCTTCATATGCTTTCTTCTCTCTAAATATGTCGAAGCAAACATTCCTGATTATCTCATAAATATACCAGAATGCATTTTCCAATTGTATCTTCTTGCGCCCTTTAAGTAATTTGAAGTATGTTTCATTAGCTACATAATCTAAAAGCGAGCCACCAATATATCGAGATAATGGTTCGTAAAATTCTGGATTGTTATTAAAGACAAAGGAGACCATCTTTCTTAATTCTTCTAATGCTGCATCGTTGAAATTTCCAGTTCGAATGAAGTTTTCTATGTTCCTTATTGTGATAGCCACATTTACCCCCTCCCAGAAACTGTTATTTTATGTGCTATAATCAGCTTTCCTGTCAGATATCCTTGATTAAGAACGTCTATATTACTGACAAAAAGTATTATTCAGATACACCCTTAAGAATAGTGTATAATAATATTATACCATATTTCATTTATTATGGTTCGAATGATTTGAAAAACTACAAGAAAGATTGGAGGTGGCATGCGTGAATAAAGGGCTAGCAAAGACCAGAGCGAAAAATGTAAAAAATGAGAATAAAGAAATCGAAAAATCTGTTGTCCAACATCTAAAATCCGGTACAAATGTATTTTTGACCGGTGCAGCTGGTGTTGGGAAGACCTATTTAGCAAATAGGATAAAGTCTCATTTCAAAAACGTCATAATACTTGGTTCTACTGGAATTTCGGCAATCAGAATTGGTGGTGATACGCTACACAGCTTTTTCAAATTCTTTGTTTCAAAGAACATTGAAGAACTTAAGCTATCAGATGAAAAACACATAGAATTGATATCCGAGAAAAAGAAAGTCACGAAGGTGGCTGCGAATGAGATATTCTTAAAAAATATAAAGGAATGCCTAAGAGTTGCAGACTTAATAATAGACGAAATATCGATGGTGAGTAAAGAAGTCATGGAAATGATAGACTACAGGCTAAGACTTGCAACGAAGAATATACCAATATTGGCAGTTGGTGATTTCTACCAACTGCCTCCAGTCAAAGCGGATGGCTTTGCTTTTGAATCACCTTATTGGAATTTCAAAGTGATAGAACTCACCCAAGTAAAAAGAACTGACGATGTTGAATTTACGCAGATACTATCATTGATAAGAATTGGGGACAAGTCCGAAAAGGTGATTAACTATCTGAAATCACTTCAAGAAAGGCAAAACAAGAGCATTCCTGTAAGGCTCTTTTCAACAAACGCTGAAGTTGAAAAATACAACAAAGCAAAGCTAAAAGAATTGAATGGAGAAATATTTGAAGCCAAAGCTACTGCAACGATTTTAGAAGAAGGATTTGAAAATGAAATTGGAGAATTCATGAGAAGCCAGAATATTCCTGAAGTTGCATCGTTCAAATCAGGTGCACGTGTTATGTTCACTGTAAACAACAAAGATGATGGATACGTCAACGGAGAATTGGGTACAATAATTGGATTCGTTAAACCATCCCGCCACCTATAGAGGTGGGAGATTTTGAGAGAAGTTTGGTCAAACGACCCTTATTCTCTCAGGCTGGTCTAAACAGCCTCTACACTGTAGAGCCAACAGGCTCATCAGTTTACTTATCCGCACAAGTGTGCGCCAAAGGTATTTGTTGGTATAATTATATCACATATTTCTTTGTTTTGCTAGTATCTAATAAGAAAGGAGGGTTGGCGATTCCTCTCCAACTTGCAGAAGTTGGAGTCTCCTCGCCGATTGAAGATGAAGATAAACTGAAACTAAAAACAGTTTTTGAAGTTGATGCATACCCATTACGACTTGCCTATGCATCAACAGTCCACAAAGTGCAAGGTTTATCGATACCAAGTTTATACATCGATTGCAAGAGATTCTTCCTTCCATCTCAACTTTACGTTGCACTAAGTAGATCATCAAACCCCAATGACCTCACAATGGTCAATTTCTCACCAGACAAAATAATTGCAGACCCTAAAGTTGTTCAGTGGTACAACGAAGTCCAAGGCAAGATGAACTGAAAACAAGAATATGGAAAATATAGAAATATACAGATGCTCCATCCAGTTGAGCAATCGAAAAATTAATACTGGATGGAGCCTTTTTGTATACTAGAATTAGAGAATAAAAAAATCATGCTGGCACATGTATAACCAGCATGACAAACATCGTATTAATTTAAGCCCTCAATGCCTCAGCTTCTATCTATATCTATTTCCTGTTGTTCCAGTTCATTTGTTATATCCGTATCTGTTGTCTCCAACTGCTGAGAAATAAGAATATGGATTTCTTATTTTTTGACCATAGCCGTTGTAATAATTTCCGTGACTGGATGACCAATTTCTTCCTCTTGAATAGCTACCTCTTCTGTATCCGCTTGTGTATTCGATACTCTTATATCTCTTTTTTGTTCTTCTCTTGACTTGCTTCATATATATGCACACAGGTGATGAAATAAACCTTGATTAGCCAAGTGATATGATAGAATAAAATTATGTGAAAGGCATATTACGTTAATTCAATCGATTACATTATTTCAACTCTTCAATCTTTATCACTGCTGTATACGTATTTTCAGTATTATTGTATGCATATATCTTGCCACTGCCGAAATGTCCAAATGCCATACCAAAGCCGAACGCAATTGGTATTGGGCAACTCATGAAGAATTCAATCCTATTTATTACCTTTTCAGCCTTAACTTTTTGGACTATACTCATCAATTCTGAAACTTCAATCGTCCAGTCTTCGACCGGCAAATTTCCTGAATTCTTGTGAGAAGCATAGATGTACATAAAGTCAGTTTCTGCTTCTTTTCTCACAAAATCAATTACCTGTGCCTTCAATTCATGCGAAGCCGTCTTTATAATATACACACATGTATCACCATCTCCGGACACTTCAACATCGAATCGCTCAAATGACTGTCTTATCGTCTTTATCTTCCTCAAATTATCTGACAAGTCTATTACCTTTGCGTACCCTTGTGCCACTTTGTGATAAACCAAAATTGGATACTGGGCGCCAAACCTAATACCAACACCCATAGCCAATGGCCCTGGTCCTTCAAAAGCAAGATTTGGTATGAAACCAGCCTTTGCAATCTTCCTCAGATTATCTCCACCCTCTATTGCTAATTTGTTCCAATCAGAAAAGTCCAACTTCTTGTACTTCAACAAAGTTGAAAAGCCAAAAATCTTCTCTGCCAATCTTATATCAGAACCATCTATGCAATTGCTCTGGACAGAAGAAACAAACTCAATGAACGACTCATACTTCTTTTCCGCATCATCATTATCTTGATATGTATAAAAAACAGGTACACTCGCTCCTTGTGCATTTAGGAGCATTATCACATCGTCAATATGCTTTGCATCAAGTGGTGAGATCAGAGTAAGCTTTTCACTTCTTGCAATCTCTTCCTTTTCATTCACAGAGTTTACTGGCAAAATATTGCGATGTTCACCTATCTTTCCTGTAAATACAAGATTTTCTGGCACATTCTTTGAAAATGCACCAACAGCAACCGCAAGCATGAAAGATTCATCGTAAAACATCGTATCAAAAACAACCGAGAAATTCTTCCCTTTAAGCTTACGTATAACATCGATAGATGCCTGCTGGTGAGAAAGATTTGTGTATCCAATCTCATCAATGAACACCAATGCATACGCGATTTTAGACAATGCCTTATCCTTTGACACAACTGGAAATTTCACCAGCTTGTACTCAGCTCTCAAAAGTTCAAGGGCTTGCTCCGGATGTATACCAAGCAACTTTCCGAACTTATTTATATCAACAAACTTTTCAGAAATTGCTTTTTTAACTGCCAAGAAGACCATCTCTGCACATTTCGAGGCGTCATTTTTTCTTACACTTATCAAATCATCTATAAACTCATCGAGACTTATTGCACCGGTCTCCAAAAATGCTACATACTTTTGCTTATCTTCTTCGAGTAACCATTTGAACAAACTAACCACCTCACTATGTATACCATCGATTGCAAGCTTCAATCATTTAATTGAATCTTAAGATTATCCTTAATTACACTTATCGGCAACGATGGCACGTTGAAAACTTCGATCATCTTTGAAAGAATGCCAGCATAGAGTACCTTACCATCGAACTCAACAATGCCGAATTTTCCAATGTACTCATCAGCGATAAACATTTCCAATGTGCCTTTGAATTCGTCATACTTCATTACTGCATTTTCTATTCTGATAGTATGCTGCCCTTGAGCTCTCAACATACCGAAAGAAGGAACTACAAAATATTCCTTTGAGAAATAATCCAAGAAATTGATTTTAATCTTGTTGTCAGAAGCATACCTGGCAAAATTCAGTAAACCAACAATTCTATCATTTTCCAATCGATAATACGTCTCTTTCAGTTCCCCAAAACCTACAGATGGGATTCCAGAAGTTGTCTCATTTGCATATTTCCCATTTGCTATATCCTTCAACAATTCAAAGTTTTCCAAAACTTTGGTCAGTTGTTCTTTTGTAACCCTTCCAACCCTTTCAGAATACTTTGACACAATATCGTATGGAACAAAAGACTCAATCGGAGAGACCGCAACTGTACTGATTAAGTGGTTAATTTTCAACTTCAACGCCTTAACACTCGAAAGAATCAAATTTGAGCTGAGAAATACAACTTCAACACCTGAATCCGTTAACTGTCTTACCAATCCATACGTTGGCAAATCACCGTACAGAACAATGATATCACCGACTGAAACATCCACGCAAGGATGAGAAACCTCTGCGAGATTTCTTTTGGACTTTTTGAACATCGACATGTACAAATGCAGTTCATTTTCTAATATAGAATTTTGCTCACCTTCAGGCTTCTTGTTATTCATTTGGTCACTTCCCTTTAGTAGCACTCGTTGTTGTGATAACAGTAGCGATGCTCGTGAATATCATACAGCCAATCAATACTATATACGTAATAGTATAATACAATCTGACAAAATAACATTATCGGCAAAAAGATAGCAGATTAATTTTATCGACTACTGACTTTATCAAATATTATCATTTATGCTCTTTACAAGATATTTCAGTTACTTCCATTTTGATTATGGTAACTCTGTTAACTTCTGCATCCGTAAATGCCCAGTCTTTACTTCCCGAGTAATGGTTCATGATACATTGAAATCCTTTCTTTTTTTCATCTATATCTTCCACTATAGAAACTATTCCTTTGCCTATGACGCTACTGAAACTGAACGAATAATCGCAAGCTTTCTCTCCACTATACAGTGCATGATTTGTGTCAAGCTCAAATCCCACTACACGATTAGTCCTTATCAATTCTATCTTCTTGCCTTCTTTCGCACTATGGAAGTAGAATACTCGCTTACCATCTTCCTCGATGAAACCAAAATTAAGTGGGACAATATATGTACTATCTCCATCAATGAAACCAAGTCTACAACAATCACAAGCATTAATTATCTCATTGATTCGCTCTCCATCCTTAACTTCTCTGTCTGCCCGTCTCATAATGTCACTGTACCTTCTTGGAAAGATATATAACGAACAATTTATATAATATCACAAAAGTGTCGTGAAAAAACGGTTTGATTTACGAGCAAAGTGAGCAGTATGCTGAGAAATGGATATCAAATGTGTAAAACAAAACAGAGACAAAGGATGAATAGTCTTTGCCTCTGTTTACCATAAGTCTCACACTTGGTTAAATACCAAAATATCCGTAGCCAATTGCAGTTTTTGCACCAATACCGTGCTCTCTAAGTGCTTCGATTAGATAACTCTTTGCTTTTTTGAGTAACCCTGGATTCTTGCTTGCAATGTGAAATCTGTATTCTGTGTTTTCAACTGTCAAAAATTTTATCGGATTTGGATCTTGGTAATCCGCTGGCGGTTCGTTTCCACTGTAATACTTTGGATAGTGCGGATTCATTATATCCATCTTTAATTTTATCTCTCCGACAGGGTAAGCATCAAAGAAAAGCACTTTTCCAGCATTGCCTTGCTTTCCAAAAATATCTCGGTACAAGTTTACTACATCCTTTTTACTCGTGAAGAAGTTATAAAGGATATCGTCTGGCACAATCCTTTTTGTTGTGAATTTCTTTTTGAAAGTCTCTTCTGAAATTTTGTTATCTTCATCATCAGAATTTTCGAGGATCTTTTCCAAACAACTGATCTGTGAAAATTCATTTATCTTAAGTTCGTCAAAAGTCTTCAGTATAAACCAATGTCTGGTGACTCCCTTTACAGCACTGCCCGGTATGTATGGTATACCGTAAATATGATGAAGAGTCATGGAAGTTTCTTGAGGGTGAGCTGCACCAAGCCCAATGACCATTCTCCAATTCATTATTGAAGAAACTGAATCTGTCGAAAATCCACAATTTTTCAAATTCTCGATAGAATGATCATGTCTTGTGCTTATTGACTTAATGAAATTTGAATTCCACCTAAATCCTTCTATTGCCTCATTTATGGTTATTTTTGGCTTTCCATGTTCAGAAGTAACTTTAGGAAGATTGTATACCAGCAAAAAATTGAAGCTTTCATCAACTTCGGACGGTATAATCTCTTGAGTATCCTTCGGTAGATAATTAGGGTTCCCTATGGATATACTCATTCGTCAGCTTCCCCCTCTATAAGACCTTCTGCAAATCTTCTGAGCCAATTGAAGAATGATAGAATCTCACGAGATGTATACTTGTATTCTGTGGAATTACAAGAAACTATCCACTGAACCAAATCTGTATTATCAGCTAGCCTTATTCTCGATGATGCCTCACTTTTTATATATTGGTTAATCTGCTTATAGATCAGATCATATGCATTTCCATCTTCGGATTTTGCTAAGACAAATGCAATTGTTGGACCGAGACCGTTAGAAAGTATCATCTGCGGTATCTTTTTTACGTAGGATTTGTACTCTTTCTGTTTCTTTGGTTCAAGCATATGAAGTGCATCTTTCACACAATTGTATGCAAACTCTGCTCTTCCTCGTTCAAGTTTTTGTATTAAATTGATATTATCGCTCATTTTTCCGCCCCCAATAACCTTATTCTAACGATTCCTTTACCTATGGTTTGATCCCCGCCTATGTTTATTACCTCAGGTATTCCTTTTTTGAAAAACTCAATCACTTTCTCTGCTTCCTTGTCAGATGTGTCGCCATGGAATTCCTTTTTCTTGTTTGGCTCGACTCTTACAGGCGTCGCCATTGCAATTGAGTAAAGGATCGTATCTTGTGGCAAGAACTCTTCAGTCCAGAGTGCACCTGTTTCGACAGTTCCGGTCTCGTTGGAAATCCTTGTCCTCGTTATTACTTCTGTACTCATCGATACGAAATCTTCGAAATCTTCATCACTTAGTATCACAAAATCCTTTTCCATTTTTTCTTTCCAGTATGCATATACAGGATCCTTTGAGAAGAGAAATTCTGAGAGCGTGTTTGCAATTTCGCTAGTTGTCTTATTCTCACGAACCTCGAATGTAAATTCCTCAAGAACTACCTTGTTGGAAAGTAGGACTTGAGAACCTTCCGAAACCGTATTTGTGACATTAGATAAGTCCCAATTATCAATGACCTTTTCTTGACCTGTCATATGCATGTCCTCGACGAATCTATTTAACACCATGGGGCAAGTTACCCAAGCAAAGACTCCTTTCAATGACTTAACTGGGAAGCACAGTACTTTTGCATCGGTAAATCCAATAGCACTTGCATAAATATCATCATCTTCTGGGCCGAAAACAAGTGATATACTATCAGTATCATTTTGTTTTGCCTCAAAGGCCTCTCTGATTGCACCTTTCAAACTTGAACCTTCGATCTTCGGGAAATTTGTATATCGCTCCCTTTGAATAGGAAGGTCCAAGACTCCCAACTCAGAACCACTACCAGCATGTAATGGTGTTTCCACGATCAGAAAAAATGGTTGAAATTTCTTGTACATAACTCTACCCCCCTTGTTTTTTGTGGTTTTCCAAGATTGTATATCAAAACCTATTTGGAAATTCTATAAACCAAATATTCATCGAAATTCGTTACTCTATGAATGTTGTTTTGAAAGTACTCAATGTATTCGCTTTTATCGTTTGAATTGTGTACATCATTACCTATTGTGATAAGTCCAAGGTAGACCAAGAACTTATCAAGGCCGTACCTATTCTTGTAATCTTGTTTTTTGTAAAGGATTCTTACTTGAAGATTATTCTCTTTGTGTTTAAAGACTTTGAAATTCTCAGGAAACCTTGAATTTGACAATTTGTGGTCTAAATCTGGATCTGTTGGATTCTCTTGTAACCTTCTTTCCAATTCCATAAATGACTTTTCTGCAATCATCTTTGTATTAACGTCCATCCCTTCCAATTCCTTGCTAAGAATTTCAGAAATTTGAAAGAGACGGAAAGAACTTCTATATCTTTCCCACAAGACTAATCCAATTGGATTTAAAGACACGAGATCATCAACTCTCTCGATTAGACTCTCGATTTCATCCCTGAACGGTGTATCGCTTGGTATAGACTTTGTGTCACAAACTTCTAGATCAAGCAAGAACTTTTCGTTGTCTTTAAACACTCTTTCGTTAATATCTATCGGAACATATGGTATTTTTATAAGAGAATCTGTATTTTCAAATATGTAATATATTGGGCATTTGAAGACTTGACCGAAGACCGTTAAATATGGTATCGTTGCTTTGTAACCCGATGTAACGTTTATTATCACATCGTTCCAATAATCCCCGGATATTCTAAAGAGTGCTTGGATCAAATTTGGCATTCCTTCAGTTGAGAACTTTTTTCTATCTTCAGTTTGTAATCCCTTTATGATAGCCAAGTTTCTATTTTCTGGATACAACTTAAAATCACCGATTTGCGGAAATCTTTCCCAGTTTTCCAATATCACTTCAAAAATGAGACTTCCCAAAATCGTATCGGAGACCAAAAGGTACACTTCTAAATCTTCTTTTACTTCTTCTGCAATCTTTGCAATACTCTTTATCTCTGCACAAACATTAAGCAATTCTTTTTTATTGTTGATGCTCCGAATCCAAGAATTCAACTTAGTCTTCATATACGATACCCTGTGTTTTTCCTCTTCAAATCTATCACTACTTTTGTTTCTTAGTGCTTCAATGCTGTTTGAAAGCGTAACATCATGATCTTTCTTCAAATAGTTCTCAAGAATAGAAGTACCAATCATAGTGACAACCTTTTTCATTCAGTTACCTCCCCCAAAATTGCAAGCCCAAAACCCTCTTTTGAGTACTCAATATCACCAAAGTTATCAGATATACTCCTAAAATGGAATGTACTTCTTATCCGTTCGGTGTTTACTGTATTTAGTATTTTGAAATAATATACACTTCCTGCTGGTACGGCCCTTCTTGCGGGTTTTGGTGCACCTCTTACTAAGTCCCAACCACCGACTGAGATGGACTTGCCAAGCGCACAAGCTACTAACTTGACTTTGATATCGTTGTATTCTCCTTCATAATTAGAAGGATCAATCCAACTTGGTAACCAACCATTCTTAAAAATCGCAGGAGTTGCGAGATAGATTTTGAAATATCCATTATCAAATTTGAAATCAATGGTCTTAAGTGCTGAAAGCAAATCCTCCTTCTCAATATTGAATTTTGCAGCTTTACTCTCACCACCCAGTTTTAGCACGCCAGAAGGTGGCAATATACTTTCATCAATGCCGTCAAAATCGATAACAAAAACTGTATCATCACTGAGTCGCACAAGTGGAATTCTGTACAAGAATCCTTCCTTGGAGGTAAATGTCTCGTTGTCCCTTGCAATACCTATTTTCTCTTCTATATTAAAGAACTCGCTACTTTCAACAATTTCAAAGGAATTAGTCTTATTCTTCAAATAGTCCATCAAATTGCTCTCATCTATCCATCCTTTAGCCTCGTCTACTTGACTATTCTTTTTCCAAATAAGATAGTTATCTAATTCATAATTTGAATGAAATAGCTCCGACTTCTTTCCAAAAACAACCGGTTCTGCTTTATTATCATTCAGAACCAAGTCAAGAGGTGCCGGGAAATATGGAAATCCACCCTTAACCATGTAGGTACCATTCAAAGTCAAAGTACCATACTCAATTACGTTGACTGTCCTTCTGCCGATTACTGACTGGAGTTTGTGAGTCCCATTGGCAAATTCTTCCAAAGTTCCACTGTTGAATATCAAGAAACTTCTAAGTGCACCGTAAAAAGTAGAGGGAAAAGGCGGAAAAGAAATATCCGTCCAACTATCACTACCAGCTGAAAAAGGTCTCCCAGCTTTAAAGAACAGAGTATCGAAAGGCTTTACACGCACAATCATTTCAGCTCACCACCTTAGAAATAAACCTTGCCAATTCAAGAAGATTCATGAACCTATCTACATTCTCATGTATCCCTGCACTGTGGAAAAGATACAGAAGATCATCGGAAAGCTTATCTACAACATGATCACTACTTTCTGTAACCTTATCACTGCTTTCAAGAGATCTCTTAATGACTCTCCTCAACTCACTTTTCAGTATCTCACTATCTAGTGAATATACACCATCTCTATTTTTCAGCTTTTCAATTGCAACATACAACTTGTATGGAAAAGTATTCGCCAAAGTCAAACCATTCCAACCTTTAAAATACCTGCTTATTTCCAAAATCTTATCTCCCGTATCTATTACTCCATTTCCGCTGTTGAATCTCCATTTACAGATGATCTCTCTCATTTGTCCGGAGTGCTTAATTAGAGATACCGCAAATGCGTCTTTTCCACTATCTATTTCTTTAGCTTTCTTCTCCATCTCATTGACTTTATCCAAGACCATTTTCAACGGCGCTTTACAATGAGCTATGACAACACCGCAAGATGCAGAAGCATTTGGCCCCATTGTCAGAAGATATTTTCCATCCTTTTCTACAAATCCTGTATCATTATTCCAATCAACAATGATATTATCACCTTCAAATCTCACATGACCTGAAAAGGCAGCTCTCAGTTTCTTCATTACATGGATAAGGTCTTGCAAATTCACAAATGCAAGCACATCGTCGCCACCGGCGTAGACAAGTTTCCCCAAGTGTTCCACTTCCACTATATGCCTAACGAACTCAAGGCTGTAGTTACGTAACGCAGTTGAAACAGAAGCGTGAATTGCTGGAGTGAGGACCTTCCTACTTGAAAACTTCTGTATTTCCTTTTTGAAATCCTCTGGTAGTTTCTCCCACACTTGTGAATTGTACACTTCTTTTATTTCAGGCAATTGCGCTCCGGAGAGCCATTTACCCATGTTATCGCCATCGAGCTTTATCACTGCATAATAAGGACTCGGATTACCGACTTTCTTAGTCAAGTCCCTCAACTTCTTTTTCAATTCATTCAATTGTTCATCGCTCACAGCAATACCAAACTCATCTTTGAATTCCTTCTTAGTCAACCTCTCTTCGAAGAATAAGTCTCCTTCTACATTCACCACGTCACGAACAACATCACCGAGAGTCTTTTGTATGTTTGGTAAGAATGACACACGTGCTTGATCAAATCTATTACCCAAAACCTCTTTAAGCGTTTCCAAGTATTCACCAAGCTCCTTCTTTCCTTTCACTAATGCCCTCTTCTTAAAATCGCTACAAGCAATTTCCGCTGTTGATGGGAAAGAAAAGTTCTTGAAGACATTGTCAAATACGTCGTTTAGGTAGACATCAAGTGCCCTCTTTGTAAAACACATTGTACAGAGTGTTTCAGTATTAGAGATATACTTACCAACTCTCAGATTACCCTTACCAGCACTAATTACACCTTCTTTTTCACCACACAGGTGGCACTTCCTACCATATTCTTCCACCTGTTCAAAGTCACGCAGATTCTTTCTTGCACCCATAGACTTCTCAAGTGCAGAATAGGCAAGCTGATACAGCAAGCCTACATTAACCTTATAGTCACCATGCTTATCCAGAAAAGTCTTCAACTCATTCCAACGCCTGATTTCATCTTCTTCGAAATAATCAGAAAGATCATTTGGAAGCAAATCGGACTCACCTTTACGCAGCGGAATAGCCGCCCAATAAACTTCCGGGAATCCTTTGTTTTGCTTTTCGATAACTTCATCCTTTATCTCAGTGAGCAAGCCAAATTTATTCAAAACAGCACACACCATGTTGATCCATTCTGCCCTAACAATTTCTTCAAGAGACTTTGCTAACTGTGCTATTTTTGCTCCATCAGTAAATGGTAAGATGGCAACAAATCTATTTGGAATCGTTGGTTGTTGCACGAATCTATCAAACGAGTGCTTTACTGTAATATTCATACCCTTAAGATAATTATCCATAAGAGGTTGACCATGCATATCAGGATAGACGATATTCGTAGGTCCGTAATCTTTCACAATCTTCTCAATTGCTTTGAAAGTCAGATATGAAAGTACAAAACTACCCATGAAAAAATCTTGAGTTTTGCGAGCTTGGGATATGAAACTCTGTACAGGCCCAATGCTCATAACAAAAAGAGAATTATTCTGCAAAAGCTGGGCCTTGCCGTCATTCGTCATCCACATAGAATTAATCGCCGATGATACCTTTAGATGCTCCCATATCGAATGGTCAGGGATCCGTGTATCTGCTGGAAGAATTGGAACATACCTACCAAATTCCGTACCTTCGAACTTTTCGAAAGAATGCTCAACCAAATTTCTCCAAAGGTAGAGAAATTTCTTATCATTTTCAGAAGGTAGATCTAAGCTAGAAAATAGTTCTTCGAATGCTGAGAATATCCTATTCACTTCCGAACGATCAAACTCTCGAACATCCAATTTTCCATCGGAGAACGGATGACGTATTTCAGTGAAAGGCTGGTAAAATACATCTTTGGGAAGACCATATTCCACTGCTTTCGGCAAGAAACTGCGTTCCATACAAGAAGCAATCTGGTCAGAAGAGGAAGCTTCACTGACATCTCCAACACCAAAAAGTTCAGCATACTTCTTTGCCCTTCTCTCGTGATCTGGAATATCGAGACATTTATCAATAGGATCATGTAAAAATTGCTTAAGTTTATCATTGAACTCGCTCATATCGATATCCCCTTTACTTCATTTTTTTGACTAATTCCAAGAACTCATTAACTTTTGACATATCCGCTATTTTAGCATCGCACACGTTGCTTCCTTCCTCTTTACCGATTTTATTCATATTAACATTCAACTTAAACACGAGCGGGAAGAAAAGATTTTGTGATTTTATTACCTTGAATATTATTGGAGATGAGAACCTATCGGACAGTTTCCCATGTGTACTGTACGGTACCATTTTTACTCCACTCCCTCTATGTATAATTGGCATACCAAACGCACCCATTTCAAATATGTTAGCTCTGTTTATTAGTCTAAAATTACTGAACTCAGTACCAATAGAATTAAGTGCATCGATCCAATTCTTCTTCGGATTCAATGGGATAATAGTATTTGGCAGAGTTGAATACTGAACAGTCTCCTTAGTACTTCTTGCCACATGAATTGATCCAAGTACAAAAAGATTTGCATTGATCCAATCACCAAGGGACTTTTTGTCATTTCCATTTGGGATAAAATTAATTCCATAACTATCGCCACTAACTTTTGTCACAACAACATTTCCACCGCCCCTGCGAGACCTCGTACCAAAACCACCAAAACAGATAGCTAACCAAAGGGCGCTTAAGGCATGCTTGTAGGCTAACTCATCAATAGAAGAAATTACAATATTAAAAACAAAACCAGGTTTCATGTATGCTTTCTCCTTCCCTGGCAAAATTGTGGAATACAAAAGATAGGCTATACCAGCGTGATCACCTTTCAACGATCTAGAGTCATGATCAAAATCCCAGACGAGCCCATAATCATCTTTTAAATTCCGACCAATCATATTTGGAGGGAGATTGTACAACACTTGAAGCTTTACCTTACTTTTGCCTTCACCACTACCAGTACCGCCAAATAGCTTGGCTTCGTTCACTTTAAGTTTTGCGATATCTGTTTCAGCCCTTGCCGCTCTCCACCAAAATCTCATCATTCCCTTGAACTCAGAAGGTCGAAGCTCTGGCGTCTTTCCATCGGCACCATACATGAACATAGGAGTTACTGTCTCACAAGTAAGCACAATTCTCTTCATTCATATCCCCCCTTGTATTAATGGTTAATACTGTTAACCAAATTGCATAATTTTTGATACTTTTCGCTATGCCCCACGTTGCTGTTTAGAATTTAAGCAAACTTATGTTAATTTTATCTAATGTTTCTACTTGCTACAATCATATTATATACTAATTATACAAAATTATAGCACATAATTTTTTTCTTTTCGTTTCCTTCGTAATATAATAGACAATATGTTCCACATTCCAAAAACATTAGTCGATCAATCCAATAAATGTTCAAAAGTGAAACGAAAACGATAATTAATCACTAGTAACAAAGAAGTTCCACCTGTCTCAGCATTCTGTTAAAAAATTCTAAAATATCGAAATAGATGTGGGAGGAGACTGTCTTAACACTTGCTATTTGCTACACGCAAATAAAAGGAACTACAAGAATACACTTATAGAAACTTGCTCCACTCGTTTTCCCGTGACGATAAACACCTCCATAATCTATGAAACTGAGACATACATCCATGACCTTCATTATTACATCTACTACCTACATCATAATAGACGGTACATCAGTCTACTTCCTGACAAGAATTTTCCAAAACTTTACTGTAAACACCCAAAAATTGAAGGAAGTTAACAAGACAAGGTGGTTTCCATCACTCATACGTGCAGTAAAAACTGGGCCTCACACCCCCTCATTTAGAAGTCTGTCGATAACAAAAGCATAATAATCAATATATACAAGGTAAAAATAAATTCCCTTATCCTTCTTTTCATGATGTCCCTATTTTTCATATTCTAATCACCCCCGTTTAGATGGTTTATCAACGTACATACGTATTATGACGTTTATTATTATCACGTTTACTATCTTTAGCATCTGCACGTTCAGATTGTACCTCACTTCTCTATGAATTTTTTCATTTCAGGCATGGACTTCTACCATCAATCAATCCCCTATCAAGTGGCACTAAAAATGCCCACTTCAGTGGGCAAACATATAGATTCAACAGGTTACACGTTAAGCTCGATAATGACACTAAGAACTTATAAGAGAAAGGAAAGAAAGGTAGGTATAATTAGACAATGTGAAGAACTGTCAAAAACCCATACTGAATCCTAAATATGGTATAATGTACATTGTTCCGACAGTGACCACAAAATCACTCGTTTCAGAAGTTGGGATAACCCAGTCTCCACCAACTCCGACATATGGTACTAACACACACATCGTCCCCCATTCCCAAAACCAATTGAATCCCCCCCTTTTCATACCATTAGCGCTATCAAAGTAGTTTCTAACTGCGGTACCGAACAAAATATTGTAGCCATTGTAACCAACAATCTGACCCTTATCACCATAAACCGCTCGACCGTACACCATTGTTCCCAATCCTATTCTTTCGTTAGCACCAGCATTAGCAGCTACCTGGCCCTTTGTTTGGAAAGTTATCGTATAACTTTGAATCTGATCACCATTATCTACCGCTAACAATACTGAAAATCGTTGCCCAGGCTTTGAAGACACGATAGGACTCTCTACCCATTCGTTATTTACGAAATTTACATAATCAGTAGGATATACCATATCACTTAGTTTTGTACCCGGTACCAAAATCGATGGAGGAATACTCTTATCTCGTTCAATATACCTAACCCCCTGATGCATTACCTTGTGTGAATTTCCATCTGGATCAACAAATGCCGAAGAATCCCAGACTATCTTGAGAGCGTTTTTCGTCTTGTTGGTTATTACAAAATTAATTTGCTTGATAGCTCCAAGACCGTCTGTAGGAAAACTAAATTCAAGCGAAAAACCTGGTGTATCAATAGTGTTACCAACAATCGAAGCACTCGGAGTAACAGAAACTATATCCACACCAACACCAAATGCCAAAACTCCAAGAACACTTAACATAGCCACAAGAACAAACCTTTTCATACCCTTGACCTCCTTTTTTCGGAAACCACAACGCTCTCAAGCCCAAATACACAGAGTAGTAACTAGGTTCTGTCCCCTTCCTTCCCTTTCTATCAACATATACGTTTCAATCAACAACTTTCTGACATAAAAAAGTAGAGGCAAAAACTTATTCAGTTCTTGCCTCTACTTTTCGTATTGCAAAGCTATACGAACTCAACGCTTCATCTCCTTCAGAGAGTAGTGGGTTCCCGACAGAAACGAGCAAGGAAACCGCATGGACTGAGGATATCTGTATTTCCATTCCTCCAAGGTACGGTACAAACGACATCCTTGCTCAATATCCTACACTCAATTCAGCAGATTTCAATTCCTCCAAGGTACGGTACAAACTCTACTTTATCAAAATTTTCTGTATTATTTCTTTTCATTTCAATTCCTCCAAGGTACGGTACAAACACAAAACTGCTGGACCTACAACTCTTTCCTGTAATATTTCAATTCCTCCAAGGTACGGTACAAACAAGGATTATAGATAAAACTGAGAAAGACAAAAAAGAATTTCAATTCCTCCAAGGTACGGTACAAACATTGAAGCGGTTTTCGATGATTATTTTTATACTACATTTCAATTCCTCCAAGGTACGGTACAAACAGAAGCTTTGAAGCGCATTAAAGCGCTTTCTGTGTTAGAATTTCAATTCCTCCAAGGTACGGTACAAACTATCCATGCGATATTTGGAACGTTGGGATTGTTACGAATTTCAATTCCTCCAAGGTACGGTACAAACTTGTCCACGATATAACGAACCGTATTTGATTTATCATCGTGTATTTCAATTCCTCCAAGGTACGGTACAAACTTACGTTATCAACGAAAGTGGACATAATGTATTTCTATTTCAATTCCTCCAAGGTACGGTACAAACGGGATGAATCTTAAATAAACACATGTACCACAAAGTATTTCAATTCCTCCAAGGTACGGTACAAACAAGGGTTAACGCTAACAAGAAAGAGATAAAACAATTACTATTTCAATTCCTCCAAGGTACGGTACAAACCGCAAGTGACCTCGAAAAGTCGTACATAAAGATAAGATTTCAATTCCTCCAAGGTACGGTACAAACAATGAAGAAAGAAGGGTTAATGAAGTTAAGGAATGGCTATTTCAATTCCTCCAAGGTACGGTACAAACTTACAGAGTACGTGGATTTCGATACACTTTTAGTTATTTCAATTCCTCCAAGGTACGGTACAAACGGTATGCGGGTCTCATCAAGTTCCTACAAAAGGGCAAATTTCAATTCCTCCAAGGTACGGTACAAACTCTATTTTCAATTATTTTCGATTATATTATTTTCCTAATTTCAATTCCTCCAAGGTACGGTACAAACATAATTTATGATGTTACTTCATTTGATTCAGTCAACAAATTTCAATTCCTCCAAGGTACGGTACAAACAGAAAGTCACGGAAGCTTTTTGGCAGAGATATGAATCATTTCAATTCCTCCAAGGTACGGTACAAACTAGAGTTCAATATGCTTATTTACCGGTTTCAGAGTTATATTTCAATTCCTCCAAGGTACGGTACAAACTAGAGTTCAATATGCTTATTTACCGGTTTCAGAGTTATATTTCAATTCCTCCAAGGTACGGTACAAACGAAAAGTTACACTTATTGAGAATAATCAATATGGTAGATTTCAATTCCTCCAAGGTACGGTACAAACGATGTTGTACAAATCGCTTGGATCAGAAAGATTCTATTTCAATTCCTCCAAGGTACGGTACAAACAAAATTACCATTATCATAAAGCGTAAATCGAAATTTAGAATTTCAATTCCTCCAAGGTACGGTACAAACTATTAATGTATCTGAGAGATTAGAGGAGTTGCTAAAATTTCAATTCCTCCAAGGTACGGTACAAACAGCGCAAAAAGGAGAGGTGAAGGAGTATGAAAAAAGATTTCAATTCCTCCAAGGTACGGTACAAACTGAAATGCGTGGAATAATGCTCGCTCGGCCACGCTATTTCAATTCCTCCAAGGTACGGTACAAACTTATTTATATGAATAACCTTTATTTTGTACCAAATAGATTTCAATTCCTCCAAGGTACGGTACAAACAATTGTTTCCAAGTTGTTTATTAAGGAGTGATGGAAAATTTCAATTCCTCCAAGGTACGGTACAAACATTAACTTTACAGATTTACTTGATATTATCAATGAACGATTTCAATTCCTCCAAGGTACGGTACAAACTTGATTTATAAGAATTATTTTTATGTTTATTCTACTACATTTCAATTCCTCCAAGGTACGGTACAAACGAGTTCCAGATAATATAACTGCTTCAAGACTCTAATTTCAATTCCTCCAAGGTACGGTACAAACAATAAAAAATTTTGACATAGGTATCCAGTCATCTTGTATTTCAATTCCTCCAAGGTACGGTACAAACCATATCTCAACACCTCACCTTTCAGTTTTTTAATAATTTCAATTCCTCCAAGGTACGGTACAAACGGATGTAGAGATTATTATATACATCCACTACCAAGATAATTTCAATTCCTCCAAGGTACGGTACAAACACGAAAAAAAGAAAAAGGATGGTGAGAAGGTATGAGTAATTTCAATTCCTCCAAGGTACGGTACAAACCTGAACCGATGCTGTTTTTCTACAGCAAAGGTTTTGATTATTTCAATTCCTCCAAGGTACGGTACAAACCGAAGACTACTCATCGGATTATTTTCATATTACAAATTTCAATTCCTCCAAGGTACGGTACAAACCAAAAAAATCAGCGTGGCTGGTGGATTTTTCTAAAATTTCAATTCCTCCAAGGTACGGTACAAACGGATAATTTATATTTCGTTGATAATGATACTTGCTATTATTTCAATTCCTCCAAGGTACGGTACAAACCATAAATCTAAATCCAAACCGTAAAAAAATTCATTATTTCAATTCCTCCAAGGTACGGTACAAACATATAATACTTGTTTCCATCCATCAAATCCATAATTATTTCAATTCCTCCAAGGTACGGTACAAACAGTAAGAGAAATACATAAATGTTTAAGAATTATATCATTTCAATTCCTCCAAGGTACGGTACAAACAATATAATACTTGTTTCCATCCATCAAATCCATAATTATTTCAATTCCTCCAAGGTACGGTACAAACCAATGCGATGCGATGTGTTAGAAAACTTGTGTAATTATTTCAATTCCTCCAAGGTACGGTACAAACCATAAAAGAAGAAGGGATAAGTGCAACGAAACCGCATTTCAATTCCTCCAAGGTACGGTACAAACAAACAGCCCTGCAACGCATCGAAAACTGCTTCAATATTTCAATTCCTCCAAGGTACGGTACAAACTTTAACTCTATAAAAAAAGGCAAAGGTGAATTTCTATTTCAATTCCTCCAAGGTACGGTACAAACGATAATTTGCCAGTCCTTTGCTTTGGAGAGCAGACGTATTTCAATTCCTCCAAGGTACGGTACAAACTGCAGGAACGTTTATAAGTCCGTTAGCTATTATGTATTTCAATTCCTCCAAGGTACGGTACAAACGTTGATACCGACGAGAGAGTTCACACTTGGTGCGTCATTTCAATTCCTCCAAGGTACGGTACAAACTCTCAACCTCGTCACACAAGATATTAGAGACATACATTTCAATTCCTCCAAGGTACGGTACAAACCGGGCAGTATCTCGTTCAGCAAGTCCAAAAAACGGTATTTCAATTCCTCCAAGGTACGGTACAAACCATAAAAAGGAGGGGAAATGAGATGGTGAAGGCAGAATTTCAATTCCTCCAAGGTACGGTACAAACGAGATAAATACGTGGGTGAATCGATAACAGAAATTGCTATTTCAATTCCTCCAAGGTACGGTACAAACACAGCAACGGGACGCATTTTGAGACAAGTAAAGAATATTTCAATTCCTCCAAGGTACGGTACAAACACTTGTTTGGAGTATTATGGCAGGTTCTGACAAAGCGGATTTCAATTCCTCCAAGGTACGGTACAAACGGAAAATGAAATTAAACAAGTACGAACGAGATGTAATATTTCAATTCCTCCAAGGTACGGTACAAACCAGAGCAAATGCAGGAACTGGTGAAAAGCAAGATACTATTTCAATTCCTCCAAGGTACGGTACAAACTCGAGGTTAAGACCGCTTCGTCGTACAAGTTAGACGAGATTTCAATTCCTCCAAGGTACGGTACAAACGGCGAAGGAAGTAGTTGTTTACGGTGGTGCGGGCAGATTTCAATTCCTCCAAGGTACGGTACAAACACTTCTGAAAAATGTCAATAGTTTTTTATATATTTTTTATTTCAATTCCTCCAAGGTACGGTACAAACTATATCATTTTCAATTTTATTCATCTATTTTCAAGATATTTCAATTCCTCCAAGGTACGGTACAAACTCTAAGCGCTGAAAAAATCAGCGCAAAAAAAGAGGATTTCAATTCCTCCAAGGTACGGTACAAACTCTTGGGAACGTGATGGATTTCATATTAGAGTGAAATTTCAATTCCTCCAAGGTACGGTACAAACGAGGTGATGCAGACCGAAGGTTTCCCTTACTTGGCATTTCAATTCCTCCAAGGTACGGTACAAACACACAGCAACGGGACGCATTTTGAGACAAGTAAAGAAATTTCAATTCCTCCAAGGTACGGTACAAACCAAAGAAGGAGGGGTTAAAGATGGAGAAAACGGTGAAGTATTTCAATTCCTCCAAGGTACGGTACAAACTGTTAATCACCGCCTTATGCTTTCTTTGCTACTATCTATTTCAATTCCTCCAAGGTACGGTACAAACCGTATTTTTGCGATTCCATGAGGCTTTTATAAATATATTTCAATTCCTCCAAGGTACGGTACAAACCATGGAAAGAACCACATGGAAGGAACTTATGCAAAGTCTATTTCAATTCCTCCAAGGTACGGTACAAACAAGTGGCTCAGAGAAGGAACACTGAAAGGTGTAAAGCTATTTCAATTCCTCCAAGGTACGGTACAAACGAAAACCGGAATACCTACATAAGGAAGGTGATAAAATTTCAATTCCTCCAAGGTACGGTACAAACAATATAATGGCGGATATAATGTTCAGTATTTCAAAAGTATTTCAATTCCTCCAAGGTACGGTACAAACTGTAGAGCGATGTATAACGCTCGCTCGGTCACGCTATTTCAATTCCTCCAAGGTACGGTACAAACCTGTACCACTTGGAAACAATCAATGGGGAGAAGGTATTTCAATTCCTCCAAGGTACGGTACAAACCTCCCTCGGGGGCAAAAAGAAAAATAAAAAATATTTTATTTCAATTCCTCCAAGGTACGGTACAAACTGTTACAAGAATTACCGAAAGCATTTATAGATGATAATTTCAATTCCTCCAAGGTACGGTACAAACTAATTGAGGAGAAATACAAAGAAGACTTACGTAAAGATTTCAATTCCTCCAAGGTACGGTACAAACCTTCTCTGCTACTGGTAACAATGCCTCGGGACTGATTTCAATTCCTCCAAGGTACGGTACAAACACGAAGCATTTTATCGTATCTATGCATTAGGCGAGTACGCATTTCAATTCCTCCAAGGTACGGTACAAACTCTTTGTCAAGCCCGTTACGAGAGCCTTCACATTGCATTTCAATTCCTCCAAGGTACGGTACAAACTCTACGGCGTCAGTTCATCGATATTTACAAAAGCTATTTCAATTCCTCCAAGGTACGGTACAAACGAATACTTTGATAAGAAGAGAACACTCATTGATAGTGTATTTCAATTCCTCCAAGGTACGGTACAAACCAGTAACGAGGAACGCAGGGTAATGGAAGTCAAAGAAATTTCAATTCCTCCAAGGTACGGTACAAACTATCAACAGCGGTTGCAGTTATGAAGGGACTGTTCACATTTCAATTCCTCCAAGGTACGGTACAAACAAAGGGGGGAAATGAAGAGATAGCTAAACGACTCTAATTTCAATTCCTCCAAGGTACGGTACAAACTAGAAGAAGCAAATCAAAAACGGTTAGAAGAGTTAATTTCAATTCCTCCAAGGTACGGTACAAACGCGATTGACTCTCACATTCAGTAAAGATACGATAGCATTTCAATTCCTCCAAGGTACGGTACAAACGAGGGATAATATGCAAAGCTTACTGCTACCAGCTAAGATATTTCAATTCCTCCAAGGTACGGTACAAACCTTAAACTCGAATAGCGTTTTCGGTAACGTTCACGAATTTCAATTCCTCCAAGGTACGGTACAAACGGACAACGAAAGCGATGGAATTTGGCAAGCTAACACAATTTCAATTCCTCCAAGGTACGGTACAAACTTTTGTTAAGCCAGTTAATGCCGTTGCAACAGTCATATTTCAATTCCTCCAAGGTACGGTACAAACATGATTTGATGTTTGGCGGTAGCGCAATGGCTATATTTCAATTCCTCCAAGGTACGGTACAAACCAATCAGCGGAGATTAGAATGCGTATGGATTAACTAATTTCAATTCCTCCAAGGTACGGTACAAACGCGAAGCGAACGAAAAAGAGAAAGCGTTAATTGAGGATTTCAATTCCTCCAAGGTACGGTACAAACTAACGCTCACAGGCATAAAAACGGGTGTTATCGTAATATTTCAATTCCTCCAAGGTACGGTACAAACAAGAAAAACCCGTCACATAGCAATCTTTATAGTAAATATTTCAATTCCTCCAAGGTACGGTACAAACGATAAAAATTCAACTTTGAAGTTTTTATACACATCGTCTATTTCAATTCCTCCAAGGTACGGTACAAACCATTACTTCGAATTCGTATTTTTTCTTTCTTAGGTGATTTCAATTCCTCCAAGGTACGGTACAAACGATATTGTATAGATGACGATATTTTAAAACCTATATAATTTCAATTCCTCCAAGGTACGGTACAAACTGTCAAGGAACACGAAAACGCATTTATCGTACTTCTATTTCAATTCCTCCAAGGTACGGTACAAACAGTAATGAAGAGCGCAGAGTAATGGAAGTCAAAGAAATTTCAATTCCTCCAAGGTACGGTACAAACCATAATGTTTACATTTATTATATAATAAAAAAGCTAATTTGTAAATATATATTTCATAAAATCTATAAAAATACATCTTAGTAGTTTTAAAGTAGCACAATTTTATTTTTAAGTAACACAATGTTCTGTCGGTCGGCTACGTGCTTTACATGATTTCCAGTCGACAGAAACAGTTAGATGAATTTTATATCTTCTTTCTTGTCTTCTCCAAGTACCTCTCGTCTGCTATAAAACATTTGCTTGAATTCATAGATCACCACAGCATCTTTCTCTTCTATTATGTGGTTTATTTCCGATTTTAGCTTTTCTAAATTTCCTTCGGTTATATCTCCTTCAAACACTGAATTTTGTACCCATATTAGGTATTTTCTACATGTCTTTAGCATCTTAGCAACTCTTTTTTCGTTTACATCGTAATATAGTATCACAAACATACTCACCACTCCATAACAAATGGTTGGTACTCTTCTTCTCCCATTATGTGTTTCTCCAACTTGTATATTTCCATTCTTATAAGTGTTCTGTAACTTACCTGTTTATCCAGTTTCTTTAGCTTTATTGTTTCTGACATTCTTTCTTCAAGGGCTTCTATGAATTTTGCTTTTCCTTTGTTATTCAGATATACTCTATCCAGATCTTTTTCAAAGTCTTTCTCAGAAAGTATATTCTTATTTAACACATGAAATATGGTTCTATCGCCAATAACTGGTTTGAATATCTCTGCAATGTCCAGATTAAGGGAAAATCTCCTAAAATTTGTTGCATGGAGATATCCTATTCTTGGATCTAAATGTGTTGAATAAATTTCTCTTAGTACTGTCGTGTAAATTAACGAGTTTGAGAAACTGATTATTGCATTTATTCTGTCTATAGGAGGACGCTTACTTCGTCTAAGAAATTTAAAGTCTTCTGAGTCTATTATTTCATCGAACGCCTTGTAATACTCTTTTTTCATCTCTGCTTCTTTTTGCATTAGATATGGAATTTCACTATAATTTACCAGATCGGGTAGAATGCTCTCAATCTTTTCTATGTGTTCCTGAAGATCTTTTCCTCTTCTATTGTAGTACTTTAGTACTTTCAATCCATTCTTTGCTGCCCCCTCAACAAACCTTTGGGCGATGATGATTCGTTTGTTGTTGTCAAGGTAATACTCGGCCTGTTTTAGAATAGCAAAGCCGGAATTGTTGTGTTCTCGTGGATAGTAGCTACCAACATAAAAACCATAATAGTTGAAGAATGAAAGCATTATCTCTTTCTGGGACAAAAATTCCAAGAGTCGTTTGTTTATATCCACTTCACCAAAGATCAATATTTCCCGAACATTTTCGACGGGAATGTATTTTTTCTCACCATCTTTTGTTTCAAACATTAAAGAATTGTCTTTTCGTACAAGTTCACCATCGGAAAATATGTAGATAGTTTCTTTCATACAATCAGCTCCAACAAAAGTATTCGTAAGAACATCTATCGCAAAATGGGACTTTCTCTGGTTTAGGGGGAAGTTCTGCGTTTATAAGTTCTTCTGCTTCTTTTTCGATTTTATTTAATTCTTCAAGTTTTTCATCGGTTAACTCCACCTTCACTACCTTCTTCTCTTTTGGGATCCTGATTTCTCCGTAATGTGTTTTTGTACCTCTCATGTACAATAGTAATTGGTACTCAGCACTTTTAAGCATTTTAGACGATTTTTTAACTTCTATCAGTAATGCCTGCCCATCTTCCGAGCGAAGTACATCGATTATTCCCTCGTTTATCACTATCTCTTTTTTGTCTCGGCTGTAAGAATCTTCAGCAACGATTTTACCAATGTACAAGGTGTCGTTCTCTTGATCACCAACAAGTTGGTGTGCCAAGAGCCACGCTTGCCTCTTGCACACCAGAAATGCTTGCATTAGGCTTCCGGTCATATGAAATCATACTCCGAAGAAAGCTTTTTTGTAACGAATTTTTCGACATCAAGACCAGAGCAGTAGTCATAGTAGTTTTCATAATCCGAAACGTAGTACATACCTTTTTGTATTTCATCTTTCAGCAATGAGCGGAGCCGTTTACCTTCGCTTGTTGTATAGTTGTACAACGATACTGTGAAAATACCAAGGATTTTGGAAAAACTTTTGAACTTTCTGATGTCAAACTCTGCGTTTTGGTACATTTCCCAAACCTTCTTTCCATATAAACAAGTATCTTCTAAGGATATTAGTCCGTAATCAAACAATAATCCGCGCCACTGTGGTATTCTGTCAAGTTCCACATCGCATGGTATGAATAACTGAATGTTGTCTCCTTCTATCAGTTTTATTTCTCTGTCTACTTTTTCAAACATCAGTTGCTCGAAGTAGGAGAAGTTGTCTGTCACAGTTATGATTTTCATTTGTTTTATAAGTTCATCTATAGTCATGTTGTAAAACTGTTTCATGTTAAGTTGGTTGTTTTTGAATTTTGAGATGTTATCTTCGAGGATCTTCTTTCGCATGTCACCTCGATAAATCCTTTTCCATGATGGGTCATCGAATATGTATAGTACAGCGTCTTTTCGAAGTCCATTTCTATTTACGCGACCTGAGACTTGAATGATGGAATCGAGCAGTGCAAAAGCACGAAAACCGATGTCAAAGTCTAAGTCTACGCCGGCTTCTATTGATTGAGTTGAAACAAGTATAAGTGGTTTGTCTCCATGGTAATTCTTTATGTGTTCGATGAGTTCCTTTCTTCTTAAATTTGTGATTGTGGAATTAAGGATGCATACTTCTGCACCAGCGAATTCATCACGAAGTCTGCTATACATATTCAAAGATGATTTAACGGTGTTTACTACCACAAGTATTTTTCGGTAATCGGATTTTTCGATGCTTTCATTAATATATGAACTTATGTTATCCTCTTTGTCGTTCAAGAATTCGCTCTTTACACGGTTGAATAGTGGATGTGCACACAACTTTTGCGGAGTTAGATCGCACATCATTTCATCACCGTTTGTAACGAACCTTGACAAGCTTGGTAGCGTAGCACTCATGATTATTACCGTTGTGTTGAAATATTTACCGAGTGCGAAGAATATTTGGGATAATATGTTCCAGTATTCCGGATTGTATGCTTGTATCTCGTCGAGTATCACAACGCTGTTGGCAATTTGGTAGAAATTGAAGTTCTCCGATTTCCCCTTTCTGAAGAACAGGTCAAAGAATCCAACGTGCGTTGTAAAGATGAATGGAAAGTTTAGAAAGATAGTGTCATAATACTTATTCTTTGTTAGTTCCTCGATTTGTACAGGATCGTATCTTTCGTTTAGTCTATCTTCATAGTCACTTAGGTCTATGTACCGACTGTCATATCTGGTTATTTCGTCCTGTGGCACAAACTTTGAAAAGTAGTCATAACTCTGCTCGATTATGTTTATGTACGGCAAAACGTAAAATACTTTCTTCTTTGAACTCATCATCCTTCTAATGAGCCTGAGAGATATGTTCGTCTTTCCGCCACCAGTTGGTACTTCGAGAAAGAAAACGTTTTTATCGCTTTTTTCGAATGTACTTTCGATATTTGCTGCAATGGTATTTCTTAATTGACTTATGTTGGTTATGTCTGCTGGATCTGTTTTTAACAATTCTTGGAATTGTTCATCTATGTATGGATTGAAGTTGTTCGGAATGTTAGTGGAAGATATATTCTTCTCAATTTGTTCAACTAATTGTGGAGTAATTGTATCAGGTTCAAACGAAAGACCTTCCATGAACTCTGCAGTTGCCAAAAAATCAGATGTGACAAGTAGTGAATTGACAAGTTTGTACAATAAGAATCCTTCTATACAGTAGTATTTCTTGAAAGCCTTCTTGGGCTGTCTTAAGTTGGATGCAATGTTTTGCGAGATTTCCAGTATTTTTTCCACGTTAGTATCTATGTTAATGAACTGTAGGACGTATCTAACTTGTGCTTCTTTCTTAGGATTCCAAAACTTTAGGTTCTCTATGTCTTGTAAAGAGCTGTGATGTCTCAACACACACGATGAGATCAAAGAGAGAAATATCAATTCGTCTTCACTTACGACGGACTTCTCACACAAGTCTACAAGTAAAGATAGAATAACATAGAATCCGACATCGCTATGTGTAACATCGACTTTCCCTTTCTGAAGCCCTTTTTGAAATTCTTCTGTAAGCTTACCAAGGTCATGGAATTTCGCTATGTCTCTAATTAAATCGTACATTTTCTCATCAAAGCCAAAGTGCGAAAGAAGTTTTGAAAAGGCTTCCCTCAATCCATGCTTTTCTACAAGTAAATCAAAATATTTTTGAGCCCTATCACTGTGATCTGTGAATGTTTCAAATGAATCACCCTTTTTATGGGCAAACTTGTCTTGCATCGGCTTAGAAAATGTAAACAGTTTCATCACCTTTCTTCCAAAAGTTCTCATTACTTCTTGGTCTTATCTTGTTTTCAGTTAGTACAAAAATATCTTTTTTGTATATCCCATACTCATCAAAATCGTATGGAAGTTCTTCGTAGATCGTGATTTTCTCAGGTATTTTTTCTTTTATAGACCACTGACTTTGGATAATCTCAACATCGTCTTTGCGTACAAGCGAAGCCACAAATGTCTCTTGGCCATCAAATTTTTCGAGTTGTAAAGGGATGTAATTCTCAAAGTAAGCCAAGAATTCGTTCTTACCAAAGTAGATTGGATACTTAGAATATTGTTTCTTGACCATTTCTTCAAGCGTGTTGTACAGTTCTTTTTCTTCATCCGAGAAACTTTCGAGGAGCGGAACCACGACTTCGTATTTCACTGGTTCAACGATGACTTGTTCAGTTACTTGCATGGTTCCCCCCTCTTCTTCTGATGCCAGTCCCGTAGAATTGTTGAATGTCACCAATACTTTTCGAAGTGGTTTTCTATACAATGGAACGATGGCAACTTTGAAGTTTTTGAGCTTTTCATAGTATTCAACCGAATCTATATCGTCGAACTGCTTATATCCTCGCAGGCCTAATATTGCTCCAAATATCCCGAGTAAAACCGGCTTGTGCAAAAAATTGTACGAAGTCAGTGCAATATCATTTGCGTCATTTTTCTTAAAAAGCGCCATGTCGGCGCCTATTTCAAAGGAGAATGCTTTCATCTACATTCCCCCTCACAACAGTATATCTTCTAACTTACTACCTTCCGGTATACCACTCACTTTTGCTATTGCTTCGTTGTAATAGAGCTCCACACTTTCGATTTTTTCGTTATATTTGGAAAGCAATTCACTGACTTTTGACAAGTCTATGACTTCGTCTTTTGAAACATCTACAAGATTTTTCATCGTGGGTAGAACAAGCTCAGAGCCTTCGTTCAATGTTATAAAGAGCAGCAATGCATTCTCAGTACCTATTTTCGTCGTTGTGTTCAAATATGTGACTGACTTTTTCAAGGCTTCTTTTATTAATGTGATGTCGTCTTCGGTTATGTCCATACCATCAGGAAGATTTTTTGGATTAAGTACCCAGTCGTAAACGTAGTATGATTTTAAGTTTCTGATTTCACTTCCAAGTGTTGTTTGTAAGTTCTCCTTTGTTTCGCCTTCCGCGGTCTTTTTCGTATCTGCTCTAAATGGTGAGCCAATATCCACAACGTACGGGGTGTTGATATTGTATCTGTTTACACCGTAGCTTATTTGTAGTGGACCGGTGAGAGATAATGTGTCTTGACCCTTTGCAAATGTTATACCAAAGAACTTTACGTCTATAAATTTGTTAAAGAAATCTTTTCTGTCAAGCTTTTCAACTTGAGTCTCCTTACCATCTTTATCTTTGATCAAAATGTATTTCAAATTATCTTTCAGTACGCCGGTCCAGTAATCGTCTGTTTCACTTAAGTCTCTTGGCTTTCCATCATCTCGGAATGTCCTCCAAAGAAATACGTTCTTTCCTTTATCAACCCAGTATCTGCGAATAGAGTATTTTAGAGCTTTGTCTGTTGCAAAAATTGTTGCGTTTTCATCTGGAAGTCTTCTTGGATATTTTGTGAAATCTGCGTTCCAGTTGCTGTTCTCACTTTTCAAAACGACTATACCGTAGCACCTCTTTGTGAATTTTTCCGCTGACATATCTATCATCCTCCCATCCTATGAGTTTTCTACAGTTGAATTTTCGAGTTTTCCTACGTTCTCTGTTCCTTCCATCTTTTTATACCATCTTGAAAATAATTTGCCTGAAAAATAACCTTCGAAGAAGAAAAATTTTTCATTTTTCTGTATAGCTTTGTTCGAGTTATCGGTGACGTTCTCTGGAGAAATCATTGTGTTGAAGTAATTCAAAACCAGCAAAAAGGCTTTATTGAATCCTGCATCGTCGATATCGATGTTGTGTTTGTATTTGTTGAAGAGATCAAAGACACGGTCCATCATAACCACCGGACTGCTTACGTTCATGAACGGTTCTACAAGTGCATGAGTTTTGCTGCCAGACTGCGACTGAGACAATAGATATCTGGTTATCTGTCCAAGTAGGTAGTAATACTCGTAGCTATTTTCCAACTTTTCCCGATTCCAAAGGTCATCCAAAGATTCCACTTTGTCCATATAATCACCCCCAAAATGTTTGTTCAATTTCTTGTAACTGTCGAAGAGTCTAATTACGGCAAACTGTTCTTTGTTACCATCTCCAGATTTATCATCGTAAAACTCACGTAGCTTTTTTGCTAATGAATCATAGAAGATATTGTCGATGACATCTTTGTTTATGTTCTCAATCTTTGCTCTGTACACGAAGTCGAAGATGAGTTCTCTGTATTTGTATATGTTGCTAACCAGTCTTTCATCTTTTAGAGTAGAGCTCCCGAAATAATTGAATTTCAATTTGTCTTCAAAAAGTGTGTTTAACTCATCTTCTATATCGAATATGGTTGCGTCTTCTGAGAAGTTATATCTGAAGTTAGAAACGTAATCTACAAAGACGAAGTCTTGTCTACCGGAAATGATGAGGTAAAAATCTAATACGTCTCTTTGGGATGCTACGTTCTTTAGGATCTCTCTAAACGTGTTCTTCCTGAGTTCTGGACCACCTTCAAATATATTTCTGAGAATATCTATTTCTTCGTCTTCTAAATCTTCGTCGATGAATAGTGGAAATATATTTATCTTCCTTAAGAACTTCTGGTAAAACTTGACAAGTTCCAGTGAGCAGTCACGACATATCAAAGTATTGAGGCTTTCTTTCCTACCAATGTGCGAAATAAACAATTTCTTGGAATTCATGTTGTGAAAGATCACAGGAATCGATACTTTGTCCTTCTTCCCACATATGGAACACGTCCCGTCACGCACGAACTTTCCGCTCTCGTCTAAGAAAACCTTGTTTCTCAAATATGAATAGTAGAAATTCTCGTATAGAGATGTATCTGGTAATTCGAAGACAAAATATGTGTTTTTTAAGAAATTTGTTGATTTTTTCTTAGCTTTCGTGTCAGCTTCGATTGTAGCAATTGTACTTTTGACCTTATCTGCAATAAATTTTGCCTCGCTGTCTTCTAGCACAAGCTTATCCAAAATCTTTTCATCAACTATGTTAAGGAATTCAAGCCTCTTCTCTTTATAGACGACTTGTAACTTCTCTTCCAAACTCTTCTTTCCTTCTTTTGGCAGCTGAAATATAAACAGATTGTACGAGTTTACTCCTTTGTTGCCCATGATACTTTTGTTACCCATCTCATCTCCAGGAAGCTTTCTTGTCAGTTCTTCGACGTTGCGGAGGACTTTTCTGAGATCGTCGGATACCTCACTCATCTTCTTTATGTCGTCTATAGGCGGTAGATTTTCATATAGCTCATCGTCAACGACGAAATATAGTTTTGTTTTGTCTTCAAGCGGCATGACTACATAGAAGAATTGTTTACTGTCTTCAAAAGAAGAATCGTAGAAACCACTTTCCTGAAGCTGTTTGGAAAATTGAACCATTTGCTTGAACATTACATCACCTCCTCATTCGATGAAACCGAAACCTTGTGAGTTCTTACTTCCAAGTCCCGCATCGTAAACGAATGATAGAACCTTTGGATTGCCTTTCAAATTGTATTTGCCTTTCCAACCTTCAACTATGTACTTTTTATCACCAAAACCATAATACACAACTCTTTTGTATTTCTTCTCAGCTTTCTCACCACCAAAGAGCGGAGTTATCTCTATTTCCTCACTCAGTGGCTCGTTGTAGAATGCTTGCCATTTGTCTCTTATATTGATGTTTATAAGCTCTTTGAATTCTTTGTCAAATGGAGAATAGTACTGTGTCTTGTTTCTTCCATTTTCCATGAATGTTCTGTGAACCTCTATAGGAGTCAGTGCAACTATGTCGATGGAGTGAGGTGTTTCAAATACCTTTTGAATAGCCGTGACAACCGATAGATAAATTTCGTTTTCACCTATTCTAAATCTGTCGTTTTTGACAAGACCGTTAATGAGGTCTTCTATCAGATCATCAACAGGAGATGAAATGTAGAAGCTTATCTTCTGACCAAAGTCGAATATTTTCATTTTCTCAAAATACTTTGCCTCTTCCAATATCCAAGAAAAGCAAAATAGTGAGAATTTTCTATCACTTCTGTAACCCTCTTCGTGAACAAAATTTCTAACTTTCTGGCTAAAAATGTTGTATATGAGAGCTTGAACATACTTTGTGTATCCAACTGGAAGAATTATGTTGTTTTTCGATACAAACTCGATTCTTAATCGCATGTTTCTACCCCTCTCACCTATTTAAGTTTGGAATGCATGTTGTTTCTTTGTTCGATATTTTGCGATAATGTAACTATATATATGTCTATTGTATCATTTATCTTAATAGAAACAAAGAAAATTATATGGAATCTTCTATCAGATATCTCTTATCAGAATCACTTATGACTCATCGCTATAAGAAACGTTAAGAACTGGCGAAATCTGACATATTTGTCAAGAATCTTTTGAATAATTTTCATGACTTCGTCAGCTCCTTAATTTGAGAAGGTTGCAAATTAAAGGGTTTTGAGATGGAATCGAGGAATTATGTGAGGGGAAATGAATATACAATTTCTGACTTGCAGCAGAAAAGACGATAGAGGCGATGTAAGCAGAAATATATAGTGAAAATAATAACGAATAGTATAAACCTACGTGTCAAAAAACGTATTAGATATATATGAAATAGTCTCGCAACCAATGAGGTTGATGGAGAATCAATAAAAATAAAAGCACGTACAATTATGTACGCGCCATTCATTATTTGGATTTTTGGGCCACTTTCACTATACACTTTTCCCAAATTCATTTTACTACAACGCATATTATATCACACGGCGAAATGTTTGTCAAGTACTCGCGTTAGATCATATTAAATGTCTTTGAAAAAGATTGGTTAGATCGTATTTGCATGTCTTTGAAATGATATCAAATCCTTGACTCTTTTGGGAGGAGGCAGGGAT
>Ga0208461_1000498_pt1 | contig 38078 bp, 28 predicted proteins | sample AD_JPNTR4_MetaG_FD_184448 | JGI IMG/M metagenome (GOLD analysis project Ga0208461, IMG submission 184448) | Active sludge microbial communities of municipal wastewater-treating anaerobic digesters from Japan - AD_JPNTR4_MetaG (SPAdes) (version 2) | ecosystem: Engineered > Bioreactor > Anaerobic...
CGCTCGTCGTTCATGCAAAGAAAACCACCGATGTTCACCAGGCAATCTTTTTTACCACTCATCGTGCAACCATCGGCGTAACTGAACATCTCGTGCACAATTTCGGCAATGGTTTTGTCGGCATATCCTTCTTCCTGCTCCTTGATGAAAAAAGCATTTTCAACACAGCGTGTTGCATCGAAAAATATGCCGATGCCATATTGACGAGCAAGTTTGTGCACCTCGCGCATATTTTTCATCGATACAGGTTGGCCTCCGGCCATATTTACGGTAACGGCAAGACAAATGTACGCAATATTTTCGGCGCCATGTTCGTCGATCAACCGTTGCAGTTTAGCCAGATCGATATCGCCCTTGAAAGGTACGTTCAGTTGTGCATCATGCGCTTCATCGCGAATTACATCCACAAAAATTCCCCCGTTTCGTTCCTGATGATAACGCGTGGTAGTGAAATACATGTTTCCGGGAACATACTGACCCGGCTTGATATGGATTTGCGAGAGCAAATTCTCTGCGCCACGTCCTTGATGAGTAGGCACAATATGCTTGAAACCAAAAAGTTCCTGTACTGTTTCCTGTAGATGAAAAAAGTTGCGACTGCCGGCATAAGCTTCGTCACCCATCATAATGCCGGCCCATTGACGATCGCTCATGGCATTAGTGCCACTATCGGTTAACAAATCGATATAAACATCTTCCGAATTGATAAGAAAAGTGTTGTAACCTGCATCTCTGATGATTTGTGCACGCTCGTCACGCGTATTCATTTTTACCGTCTCTACAGCTTTGATGCGAAAAGGTTCGGCAGGAAAATTGTCGTAATTCATAATAGCATTATTTAAGAAAATTGGTTTATTTTTTCAAGTACGTTAGTTTAAAACTATGCACATTTAGTGCAAGACTTTAGTTTTTATAAAACTCTTATTAAATTTGCCATAAAAAAATGAGATGGAAAATCGACAAGGCAGTCATAGTATATACAGTTTGCAAGTGCATATAGTATGGATAACGAAGTATCGTTATGCAGTATTACAAGGAGAAATACAAATACGTTGTCGAGATATTATACGCCAGGTATGTAACAGCATGGACATAGAGATTTTAAAAGGAGTGGTGAGTAAGGATCATGTCCATTTACATATAAGTTATCCACCTCAATTAAGTTTAAGTGATATAGTAAAGCGATTAAAAGGGAGAAGTTCACGGATGTTGTTGCAGGAATTTCCGGAGTTGCATCGTCGGTATTGGGGTAATCATTTTTGGGGGATAGGTTATGGATGTTGGAGCACGGGCAATGTAACAGATGAGATGATAAATTCATATTTAGAGCATCACAAAAGTCAACCCAATTCAGATGAGAATTTCATTCTTGAATAATTTTAATGAACTTCAGTTTAACATTTTAATTGACTTGTAGTCAAAATTCAGGCGAATTCTATTCGCAATCCAACCTATGGATTTTCAATCCATAGTATTTGAGTTTTCTTTACAAATGTATAGCATTACGACCAAATATCAAAGAATAATGATAATATTTTTATCAAAATATCAATTTAAGGCATAAATGAAAAACCGTAACGTAAGAATTAACGGTTTTCCTTATAAAACAGTGTTCCATTGGCCTGAGCAGTAGGCATCACAATCATATCGTTGATATTGACGTGTGGCGGACGCGAGACACAAAACCAAATGCACTCTGCGATATCTTCGGCAACCAAATTTTCGAAGCCATCATACACCTGATCGGCACGTTGTTGGTCGCCGTGAAAACGCACAAGCGAAAATTCTGTTTCCACTGCTCCCGGGCAAATTTGAGTCACCCTTATATTATAGGGCAACATATCTATACGCATGGCTTTGGAGATAGCATCCACCGCATGTTTGCTCGCACAGTAAACATTGCCATTGGGATATACTTCTTTACCTGCAATGGAGCCAATGTTGATGATTTGTCCCTGTTTGCGATCGATCATTCCGGGGGCAATTGCCCGCGTAACGTAAAGCATTCCCTTTACATTGGTATCAATCATACGTTCCCAATCGTCGATATCGCCCTCCTGTATAGGCGACAAACCGGCAGCCAACCCGGCATTATTGATCAAAACATCCACATCCCTCCATTCGGAAGGCAAATGACCTAAATATATTTCGACTTCGTGCCTGTCGCGAACATCAAAAGCCAAAGGTAATACCCGTATGGAGGTTGATCGAAGTTTGTCGGCGAGCAATTCGAGACGATCAGCACGGCGTCCGGTGATAATAACATTCCATCCTTCATTTGCAAATTTCATGGCGGCGGCTTCTCCTATTCCGGAAGTAGCGCCGGTAATCAATGCTATTTTGTTCATAGATTATTGAATTTAAATCGAACCAAAAGTACCCAAAAAAAGCTGAAAACATCAAAAGTAGCAAGAAAAAAAGTAATTTTACAGTCGAATATTAACTTCAGACACTATGAAACCTGACTTTGTAACTGTCAAAACCTTCAACTTTCCGTCAGAAGTGGCGGTAGTACAATCTTACATGGATATGCGAGGAATCGAAACCTATCTGAAAAATATGACATCGAATCGCTTAGCTTATACTTTAGGCGACATTGAGATGCAAGTAAAAAGCGAAGATGCCGAGATCGCAAAACAAGCCCTGATTGAAGGGGGATTTGCAAAACCGGAAGACTTTGAAGAATAAACAGACAATGAATATTAATTGAAAAATATGGAACAACAGTCGATTGAACAGTCTATAAATAAAAAGCAACGCTACACGTTGATAGGATTGATTGTAGTGTTGGGTTTGATTCTTTTTAACCAAACGCGCCCCTACATGAGCGGCCTTTTAGGCGCATTCACACTCTATGTGCTACTGAACAGGCAGATGGCTTTTTTGAGCGAAAAACTAAAATTCGGAAAAGCTTTCAGTGCAATCATACTTTTATTGGAAGCATTTCTCTTTTTTCTGTTGCCACTCACAGGCGTAGCATTGTTGGTAATAGATACGCTATCGGGCATACATATTGACCCGCAGCTGATTTTGGAACAAACAACAGAGTTTATAAACAAAATAGAAAGTCGATTGCATATCGAAATTTTTACGCCCCAAAACCTATCCATGCTTCCCAAACTGGGAAGTAATTTGATACAAATCCTCGGATCGAGTGTTTATTCACTTTCCATCAACGCAATCGTTATTATTTTTGTGCTTTACTTTATGCTTTACAACTATCAATCGTTCGGGAAAATTATTCGCGAAATAATTCCGTTCAATGAGGAAAACAAGCAAATTCTTGCCGAAGAAACCCGATCGATTATCAAAGCAAATGCGATTGGGATACCGCTTTTGGCTATCATTCAAGGCCTTGTGGCATATTTGGGATATGTTTTTTTCGGCACATCCAATCCTTTACTTTTCGGAATTTTTACGGCATTTGCTACCATCCTTCCGGTTGTGGGAACCACCATTGTGTGGTTACCGTTGGCCATAGTACTTTTTGTTCAAGGTAACATAGTTGGTGGAATAGGACTTGCATTATATGGTGCGATTGCAATTAGTGGCGTGGATAATGTGATACGATTTCTACTACAAAAACAATTGGCCGATATTCACCCGCTGATCACTATTTTCGGCGTTTTCATCGGGATTCCGATGTTTGGATTTTGGGGAGTGATATTTGGCCCGTTGTTGCTTTCACTTTTCTTGCTGTTTTTCAACATGTATCGCTACGAATATATTCCCGGCTCGACTGCCGAACCCCGGGTTACAACCAAAATGAAGGTGCAACAAGTAAAATTACCTTCTGTCAAGAAAAAACAAAAAAATGAAACGACTTCAAATAAAGAATAATATAACAGCACTGTTTTTCGGCATTTTCGTCTTTCTGATTATTGGTTGCACGGGAAAGCAAAAGTCCTCCAATTCATCATCGGAGAGTCAGCCGCATTCGTTCACGGCCATTAAATATGCCAAAGGTTTTCGGATAGAACATTTTGATGGATACACACGCCTGACAATTCTCAATCCCTGGAATAATTGGACTCCGTATCAAACTTACAATCTTTACAAAACGAACGGGGATAAACTTCCATCTGAAGGAACAAATCTGAAAATTCCATTGGAATCAATTGTAGTGAACACATTCGCCTATTTTGATTTTTTAGAGCAATTAGGCCAAATTGACAAGATCACAGGTATAACCGATGGATTCAGAGTTTACAATCCTAATATTCTGCGACGAATTGCAAAAGACAGCATCGCGGATTTGGGTGATCCCTTTAAAATGAATCTCGAAAAAACGCTCACTCTAAAACCCAATGCTATCCTTACGTCGGCTTACGCCCAACGCGATCAGTATTCGGAGCGACTCGTCCAAGCCGGTATACCGGTTATTTACAACCTCGAATGGATGGAAAACTCGCCACTGGCTCGTGCAGAGTGGATAAAGATGATAGCCGTATTTTTCGATAAGGAAGCGGACGCAGACCGTATTTTCGACCAAATTGAAAAACGATATCTGAAAGTGAAGGAAAAGGTTGGCGGGGTTGAAAAAAAATATTCGGTTATGGCCGGCGATAATTTTCAGGGAACATGGTATGTGCCCGGCGGAAGAAGTTTTAACGCCTGCCTGTTTCGTGATGCCAATCTCAATTATTATTATGAGGACGACCACAATAGTGGCAGCATTGGACTGGACATCGAAACCATCCTGACACAATTTGGAAAAGCCGATTATTGGTTTGGGTGTACGGCGGATTCGTACGAAGAGCTCAATGAAAAGGATCCAAAATACAAACTGCTAAAATCGGTAAAGGATAAGCACGTTTTCAACAACAAAAACAGGGTAACACCCTCGGGAGGCAACGATTTTTTTGAAAGCGCCATAGCCAATCCCGATTTGATTCTTTCGGACTTCATCAAAGCAGTTTATCCCGCACTTCTGCCGCAATACCATTTCACTTACATCAAACCCCTCAAAACGGATAATGCTTTGTGAAACGAAATGCCATACTTTTTTCAATTCTCGTGATCCTGCTCTTAACAGCTTTTTTTTGCGATCTTTTCGTGGGAAATGCTCACATATCGATACGCGAAACATGGGCTGCACTTTGGGGAAGCTCGGGCGATACCATCACCGATGAGATAGTGCGGAACTATCGAATGCCTAAAGCACTGACATCGATTCTTGCCGGAGCATCTTTATCAGTGGCCGGCTTGCTTATGCAGACATTGTTTAGAAATCCGCTTGCCGGTCCCGATGTATTGGGAGTCAGCGCCGGTGCCGGATTGGGTGTGGCTTTACTGACCATGCTGAACGGTTCTTTTCTTTATCCGATAATTTCTACGCTTGGGAGCATGGCTCAGGTGATTGCAGCTATCGCAGGAGCGGCACTCACACTTCTGCTCATTTTGTTCGTCTCTTCTCGAATCAATGATTCGATCACCATCTTGGTGTTAGGTATGATTTTCGGATACGTTGCAAGTGCAGCAGTCACCATCTTGCAAAGTTTTGCAGATCCCGATTCGTTGAAAGTATTCGTTACATGGACGTTTGGGAGCACGAGCAACGTCACGTGGAACAAAATGCCTATCATGGCAGGGATTGTGATCATCGGAATATTGTCTTCTTTTTTTCTACAAAAAAATCTTAACAGTCTGCTTTTAGGCGAACATTATGCCTCGACTGTCGGTTTAAATATAAAATCGATACGCATTGTGCTTATCACAATAACGGCACTCGTAACAGGCACCATTACTGCATTCACCGGGCCAATCGCATTTGTTGGTGTCGTAATTCCGCATTTTGCCAGAGCTCTTTTCGGTACTGTCAATCATAGAATCGTGATTCCTGCAACACTCCTGTCCGGAGGCATTTTGATGATCATCTGCGACATCATATCACAGGTGACTATATCGAATCGAACGCTTCCGATCAATGCGGTTACAGCATTGTTTGGAGCACCGATGATCATTTGGATTGTATTAAAACGAAAAAAACTTTAAATTCATAATATAAATATTTTCTATAATATATTCTTGGATATTTATTTTGAATATATCAAAATACTTTATATATTTGCATCAGTTATAAATATTAATAATTAAAACAAAGTGCATTATGAAAACATTAGATTACACACAGTTAGAAGCCAAAACGGCTAAAAACGTGGCAGAAGAGTTACAAACCTTATTGGCCGATTTTCAGGTATTCTATACGAATATGCGTGGTTTTCATTGGAACGTGAAAGGTCGCGGATTTTATCAGTTGCATGAGTTGTTCGAAAAAATGTACGACGACGCAGCCGAAAAAATAGATGAGATTGCAGAACGAATCCTCATGTTGGGAGAAGTTCCTGCACACAATTTCAGCCATTATCTAAAAGCTTCTCAGATTAAAGAAAGCGGAGTAGTAAGCGATCCTGATGAAATTGTAAAACTCATACTCGAATCATTGAAAATATTAATATCGCAAGAAAGAAAAGTTCTCGACCTGGCAGCAGAAGGCTCCGACGAAGTAACGGTAGCGATGATCAGCGATTTTTTGACGGAACAAGAAAAAAGCGTTTGGATGCTTACCTCTTATCTTGCCTAAGCAAAAAAATATCTTTAAAGGCGACTTCTTCGGGTCGCCTTTTTTTGTTTTCTGCCCATAAAATACTGTAAAATATCTGGCACTATTTTTGCATCTCTTTTGTATAATAAAATTATAAGTATATTTGTAGTCGATACATGCTACGAAAGGGAATAAAAAATGGAAAATAATTTTTCACAAAGAGTCCGCGACATCATGGCTTACAGCCGTGAAGAAGCAGGGAGACTCCAAAACAATTATATCGGACCCGAACATCTAATGCTCGGCATACTTCGAAATGGAGAAGGGATGGCAATTCAGGTGCTGCAAGATTTCGACGTAGATCTCCAAGCTCTGAAAGAAAATATCGATTTGCATATTCGTCAGGTGCAGGAGCCATATGAAGGTACAGGTGAACTCGTAATCAATAAGAATACGGAAAAAGCTTTAAAAATGAGCATATTGGAAGCAAGGCTGACAAAAAGTGCGGAAACCGATTCGGAACACATTTTGCTTGCTCTGCTCAAAGATTCGAACACGCTCATATATACAATTTTAAAGCAATTTCACTTGGATTATGCAAGTACCTTTTTGTATATCAAGAACCTACTCGAAGATCGTCAGGGAAACGGAGAGGCAGATAGCCCCACAATGGGACCTAATTTCACGGATGACGACGACGATGACATGTCCGAAAGATCATCTTTCAACCCGGGACATGGAGGATCACCACAAGCCAAAACATCAGATACTCCCGTTCTCGACAATTTCGGTACCGACATCACACGAGCTGCAATGGAAAACCGACTCGACCCTGTGGTCGGTCGTGAAAAAGAAATCGAGCGCATCGCTCAGATTTTGAGTCGTCGCAAAAAAAACAATCCCGTCCTCATCGGCGATCCGGGAGTTGGAAAGTCGGCCATTGTTGACGGACTGGCATTGCGCATCGTACAGAAGAAGGTATCGCGCACACTGTTCGATAAACGTGTCATAGCTCTCGATATGGCATCGATAGTCGCAGGAACAAAATATCGCGGACAATTTGAGGAACGTATCAAGGCAATTTTGAACGAACTTTCGAAAAATCCCAATATCATCCTGTTCATCGACGAAATACACACCATTGTGGGTGCCGGAGGTGCGGCAGGATCTCTTGATGCCGCCAATATGCTGAAACCGGCATTGGCACGAGGCGAAATACAATGCATTGGGGCAACTACGCTGGACGAATATCGCAAGAACATCGAAAAAGACGGTGCATTGGAACGTCGTTTTCAAAAAGTAATTGTCGATCCAACCTCACCCGAGGAAACATTATTGATTTTGAAAAACATCAAGGAACGTTACGAAGAGCACCACAACGTCAGATATACCGACGCCGCACTTGAAGCTTGCGTGAAACTGACAGACAGATACATCAGCGACCGCACCTTTCCCGATAAGGCAATCGATGCTCTTGACGAAGCAGGAGCAAGAGTTCACATTTCGAATATTGTAATTCCGGAGACTATCCAGAAGTTGGAAGCCGAACTGAAAGAAGTTGAACAGCTGAAAACAGAAGCCGTCAAGGCTCAAAAATACGAATTGGCTGCCAGCTACCGCGACAAACAGCGTCAGCTGCTGCTTGCACTCGAAGCTGAGGAGGAACGTTGGCAGAAGGAAATCAAGGAAAAGCCCGAAATTGTGGACGAAGATAAGGTTGCCGAAGTGGTAGCAATGATTTCGGGAGTTCCCGTTCAGCGTATTGCACAAGCCGAAGGCGAACGCCTCATCGAAATGAAAGATGTGCTGAAATCGCAAGTCATCGGGCAGGATGAAGCAATCGACAAGGTCGTTAAAGCCATTCAACGCAACCGGGTAGGACTGAAAGATCCGAATAAACCCATCGGCACATTCATGTTCCTGGGACCGACGGGAGTAGGCAAAACCCATCTCGCCAAAAAATTGGCCGAATTTCTGTTTGATTCGCCCGAGAATCTCATTCGCGTCGATATGAGCGAATATATGGAAAAGTTCAACGTTTCGCGCCTCGTAGGAGCACCTCCAGGATATGTAGGATATGAAGAAGGCGGACAATTGACAGAAAAAGTAAGACGTCGTCCCTACTCTGTAGTTTTGCTCGATGAAATCGAAAAAGCACACCCTGATGTCTTCAATCTTTTACTTCAGATTTTGGACGAGGGACGTATTACCGATAGCTTGGGTAGAAAAATCGACTTTAAAAACACGATTTTGATCATGACCTCCAATATCGGTACACGACAATTGAAAGATTTTGGACGCGGAATCGGATTTAATACGGTCGCGAATGTTGCTGACGCCGAATATTCGCGCGGAATCATTCAGAAAGCCCTCAACAAGGCATTTGCGCCCGAGTTTCTGAATCGTGTGGACGACATTATCATGTTCGATCAGCTCAGCAAAGAATCGATTTTCAAAATCATCGATTTGGAATTGAAAGGACTTTATAAAAGAATCGCCGAACTTGGTTATCAGGTTACAATTACCGAAGCTGCCAAAGAATTCCTTGCCGAAAAAGGTTATGATGTACAGTTTGGAGCCCGCCCGCTCAAGCGAGCCATTCAAAAATACATCGAAGACGAAATGGCCGAAATGATACTGAGAACGAGTATCAAAGAAGGGGAAACGCTCGTAATCGATTTTGACAACGAAACCAAACAAATCACGATGAAAGTTGCCAATAATCAAATAGAGCAGACAAGCAAGAACAAAGCCTGAAACTTTTAATGGAAACCCTCTTATCTATTAAACCGCCTGAAATTCATAAAACGGGCGGTTTAATTTTTGAGGGATCATTTTGTTTCCGCAGCAAATTGCGGAAACAATAACCCGTGTAATGTTGTTAAATCAATTCACCCGGAATTAAAATTCGATAGTAAAAATGACTGAACAAAAGATGAAAGTTGAAGTATGGACGGATATTATGTGTCCTTACTGCTACATAGGCAAAAAACATTACGAAAAGGCACTTGCCCAATTCGATTATGCCGACGAAATAGCGCTTGAATGGAAAGCTTATCAACTCAACCCCGATTTGCCGGGTAATGGACATGGAATTCCGGTATCGGAATATCTGACAAATATGGGGATGTCGGAAGAAAGTTTGAAACAAATGTATAAAGGAATTGAACAGCTCGCCAACGAAGCAGGCGTCAAATTCAATCTTCCGAATGCCGTTGCAGCAAACACTCGCGACGCTCACCGATTGATAAAATTGGCTGCTCAAAAAGGGACAGACACTATCGTTGTTACCCTGTTGGGAAAAGCTTATTTTGAAGACGGCCTCGATTATAGCGATCCCGATTTACTGATTTCGATTGGAAAAGATGCCGGTTTGGACGAAGCCGAAATTCGCCAAATGTTGGCAAGCGACGATTTTTTATACGAAATAAAACAAGATATGCAAGAAGCGGCAAATTTGGGGTTCGATACCGTTCCAACTTTTCTGATGGATCGCAGGCAGGCGATAATCGGATCTGAACCGGTAGATTTGTTTGTGAAAGTGCTCAACAAAGCATACAACAACAGGAAAAACCGTTTGGAAAAGGAAGAGCTGAGCATAATGAAAGGGCAATCGTGTTTGGCTGACGGAATGTGCGAAATTTGAAAACATCATACCCAAAAAACGTTTTTCTTTCATGGAATTTTTAAAAATAAATCCATCGGATACCATTCGCCGGGACAAAGTTTGGAAATTGTACGAAGAGAGTTTTCCCCTTGCCGAACGACGCAAAATGGAAGACCATATCCGTGCATCGGAAAACCGACAATTCTTTCCTCTTTCGGCATGGGATGAAGACCAATTGATTGGAATTATATTTTATTGGGAATGGGATATCTATCGTTACGTCGAATATCTTGCGGTTAATCCCGAAATTCGTAGTCAGGGATTCGGATCGCAAATACTTCGATCGATTTGTGATTCGGGGTACACCATTATTCTCGAAATCGATCCACTCGTAAACGATTTGTCGGTACGCCGCCTGCAATTTTATGAAAGAGCAGGATTTACGCTTACGCCTTATCGATTCGTGCATTTGCCTTACCGATTAGAAGCGGAGCCTCAGGAGCTACTTATCTTGAGTTACCCTAAAATGATTACCAAAGAACAACACGAGGAATTCGTACATTTCTTGGAAACGACCATTATTCGCTATTGCGAAGGACATCGATTGAGCCTTCCCAACGAGTGAAATCAATCCGCAAAAAGCGACCGCAAACTCGCAAGAGTCGATTCCATCACTTTTTCGGTTAGCAAGGAACTGCTTGAAACAGGATATACGACGATTTGAACAGTCAAATCGTCGTTCATTTTTACGTATCCGCCAATACCCCAAGCCATCATCCGAGAGGCAGTTCTGAATTTAAGAACATGATTTTTTCGGTCGGAAAACGAAATAATCCAACGACGATCGATACGCTGCAAGACATCATCGAATGGATGACTGCTGCGTGGATTGATACGAAACACGGCTTCTCTCTGTCCTTTAAACCGAGGAGGATTTAGATCGTCGGATTCCATATAATCGAGCTTTTTATAAAATATTGCCGTTATAAATGCAGGTGGAAGCGCACAAAAAAGAAGAAATCCACCCGTCAGCATCCATCCATTTACACTTTCACCCAAAATCGGCAAAATTATCACCGAAAAAGGGAAATAAATAAGAGATAATATCGCAATCCAATAAATCAACAGTTGTGTTGTGAATTTCATTGTTCCAAATATTTATCAATGAAGTTCCGGCAAAGCAATTTCTTCGGTAACTTCTATTTTTTCAAAACCCAGTCCTTGTAATAAAGCACTAATTGCAAGTTTTGCCTGTTCATTAGCTTCTTTAAGAATTCCCTGTTTGAGGGCATCGTCAATCATCGTATTTTTTTCTTTTTTCAAAGCTTCATTGTAATCCGTGATTTTGATCGGATTAAAAGCATTTTGACTTTCGTCGTACACTTTTACCGAATTTTCCTCGATAACCGTATCCAAAATCTTAGCTTTCGGAACCGATACGTGCACACTTCGGTTATCGACATCAACTTTGATTCGACTAAAATCGACTCCTGCCTTAACATACCCACCATATTTAATCAAAAAAGATTTTTCGGTAAGCGGAACATTGATATTGAGTATTTTGTAGTAATCTTTGTAACTGATAACGCCCGTGTAGTTGTATTTGACGAGCGACAACTCTTGCAAATAAACAATTTTGCTTAAAATCATATCACTCGTATATTCCTCAGTCTTTGTAGATTTTGATTGGTTCATTATCAGCAAAACCAAAAGAATGATAGTTGTACCGATAAAAAAAACAGTCAGATAATTGATTTTTGGCCTGCACCCATTATTTAACGGATTTTTCATTTCAGTTTACTTATTTCTTTTTTTGTAATAGACCCACGATACAACTATTATGGCCAACACAAGGAGAACGGTCAAAATATATTTCCAATAATTTACAACAAATTTGACGATGAGATAGATCAAAATTAAAACCAATATAACCGCAAGTGTTTTCCACACGATGGAAAAAATCTTCTGTTGCTTTTGTTTTTTCAGTTTTCTCTCGTCGGGCACCTCCTCTTCGTTTAATGTCGCATAAACGATTTCTTCATCAGCATCCACGTAACCGGCATGCTCCGAATAATGACGTCCGGTATCATTTTCCGATATGAATGAAGCGTCATCTGCATGTGCGTCGGCGTTTTTTTGGGAATCGAGCTCGTCAACATTTTCACTTGAAAGATCCATATCGACAGGTTGTCCGGAATTTTCCACATCTGCCTGTATGGACAACGGATGAGATGAAGAGGCCGAGAGAGTGGATTTGTTAATGATAAAATCGACACGACGCGAAGCACGCGAAGTATCAAAATCGTTCGTACGAACCATTTCCAAAAGCTCATCCTCAATTTCGGGATACTTGACCATTAAAGATTTGCATGCTTCTGCAAAATCGCTAAATCGCCGTATCCTACTCAGATTCTGCTTCATCGTTTCGTCATCTTGCGAAGTGGTCTCAAGAATCTTGTCCGCAATCGCTAATTTTATACGTTCCATCAGGTGATGATATTTTTAGGTTTCACAAAAATAATCATTACGTAATGATAAAAGAGATTTTAACTAAATTTTATGATTCCGAAAATAGATATTTCTGTTAAAATACTAATTTACATGTAAAATAATCTTTACATTTGTAGCGATATTTAAGGAAAATGAATTCATATTCAGACATAAAGCAATTTAACGAATTATTCAACGAATACTACGAACGAATCGTACGATTTGCCAAGAGTTATGTACGGGATCTTGCCGCTGCCGAGGATTTTGCTTCGGAAGCTTTTGCTGCTTTTTGGGAAAATCGAGCCATTCTTTCGGACGAAACAAATCCACGGGCTTATATTCTGACCATTGTAAAGAACAAATGCATGAATTATCTGAAACATGAGCAAATACGTTTAAAGGTAGAAAGAGAACTCAACAACCACTCAGAGTGGGTATTCACAACAAATCTGAACACGTTGGAAGCGTGCGATCCCGATTTCATTTTTTCAGATGAAATTCAGCATATCCTAAATGAGACATTCGAAAAAATGCCACAAAAAACCCGTCAGATTTTTTTTCTCAATCGTTTCGACGGACTATCTTATAACGAAATTGCCCTGAAAATGAATGTAAGCCAAAAAACCATCGAATTTCATATTTCAAAAGCGCTCCATGCGCTCCGATTCGCTCTGAAGGACTTTATCTGCCTGCTCCTTTTCATCCTGTTGCATCGTTAAATGATTGATGGAAGAAATTTTCAAGTGAACATATTTTCAATCCGATTAATAGCGATTTTTATAATCAAAAAAACGATAATGAAGAATATTTTAAAAAAAGCCCTGTTGTTTTGCTTTCTGACATTTATACTTTTCACTGAAATGAAAGCACAGTCAACCAATCCGAAGCCGATTCGACTGGCTATCGCAGGTATGAGTCATGGACATATCAGCTTTATTTTGGAAAGGCCCGATAAAGGAGATTTTCAGTTAGTTGGAGTTTATGAGCCAAACACCACGATGGCATTTAGGTACGCTCAAAAATACGGATTTGATTCCAAACTAATCCATAGCGATCTTGAGAAAATGCTCGATCAGGTAAAGCCTGAAGCAGTAGTGGCTTTTGGCTCTATTTATGAACATATGGCGGTTGTCGAAGCTTGTGCACCGCGAGGGATCGATGTGATGGTGGAAAAACCGCTTGCGGTCAACGCCGAACACGCCCAAAGAATGAGAGAACTAGCCGAAAAATATCATATCCATTTACTCACCGATTACGAAACATCCTGGTATCCGAGCACGGCGAAATCTTTTCAATTAGCTAATGACAGCAGCTTTATAGGAAATTTAACGAAAGTGATTATGCATGATGGCCATCAAGGGCCCAAAGAGATAGGCGTCAATAAAGAGTTTTTGGAATGGCTGACAGATCCCGTACAGAATGGAGGAGGTGCTTTAATGGACTTTGGATGTTATGGAGCCAATCTTATGACTTATCTTATGAAGGGAGCCAAACCAATATCCGTAACTGCGGTTGCAATGCATTACAAACCGGACATTTATCCAAAAGTTGAAGATGATGCAACAATCATTGTTACCTACCCCGAAACGGAATGTATCATAGGAGCATCGTGGAATTGGCCTTTCAACCGAAAGGATATGGAAATTTACGGCAAATCGGGTTACATAAAGGCAATAAATGGAAATGAAATGCGAATAAAAAAAGAAGGGATGAATGAAGAAAAGGTAATTCATGTAAGTGCAAATGATATTCAGGTTTATGAAGATCCTTTCTCTTATTTTGCAGATGTAATTCGCGGCAAGATTCAAATGCCTGATTATGGACTATATTCGTTGAAAAATAACCTGACTGTGGTTAAAATATTGGACGCAGCAAAAGAATCGGTCAAAACCGGCAAAACTATTCGATTCAAATGATAATGAGCTACTATCCACTGGCTATCTCCGGCTCATAACCTATCATCGACGGGAAAAACCGGAAATGCGGAGCTGTTAGTAATCTCTGCTTCGTTTTCAATAAGATAAATGTAATGAGAATGTTATATTTATATCCAAAAGTTGAAATCTTTATTTCCATTAAAAATTTTTATTTTTAATTTTTAATTAGGGTATTCTCATCTTCGATTGTTATTAATTATATATAGGGAATAAAAGAGCGAATGAATAAAGATCTGTTATATCGTTTTTTCGAGGGAACGACAACCATTGAGGAGGAAGAATCCATAAGAAATTGGATCGAGTCTTCAGATGATAATTATGCCGATTTTTTGCGTGAAAGAAAGATATACGACGCTTTGCTGCTATCTACGCCTTCAAAAATATCGAGACAAAGCTTCCATCAACACATAACCCCGTGGATAGTGTCCACAGCAGCTTCCATTGCACTTCTCGTTATTGCAACCGGATTGTTTTTTTATGCCGAAAGCTCGAAATCGCAACAGTATAACACCATTATCGTGCCTCCGGGTCAACGCATTAACCTGATTCTTGCCGATAACACCAACGTTTGGCTCAATGCCAATACCACGTTTCGATATCCATCAAAATTTGCCCGAAAAAATCGTGAAGTATTTTTGGATGGCGAAGCATGGTTCGACGTTAGCAAAAACAAGAAAAAACCTTTTATCGTGAAAACCGATCAAGGTGAAGTCCGCGTTACGGGAACAACTTTCAATCTCGAAGCTTATTCAACTTTTCAAAACTTTGAAACAAGTCTTTTTGAGGGAAGCGTTGACATATATCAAAACAATGCCAAACTTGCTACACTCAAACCCAATCAGAAAGTGATGCTTCAAAACGATCGTTATTTTATCTCTACTATCGACAATACCGACGAATACCTTTGGCGCGACGGATTGATTGCCTTCAGCAACATGAAACTCGAAGACATACTTTTGGAGCTCGAAAAATATTTCGATATTCAAATCGAGATCAATACCAAAAAATTACCTCAACATCGCTATACAGGGAAATTTCGTCAGGCAGACGGCGTAGATTATGCCCTACGCGTTTTGCAAAAAAGCATCCATTTTTCTTACAACAGAGACGACGATAAACAAATCATTTATATCAACTAATCATTCACCACTAAAATGAAATGCCTATGAAGGAACAATAGCAAAATCAAAAAAAAACCGGCGAGTGCTGCAACACCTGCCGGTCAGAGTAAAAAATCAACACAATTTAATTCCTAACTGTATTAATTAAAAACACTTACAAATGTATGAATAAAAACAATTCGTCGGGTAATCTTCTGATTGAAAAAATACCCATTAACCATTTTTTATTGATCATGCGAACAACCATTTTCCTGCTTTTTACCTGCGTCTTTTGTTCGATGGCCGAGTTGAGTTACACTCAAAATGCTCGCGTAACCATCAATAAACGGAATGCAACCATTAAGGAAATACTGAACGAAATTGAAAAGCAAACCGACTATCTGTTCATTTACAACGATGAAGTAAATGCTAACGAAAAAGTATCGGTGAAAGCTAAGCAAGAAGCAGTCTCGAGTGTACTAAATTCGATGCTGGAAGATAAAGACATGAAATATTCGATGGAAGGAAATCATATTATCCTCTCAACGAATAAAAATGAATCGCCTGAAAACCAGATCGAAGCAAACACCCAACAACAACAGAAAAAACGAATCTCGGGAACAGTGCTTGACGAAAATGGACAACCCATTATTGGCGCTAATATAATTGAAGTGGGCACTACCAACGGAACAGTAACCGACATGGATGGCAAATTCACGATCGATGTTTCAGATAATGCCACTATTCGAATTTCCTATATCGGATATCTCGAACAAGAAGTGAACACAGCCGGCAAAAATTCCCTAAACATTACCCTAGTAGAGGATACACAAACGTTAGAGGAAGTGGTTGTTGTAGGATATGGAACAATGAGAAAAAGTGATATTACGGGGTCTGTAGCGTCAATAAGTGCAGATGAAATGTTAAAAAGAAATCCAATTAATATCGGTCAAGGATTGCAGGGTATAGCTCCTGGCGTTTCTGTTCTTAAAAATTCAGGTGATCCTGAAGGAGAAATAACCATTCGTATCAGAGGCGTTGCAACAGTAAATGGATCTGCGGATCCACTTTATGTAGTCGATGGAATCCCAGTTGGGAATAATGCTAATTTTATAAATCCTGCCGATGTTGAGAGTATTGAAGTATTGAAAGATGCATCTGCTACTGCCATCTATGGTGCACGAGGAGCAAACGGTGTAGTTTTGATTTCGACAAAAAAGGGAACTAAAGGCAAAAATCAATTAAATTTTACCGCCAATTTTGGCGTTCAAAATTTAACTGGAAAGTTAGATGTTGCAGATGCTGATTTATTTGCTTACTCAGTTCGTCAAGGTCATGCCAATGATCACAGTAATATTCAAAATAAGGCTTTTGGAGAAGAATATATTGGAAAATTAAGAACAATTGATTGGCAAGATGTTATGACACAATCTGCTTTACAGCAAAATTACACATTATCGGTATCTGGGGGAAATGATAAAACCCAGTCAAATTTTTCGGTCGGATATTTGAATAATGATGGCATTATTCTTCGTTCGAATTATTCTCGCTTGACAGCTCATGCAAATGTTATTCATAAAATTAAAGATATTTTTGAAATAGGAGGAAATTTAGTTTATGTCCATTCTGAGAAGGTAGGCGGTGGCAATCTCCGTAATTATGCTATACTAACTCCGACTATGGATTATGTAGATGAGATAACTGGCAAATTTATTAGCCAAGATTATCGCCAAAATCCAGACGGAACGTGGCCAACATTTATGCAAGTTAGTGGCGAGGGGGACATTCAGAAAGGTCAAGATAATCCATATGCAGCCAAAATGGAAGAAGATCGTACTCCTGCTTATAACAATAAGTTATTGGGAAGTGCATATTTAAATATTGATATTCTTAAAGGATTTACTTTCAAAACAATTGGTTCCTACATGATTTCTTCTTACGATGGAAGTGCTTTTAGTTTAGCTAATACTCGTACCTTAACAGGATCTCCTAAAAATTCATTTTGGTTAAGTCAGTCTCAAAATAATAGTATAAATTGGGAAAGCTATTTTACTTATAATTGGAAAAATGCGGTCAATGACGTGACTATTATGGCAGGTTATTCTCAAAGCGATGAATGGGGCCATTGGGTAAATGCAAGCGCCAAGGATTTTTTATCTGATTCTTATCGACAAATTTCATTAACTAGCGATCAAACTTCTAAAACAGGTGACGGAGGTTATAATTTAACCGTTCGTTATATGTCATTTTATGGGCGCCTTATTTATTCATTAAAAGATCGTTATATTTTCACCGGTACTGTTCGTCGTGATGGTTCTTCTAATTTTGGAGTCGGGAAAAGATGGGGAGTTTTTCCTTCTGCTGCTTTGGCTTGGCGCTTATCCGAAGAAGAATTTATTAAAAATTTAGATGTATTCAGCAATTTAAAATTAAGATTAGGATGGGGACAAACGGGTAATGCAGGGAACCCAACAAATCTCTCTGTTCCACAGCTTTCATCTCATCGAATTTCGTATGATTGGGGTACATTGGGTGGTTCTTCATCAGAATATACCAAAGAGGTTGGCTTCGCTCAGTTAAAGGAAATCGATCCTAATTTACATTGGGAAACAAATACTCAGACCAATATTGGCCTTGATTTAGGTTTTCTAAATAATAGTTTAAACGTTATATTAGACTATTTTATACGTGATTCGAAAGATTTGCTCCTTTACCGAAATATGCGTCCCTCAACAGGGCACGGACAAATTTATACCAATGCCGGACACATTCAAAATAAAGGTCTCGAATTTAGTCTTAACTATAATAAAAATTTCGGGGATTGGAAATTTGGAGCTACTTTAACCGGTTCTACTTTAAAAAATAAAGTAATCGATGTTGGCGATCCTATTTATAGCAATCTTGATGCTTCAGGAAACAAAATCACAGATGATGGTGATAATTGGACAAATCATTCTGTTACAATGAATGGTTATCCAGTTGGATCTTATTATGGTTATGTAGTAGAAGGTATTTTTAAAAGTCAGGCAGAAGTAGATGCCGCAAATGCCTCTGCAAAACAAAAAGGATTTGAGGCTTATCAAGTAAAAGCAACTGCTCCTGGTGATTATAAATATAAAGATTTGAATGAAGACGGACATATAGATGGCTCAGATCAAAGAGTTATAGGCAATGGCTTTCCTGACTTAACTTATGGCCTCACTCTTAACGCTGGTTACAAAAACTGGGATATGATGATTTATATGTATGGCGTTGCGGGAATGGAAATTAATTCTTATTCATCAATGAAATTAACTCAACTTTATAAAACATCAGGTGGCATACAAAACACATTAAAAGAATACATTAATAATGCATGGTCGCCACAAAACCCTAACACCAGCTATCCCAGAATGACTATTGTTGATAATAACTTTAATATGAAAGCTTCTGATGCTTATGTAAAAAATGGGGATTTTCTTAAATTTGCAAATATCCAGATTGGCTATTCTTTCTCAAATTCCCTTCTAAAAACGAATTTCATAGAAAATGCTCGAATATATGCTTCTGTTGAAAATTTAGCTTGTTTTTCAAGTTATAATAAATTTGGTGATCCGGAAGTTGGTAATTCTTCAGTATTACAGACTGGTTTCGATGGGGGACGATATCCATATCCAAGGACTTTTGCTTTTGGGTTAAGCATTCAATTTTGATTTGTGTTAATTTTGTAATTCAAAATTTATGAAAAATATATATATATCTTTATTATGTGGAATTATGTTACTAGTAACAAATTCCTGTAGCGATTACTTAGATGTAGATCATTATGATATACTTCCGGGTGATTATATGTTCCAGAGTGAAAAAAATGTAGAAGCAGGGCTTGTAGGATGTTATGACACTTTTTATCCATCTAAAGAAGATAATGAAGCTGGTGCTGATGGTAGCATGTGGGGATTTAAACCACAATTTATGCTGGCTAATCATCCTACATTGGACACCCAAGCAAGTGGTTGGGATAAAGCCTACTGTACGGAAGACTGGACTTCTTCGAGTACGGAATTTTTAACACTTTGGGTTGGTTGTTATAAGGCTATTTCTCGTTGTAACACACTTTTGGCCGGATTGGAAACAATGGATAATTCCTTATTCACTAAAGGGGAACAGGGTAAAAAAGAAATAGAAGCACAAGCACGAGCTATCCGTGCCTATAACTATCTGATGTTGGCAAAAAATTTTGGCAGGGTACCCATGTTAATGACTGGAGAAACTTATTCAAATACGCCTTCAAAACCTCGTCCCGAAACAGAAGATGGAACATGGAATCTTATAATTGAAGATTTAGATTATGGTGCGTCTATCCTTGATTGGACTCCAATTAATGGGCAATATGGTCGTGTTACCAAAGGATTTTGTTTAGGATATGAGGCTGAAGCTTTAATGTACCAAAAAAAATACGCCGAAGCTAAAATAATTCTTAAAGATATTATTGATAGTCATACCTATTCTTTGGTCCCTTGTTTCAGCTATTTGTTTGATCCTGAAAAGGCATGGCAAAGTGAAGATGTATTTGCTGTTGTGATGTGGACAGATAATGGGAAAAATATGTCCGGTGTACAAGGATGGTCACCTGAGGAAGATCATTATATGTTTGCTTGCTATAATACAGCATCCATGGAATACAATGGATGGGGGTCTTTATTTATTTCTTGGGAATGTTATAAATCATTTGAACCTGGTGATAGACGGCGTGCTGCCTCAATGGTCGCCTTGGGAGAGACAAATCCTTGGACAGGTCAAACAATTGGAGCCAAGAGTGCACCTCATGTAAAAACAGGTTCAGAATATATGCCAAATATTTCAAGTTTAAAATACTGGCGGGTTAATTGTGATTATTGGACAACAATTAATCAACCTTTTACATTACACAATCTTCGCTATGCAGCCATTTTACTTAACTACGCTGAATGTTGCTTTCTTACGAATGATGAAACAAATGGCTGGGAAGCTATAAAAGAAGTTCGCAATCGTGCGTGGGGTAATTTAGAAGGGAATCTGAATGATCCAAATTATCCAATACCTATGCAAGAAACAGTAGTTGAAGTGCCAGATGCTAAAACTTATTACACAAATTATAAGGCTAGTAAAGGATATTCGGCTGATGTAGGAATAGTTGCAGTCAACATGGAACGTCGTCACGAGTTTAATTCGGAATTTAGTTTTTTTTATGATTTGAAACGTACTGGAATGATTGAAGAATTTATAAATAAAGAATGAGTCCACTCCGAAAAGTCGGAAGGACAATTTAGTTGATAATATTTCTGGATAATAAATTCTATAAAACAGGTAAAATTCACCTGAAAAGTTCTTTGAAATATTTGCGTATATTATTATTTATCACTATCTTAGCAGGGTTTAAAACTGCATAAGATGTTTAAAAAATCAGACGACAATCCTCAATTGGATATTTTTTCATCACCAACGGAGTACTTTAGAGACTCCAAGAAGAAGAAATACCTAAAAAATGACTCCTGGCATAACCAGTTCAGAAATCAAGTTGTAATGCGCGTGGATGAGTCTGTCTTCAGCGTACTCTACAGCGAAGGCCAAGGCGCCCCCAACGCTTCGATCCGCGTTCTGGTCGGCATGATGATCCTCAAAGAGGGCCAGGGTTGGAGTGACGAGCAGTTATTCGAGAACTGTGCATACAATATTCTGATACGTAGTGCCTTGGGATTGATGACGCTTGAAGACGCCGAACCGGTTCCATCCACCTACTACCTGTTCAGGCGTAATTTAGTTGAATACGCCAGGGAACACGGTGAAGACCTTTTCAAAAAATGCCAGGCCCAAATCACCAGGGATCAGATATTGGAGTTCCAGGTGAGCGGCAAGCAGGTGCGTATGGACAGCAAACTGATCGGCAGCAACATAGCCTGGTACTCCCGTTACGAGTTGATCCATGAGACCCTTCGCCTGTTTATTAAAGAAAGGGAAGAATTTATCTTCAGGAGGAATCTTTCAAAGGAGGAGTTTTCCCTGATTGAAAGCATCCGAGACGAAAAGGGGAACAAGGCGGTATACCGCAGCACAAAGGCTGAGATCGACACCAGGATGGTAGAATTGGGTAAACTGATGTACCGTTTTATCGAACTTTTCAAAAGGTACGACTACGGGAGTTACAAGACCCTTAAGACTGTCTTCGGGCAGCAATACTCGGTAAGTGCGGACAAAATTGTCCTGCCTCTCGAAAACAAGGAAATCAGCGCCAAATCAATACAGTCGCCCCACGACACCGATTGTCATTACCGCAACAAGGACGGCAACAAGGTCAAAGGATACTCGGTAAACATCACCGAGACATGTGACCGGGAGCAGGAAGGACAAGGGCCGATATTGAACTTGATAACCGACACACAGGTAGATGTGGTTTCCGCTCCGGACAACAGCTTCCTCGGGCAAGCCCTGGAGCATACACAGGAAATACTGTCCGGCAAGATCGAGAAAGTGTATGCCGACGGGGCTTATCACAGCGAGCATAACCAAGAGTATTGCCAAAGGGACGAACACAGCATTGATTTGGTGCTCACTGCCATGCAGGGAGCTTCACCAAGATATGAAATCAGTTTAGACGAACAAAATGAAGATAATCTGATAGTAACCGATAACAAAACAGGAATAATCGTACAGGCACAACAAGTAAAACCCCGCAAGGATAAAACGCAAAAGAAATGGAGGATCAAGACTGAAAAGGGCAATTACCGGTACTTCGACACCAATAGCCTGAGGGCTGCAGCGCTAAGAGAGAAACTCAAGGATATCCCGATGGAGGAAACAAACACCAGAAACAACGTCGAGGCGAGTATTTTCCAGTTAGGTTACCATTACTCCAACGACAAGAGCCGGTACAGGAGTCTTGCCAAGCATAAACTATGGGCTTACTCCCGCTCGTTGTGGATAAACCTGGTCAGGATAGTGAAATATGTCACGCAAATATGTCAAAGACCGTTTTTTTGGCAAAAATCGCCTCAATATATAGCTAATTTATGTCTCAATCTGTATATTATTGTAAATATATTCTCATTTAATAAAAGTAATCACTTTTGTCCGGTGAACCTGCACTTTTCAACAATTTGAAAAAATGAGGTTTTCAGAGCGGACTCAAGAATATCCTAAAGGAGTTGGAACTCCTCCGGGTTCAGAAGCCGCTTATGATGACTGGCATACTTACCGAACTTTCGATTTTAATATAAATAAAATGCTTTTCCCGATCCCGTATCAAGAAATTCTAACTAATGATGCCATTGGGCCTGAAGATCAAAATCCAGGATATTAGTGATTTGATGTTTTGATCTATTTTCAAAGTTAAGTCTATGAGTTGACATTTAATTTCCAATATGATTTAAGAATGTCCAGCTCATAGGCTATACTTTGAAAAGAAAATATATTTTAATATTTTTATGTATTTGTTATGAGAAATTCTTTCATACTATTTTTGTTTTTAATTTTGATCTGCTTCTCAAATGTCCAAGCTCAGGGATTCACATTGAACCCAAAAGGCTATTTTTGTAATGAAGGTGTCAATGTGATGGTTTTTAATGATATTTATCCTGAAGGTCATCAAGGTGGAATAACTATAGTTATGAATAGCGATCGTATGGCAACGAATGGAGATATACGTTTTGAAGCCACTCCTGGTCAATGGCAACCTTTACCAATATTAAGGCACAAAAAGGTAGATGAGAAAAACAACTCTATTACTGTGACCTTAAGTTATCCTGATTCTTCGAGACACATGTCGGGATTTAATCCAATGTTATATTATGATTACGTATTTCAATATACGATTCATGTAAAAGGAGAAGAAGATCATATCAAAGTAACTGTAGATTTAGATAAACCTATTCCTAAAAAATACCAGGGGAAAATTGGATTTAATCTTGAATTATATCCCGGAGCCTTAATAGGAAAACCTTGGATAATAGATGAAAAATCGGATATCTTCCCTCCTCAACCAAATGGTCCGGTATTAGTTCAAAAATCAAATATAAATTATATAGGGAATTTTAATCCGAAAGGAAAAGCTAATGTCAGGTATCTCTTGGGCAATAAAGATGCCTATAATCCAATGATTGCTGATAATATGATTGCTGAGCCTTATGCAAAAGGGAAAAAACTCACTCTTTGTCCAGATGATCCTTATCATAAACTCACCATTGAATCTCGACAAGGAGATTTAGCTCTTTATGACGGCAGGATGAACCATAATAATGGATGGTTTGTCGTGAGAACAGAAATTCCTACAGAAGTTTCTAAAAATGCAATTGAATGGATAATTAGTCCTAATATAGTGAAAGGATGGCAATATACACCTGTCGTTCAAGTTTCACAGATAGGATATCATCCCAATCAACCGAAAGTGGCAGTTATAGAACTTGATAAAAGAGACAAGAATATTAAAACACCTGTATTGTATCAGATAACGGATAAAGATGAAAAAGTTGTAAAGTCCCATTCAGCTAAAGAATGGGGAGAGTTTTTTCGTTATAATTATTTACAGTTCGATTTTTCAGAAGTCAGAGAAGAAGGTCTTTACCAAGTAAGTTACGGAAATTCCGCATCTGCAATATTTCGCATTGCTTCAGATATTTACGAGCGTGGCGTTTGGCAACCTGAATTAGAGTATTTTTTGCCTGTTCAAATGTGTCACATGCGGGTTAATGAGAAGTATCGGGTATGGCATGATCTGTGTCACATGGATGATGCGCAGATGGCTCCTGTTAATTTAAATCATATTGATGGTTACTTCCAAGGATATTCAACATTAACCAAATATCAGTCGGGGGATTTAGTTCACGGGCTGAATATTGGAGGATGGCATGATGCAGGTGACTATGATCTTCGAATTGAATCTCAGGCAGGTGAAGCATATATTTTGGCTCTTGCCTATGAAACCTTTAGAATAGACTACGATGCTACCACGATTGATCAGGTTCATCGTATTACTGAAATTCATCAACCCGATGGCAAGCCAGATATCTTACAGCAAGTGGAAAATGGCGCTTTAAATATTATTGCCGGTTATCGGGCATTAGGGCGTCTTTATCGTGGAATTATTTGCAATAGTGTTCGTCAATATGTATTATTAGGAGATGGTAGCGCTGATACCGATAATCAAAGTGGTAATTCGGACGATAGGTGGGTCTTTACTGAAGATAATCCAGTACGTGAATTAACTACTGCTGCTCAATTGGCCGCGATTTCTCGTTCATTGAAAAATTTTAATGATACTTTAAGTACGGAATGTCTGGAAATAGCCGAAGATATTTATAACATTACAAAAGTTAATGATTATTCTGAAAGTTCAAAAATTCATGCTGCTGTTGAACTATATTTGACAACGGGCAAAAAAGCATATAGCGATTACGTGATTTCGAAAGAAGATTATATTGTGCAAAATATTAATAGTATAGGATGGTTTATTGGAAGATTTGTTCAGCATATTGATAATCAAAACTTTTCTAAAGCAATATTTCAAGCAATGTATCATCTCCGAGATAGCTATGAAGAATTAAGTAAAAAATCGCCTTATGGCGTTCCTTACGATAACGGAAATCGGACATCTGGATCGTGGGATGTGCAAACATTAGGGTTTTATTACTGCTTTTTACACGATGCTTATCCTGATATATTTAGTCCAAACTATATTTTTAATTCAATTAATTTTATTTTAGGCTGTCATCCGGGATCGAATACTACTTCGTTTGTTTCTGGAGTTGGAGCAAAATCTGCGACGGTAGCTTATGGGGTAAATCGCGCCGATTGGTCTTATATTCCAGGCGGTGTGACCCCTGGAACAATATTGATTCGTCCGGATTTGCCGGAATTGTTGGATTACCCATTTCTTTGGCAAGAAGGAGAATATTGTATGGGAGGGGAAGCATCTTATTTTATGTACATGGTTTTAGCTGCACAAAAAATACTGAATAAAAAATAACATCATAAATTTTATTGTGTTCTCTGAATCAGCTTTCAAAAAAATTGTTTTATATTGCAACTTTCAATATTTTAAAATCAATCTTATGTATGGAACTGAATAGATTAATAGCGAGTGCATTGACGTTATTTGTGCTAACCGTGATAAGTGCAAAAGAAATTAATAAGAATTCAAAATCATCAGAAATTGCTCAAAGAACCATTCACGTTGATTGCGCTTCAGAAAAGGGGCGCATGAATACCATGTTCAATGAATGTGTTGGTGCTGGAAGAGCTAACGAAGGGCTACGGGCCGACTGGCAGCAACAATTGATGCTTGTGAAGAAGGAATGTGATTTCAAATATATTCGTATGCATGGTCTTCTATGTGACGATATGGGTGTTTACAGAGAAGATAATAAGGGAAATGCCGAATACAATTTTCAGTATATTGATGCATTATACGATTTTCTGCTGAGTATTGGTATTCGACCTTTTGTTGAATTGAGTTTTATGCCTTCCGCTCTGGCAAGTGGAAATGAAACTATTTTTTGGTGGAAAGGGAATGTTACACCACCAAAGGATTACAAAAAATGGGAAGATTTGATTCGTAATCTGGTTCAGCATTTTACCGAACGATATGGAACTGAGGAAGTAAAGAATTGGTATTTTGAGGTTTGGAACGAACCCAATCTGTCGCCAGGATTCTGGTCAGGCACACAGCAGGATTATTTCAAATTATATGAATATACGTCACGAGCTGTAAAGAGTGTAAATGCTGATTATAAGGTCGGTGGCCCTGCCACTGCTGAGGCTGCATGGGTGCCAGATATGATTTCCTATTGCAGCAAAAATAATTTACCTCTCGATTTTATCAGTACCCATTCCTATGGCGTAAAGCAAGGGTATCTTGATGAATATGGGAATTCGGGGACAATTTTGAGCAAGGATCCTATGAGCGTAAGTGGTGATGTGCTGAATTCTCGCAAACAGATTGCAGAATCCGCCATGCCTAACCTGGAATTGCACTATACCGAATGGAGTGCTTCCTATACTCCTACCGATCCCATTCATGATTCCTATCAGGAAGCCGCTTATATTCTTGAAAAACTAAAACAAGTAGGGGATGCAGCTAATTCTATGTCTTATTGGGTTTTTACCGATATCTTTGAAGAAGCTGGACCGCGATTTACTCCATTCCATGGCGGTTTTGGTTTAATTACTATTCAGGGAATCAATAAACCTGCTTTTTATGCCTATGAATATTTAAATAAACTCGGAAAAACAGAACTGACAAATACTGATAATCGCTCGTGGGCATGTAAAAACGATGATGGCAGTGTTCAATTACTTTTCTGGGATTTCACCAATACACATCCTGGCGATTCGGTAAATAATCAGGAATATTATATTACAGATCTACCTTCAAAATCAAAAGGAAAAGTTAAGGTGGAAATTTCGAATATGCCTGCTGGGCAATATCGCCTTGAAATATACAAGGTGGGTTATCGTGTCAATGATGCTTATACAACCTATCTGGATATGGGAAAGCCTCATCAGCTTAGCCGAGAACAGGTAAATGAAATTAAAAAGCTAAATGACGGAGCCCCAATTTCAACGGAAATTATTAATATTGAGTCCAATATCACGTTGTCAAAAGAATTTGAGATGCGTGAAAATGATGTTTTCCTTTTAAGGTTGGAGAAACGATAAAATGCTCAATTTTGAGTTTTATTGATACTTCTATTTAGTTTTTGTGAACAATCTTAATTTTTGTAGAGATAAAATATAAATTATGAAAAGGATTCCATTTTTTTTGATGTTAGTCTTATTTGATTTTGGTGTTTTTTTATTGCCTATCAAAGCACAACTCCAAATTAATTCGGGAATGCCTTATTTAATGAATCAGGCCAAGGACATAAGTACGGATTTTGGTGATTTTACCAATATCTTTTTCTTTCCCGATAAGTTGTCGTCATTCAATGTAACAGATGCTACAGGAACCGTATGTTGGAAACGATACAGCTTGTTCACACGACAGGCATTCAATACCAATACAGTGGTAGCTCAACCACTTAAGATGCTCGATTTCCCGTTTTCGGCTTATGAAAATGATCCCGAATTAAAATTTTCCATTGATTTTATTTCGCCGAGAACTATTCGGATCAGGATGTTGTCTTCTCCGGTTGAAATTAAGGAAGAGCTTTCCTTAATGCTGGCAAAAGAACCGGAGAAAGACCAATCGTGGAAAGTTAAGGAAAGTCCCGGCGAAATCAGATATACAAATTCTTTCGGAAGCATTACTATTGAAAAGAATCCTTGGAGAATTGTTTTGCGGGATGCAGTAGGAAAAATCATGACCAAAACGCGCACTTTGAGTGACAATGATTCTACGCAAGTTAAAGCGCTCCCTTTTAATTTTATTAAACGGGGTTCAGACAACCGTCGGATGGTCAATCCTGTGTTTTCGTTATCGCCGGGTGAAATGATTTTCGGATGTGGAGAGTCGTTCGGACATTTGAATAAAGTTGGTCAAAAGCTGAATCTTTTTGTTACCGATCCACAAGGCCCGGAAACAGATCAAATGTATAAACCTGTTCCTTTTTTCATGAGCAACAAAGGATATGGCATTTTTATGCACACCTCGGCGCCGGTAACTTGTGATTTTGGTGCTACGAATATTAATGTATCCAAATTGTTTATGGGCGACGAGTCCATAGACCTTTTCATTTTCTTTGGTGAACCAAAAGATATTTTGAATGAATATACAGAGATTGTTGGCAAAGCTGCTATGCCTCCTTTATGGTCGTTTGGAACATGGATGAGCCGAATTACTTATTTTTCTCAAAAAGAAGGATATGAAGTGGCGGAAAATTTGAGGAAATACAAAATACCTTCTGATGTCATACATTTTGATACGGGTTGGTTTGATAAGGATTGGCAATGCGATTATCAATTTTCACCTGAACGTTTCCCCAATCCTCAACAAATGTTGAAAGATTTGAAGAATAAAGGATTTCGTGTTTGTTTGTGGCAGTTACCTTATTTTACACCGAAAAATCCGCTTTTTAAAGAATTGATTGAAAAAGGACTTTATGTGAAAAATGCAAAAGGGGGACTTCCTTATGAAGATGTTGTGCTCGATTTTTCCAATCCGAATGCCGTCAAATGGTATCAGGATAAATTGGCTCATTTATTACAAATGGGAGTTTCTGCTATTAAGGTGGATTTTGGTGAAGGGGCTCCTTTTGATGGTATTTATGCTTCGGGCAAAACTGGCCTTTATGAACACAATCTTTATCCATTGAGATATAATAAGGCAGTGGCAGATATTATCAATCAAATTCATGGAGAGAATATTATCTGGGCACGAAGTGCTTGGGCCGGATCGCAACGATATCCATTGCATTGGGGTGGTGATGCTGAAACAACTAACATGGGCATGGTAGGGACATTACGAGGTGGTTTATCTTTCGGACTCAGTGGATTTGCTTTTTGGAGCCATGATATGGGAGGTTTCGTTACTTCCAGCCCCGAAGATTTATATCGTCGATGGTTACCATTTGGTTTTCTTTCTTCCCATACACGAGCACATGGAGCACCTCCAACCGAACCATGGTTGTATAATGAAAGTTTTGTAACCGCTTTTCGTCAAAGTGCAGAGCTAAAATACCGATTAATGCCTTATGTATATGCTCAGGCAAAGGAATGTTGTGAGAAAGGATTGCCGATGGTACGTGCCTTGTTCGTTGAATTTCCACACGATGCAGGAAGCTGGCTGGTAGAAGATGAATATTTGTTTGGCAGTCAGATGTTGGTTGCTCCTATGATAGAAAGTGGAACGGAACGAAATGTTTATTTACCTGCTGGTAAATGGATTGATTATCAGACCGGAAAGATATATGAAGGTGGTTGGCACGACATACAAATCGGCACTATTCCGGCTATTATTTTGGTTCGTGATGGTTCGGTTTTGCCTCATATTCAATTGGCTCAATGTACTGACGAAATGGATTGGAGTCAAATTGAATTAAAAATTTATGCAGTTGATGCCAAAGAAGCCTCAGGATTATTGTGCCTTCCTTCCGATAATCGGCTTCATTCTTTGAAAGTTACAGTAAAAACTCATCAGGTAAAAGCTGATGGCTTAGAAAATAAGATAAAGTTTAAAGTCATTGAATAAATTAAGTTATATAAATCTGCTTAAATTTTAGTGGATATAGAGAAGAAAAAATTTTTATTTTATAATTTTGCAAATCAAATATTTACAAACATATTGAATATCATCAAATAAAATTAATAAAACAAATATTTAAGTTATGAAAAAATATAAAAATAGGAAAGCTGAACGAATATTTTTATCTTTAATGATAATGATAACTTTATGTTCTTCAGCTCAAGCTCAGGAATTTCAATTAAATTCGTCTGGGTATTTTCAGAATAAAGGCATTGACGTTATGGCATTTGATGACATATATCCTGAAGGTCATCAGGGAGGAGTGTCGCTTATCATGCATGGGCATCGAGTAGCTACTAATGGAGATATTAGATTAGAGGCGACTCCCGGTCAATGGCAACCTGTTCCCAAACAAAGAGAGCGGAAAGTGGATCAAAAAGCCAATATAATTAGTGTCCATTTAAGCTATCCCGATTCTTCGAGGCACCTGACCGATTTTAATCCTATGATTTATCCTGATTTGGTATTTAATTATACTGTCACGGTAAAAGGAGAAGGTCCATCAATCGTTATAACTGTCGATTTGGATCGTCCGATACCTGAGAAGTTTCTGGGGAAAGTCGGCTTCAATCTTGAGCTTTTTCCGGGATCACTTTTCGGAAAACCTTGGATTATGGATGAGCAATCAGGAATATTTCCTCAACAGCCTAATGGACCAACAAAGTATGAACCCTCAAACCATAGTCATTCCGGGGACTTCAACCCAGAAGGAAAGGCTTCAAAAAAACAACTCGCAGGTAAGGGTTATAGCCCAATTATTGCCGACGACATAGTCTCGATGCCTTATGCTGTGGGGAAGCGTTTTGTAGTCAGACCTGACGACCCTTATAATAAATTCATGATAGAGTCAAAGGGGAGTGAACTTAAATTGTATGACGGACGCATGAATCACAATAATGGTTGGTTTGTTGTACGAAGTGAGATTCCTGAAGGTAAAACAAAAGGTGCGATAGAGTGGATTATTACTCCTAATGTTGTTTCTAACTGGATTTATAAGCCCATTGTACAAACCTCACAAGTTGGATACCATCCAAATCAGCCAAAAAAAGCGATTATTGAATTGGATAAAAGAGACACTGATATTCATAAACCTGTATTGTATAAAATCACATCGGAAGGAGACAAGGAGGTTATGATAGATAATAGCGAGGAATGGGGACAATTCTTGCGATATAATTATCTTCAGTTCGATTTCACTGAAGTGACTGAAGAGGGTTTGTATCAGGTAAGATATGGTGATTCAATGTCTTCTGTGTTTAAAATTGCAAATGATGTATATGATCGTGGTGTTTGGCAACCGGTTCTTGAATATTTTTTACCTGTTCAGATGTGTCATATGCGGGTAAATGAAAAGTATAGAGTATGGCATGATTACTGTCATATGGACGATGCACGGATGTCACCTGTAAATTTCAATCATATTGATGGCTATGTTCAAGGACCTTCTACGTTAACGAAGTATAATCCCGGTGATGTGGTTCCTGGTTTGAATATTGGTGGATGGCACGATGCTGGTGACTTCGACCTTCGCGTAGAATCGCAGGCCGGTGAAGCATATATTTTATCACTTGCTTATGAAGCATTTAAGGTAGATTATGATGTTACTTCAATAGATCAGCATAAAAGAATTACGGAAATTCATCAACCGGATGGAAAACCTGATTTGCTTCAGCAGATTGAGAATGGTGTTCTTTCTGTAGTTGGAGCTTATCGGTCATTGGGTCGTCTTTATCGCGGTATTATTTGCAATAATTTGCGCCAGTATGTAATGTTAGGAGATGCAGCTGCAATGACTGATAATGCTATAGGTAACGAGGATGATCGCTGGGTATTTACTGAAAACAATCCGGCTCGCGAACTGACCACTGCAGCTCAAATGGCGGCGGCATCGCGTGTATTAAAAGGATTTAACGACACATTAAGTGTGCAGGCACTCGCCTGTGCGAGAGAATTGTATGAAGAAACGGAAGTAAATCAACGTTCCCTCTCTGCCAAGATCCAGGCAGCCACGGAATTGTATTTAACGACGGGGGAAGAAAAATACAGCAACTATCTTCTTTCCGAAAAAGATTTTATTCTTTATCATATAGAAGATTTGGGTTGGTTTATCGGAAGAGCTGAAAAGAAGATGAATCGGCCTGATTTTTCCCAAGCCATACGGAGGGCTATGGTAGAATTGGATGCTAAAATAAAGGAACAATCATCCGAAACCCCTTACGGCGTTCCTTATCGTCCTTATATCTGGGGAGCAGGATGGGATATTCAGGAGTTTGGGTTCAAACATTATTTTCTGTACACTGCTTATCCGGATATTTTCAAACCTGACTACATTTACAATGCACTAAATTTCATTTTAGGATGTCATCCGGGATCAAATACAGCTTCATTTGCATCAGGAGTAGGTGCTAACTCTGCAACAGTAGCCTATGGATTTAATCGAGCTGACTGGACTTATATTCCGGGCGGTGTTGTTTCGGGAACAGCCCTGATACGTCCCGATTTTCCTGAATTACTTCGATTTCCATTTCTGTGGCAACAGGTTGAATATGTAATGGGAGGCGGATCTTCACACTATATGTTTTTAGTGTTGGCTGCCCAACAATTGCTTAATCAAAAATAAAAACGATGAAAAAAATTTTAATTGTTTTGTTAATTGGGTTCGCTTCTTTTCCTTTGGTTATAAAAGCTCAAAATTCTTCTCAGGAAAGTGTTCCTTTACTGGTTGAAGAAGTTACCAAGGATTTAAAGGAAAATATTCTTCCTTTTTGGGAAAAGAATGCGCCTGATCCCAGAGAAGGCTTTTATGGAACAATTCTTAATGATGGTACTCCCCAATTGGATGCTCCGAAAGGAGGTGTTCTTAATGCTCGAATTTTATGGACTTTTTCAAAAGCTTATCAATTGTTTGGTAATGAAGAATATAAAAGAATGGCTGATCGAGCTCAAGAATACTTTATAAAATATTTTATCGATCATAAATATGGCGGTACTTTTTGGTCCCTTCATGCGGATGGTACACCTAATATTACTGATAAACAGACTTACGGAATTGTTTATGGAATCTATGGTTTAGCACAGCATTATCAGGCAACAAAAAATAAAAAAAGTTTGCATCAAGCTATAACTTTATACAAAATATTGGAAAAACATGCATACGATGCAGTTAATGGGGGTTATATTGAATCATTTACACAAGACTGGCAAGTACCTGTGCAATACGGTTATGACGGTAAAGGAATTGCTCCCAAAACAATGAATACTCATTTACATGTGCTTGAAGCTTATACGTTGCTTTATCAAGTTTGGCCGAATCAGCAGTTAAAAAAGCAATTAAAAAATTTGATCAATATTTTTCTCAATGAAATAATTGATCGGCAAAGATGGCATCAGCGTCTTTTTCTGACCATGGATTGGAAAAATCTCGAAAACATTGATTCGTATGGACATGATATGGAGCTGTCATGGTTACTTTTAGAAGCAGCAGAAGTATTGGATGAAGAGGGTATAATTGAAGAGGTATTGCCTGTTGTACTAAAACTTGTGGACACTCAGATGAGTGAAGGATGGACCAAGGAGGGTGCTATGTTGTATGAACGAAATAATGGAGAGATAAAGGGTGGTTTAGAATGGTGGCCTCAAGCCGAATCTGTTATTGCGTTTTACAATGCCTGGCAAATATCGAACGATGAAAAATATCTTGATGCTGCAATTAAGACTTGGAAATGGATTGAATCACATCTTATTGATAAAGAATATGGGGAATGGTTCAGTGGCCTTTTGCCTGATGGCACTCCCGATAGGAGTAGGCCGAAAGCTGATCTATGGAAATGTCCTTACCATAACAGTCGTATGGGATTTGAATTGTTTAACAGGACACATTAATTAATCAGTATTTTCTTTATGAATATTGAAAAAAGTAACTTTCTTTTCTTTCGTTTTTGATTTTTGTTTTTAAACGACAAATTATATCGGAAATTTATATTGTCTAATACATTGAAAATAAATAAAATAAAATGAAAAAGTTAAAACTCTTTTTTCTCGTACTTGCCTGTATTTCTATAAATTTATCTATTACAGCGCAAAACTATAAAAATTTCAAGTGTGCTATTTACTGTCGTGCCTATGAAGTAAATAAAATGAGTGATCCCAATTGGTTGAAAAATGCTTGGGATACAATTTCGAAACAAGTCCACGTAGATAAAATCTATCTGGAAACTCATCGTGACCTTTTAACAGTTGATGATGCAACTTTAGAAACAGCTATTCGATTTTTCAAAGGAAAAGGTCTTGAAGTCAGCGGTGGAATTACTTATACCATTAACGAAAGTAATAATTTCGAAACATTTTGCTATTCCAATCCTGAACATAGGCAGGAAGTAAAAGAAATAGCTGAGCTTACTGCACGTCACTTTGACGAATTTATTCTGGACGATTTCTTTTTTACCAATTGCAAATGTGATTTGTGTATCGCGGCAAAAGGTAATAAAAGTTGGACAGATTATCGTCTAGAGCTTATGAAAGATGCTGCTGCCAATTTGGTAATTAATCCGGCAAAAGCTGTAAATCCTAAGGTAAAGGTTATTATAAAGTATCCCAATTGGTACGAGCATTTTCAAGGTCTTGGTTTTAATTTGAAAGATGAGCCGCCCTTATTTGATGGCATTTATACAGGTACTGAAACACGTGACCCTTCTTCCAATCAACATTTGCAACAATATGAAAGCTATGCTATTTTCAGGTATTTTGAAAACATAAAACCAGGTAAAAACGGAGGAGGTTGGGTAGATACAGGTGGCTTACGCGATATTGACCGTTATGCCGAACAATTGTGGCTGACGCTTTTTGCAAAAGCTCCTGAAATAACATTGTTTGATATCCGGCAAATGCTTTATCCCTTGAAAGAAGATTTACGCCCCTCCTGGCAGGGCATTTTCAATTTTGAGGAAATGAAAAAACCTATTCCGCTTAAAGATGGTGGTGTATTTATTCCAACCAAAATGGCTCGGGCTGCTGGATATTCCCTTGAAACAGTTGATAAAGTTTTAGGGAAATTGGGGAAACCTGTTGGGGTGAAGAGTTATAAGCCATTTCATTCAGTAGGAGAAGATTTTTTACAAAATTACTTTGGCATGATAGGTATTCCGATTGAAATGGTTCCTGAATTTCCTAATAATGAACCAGTTGTGTTACTTACTGAAACTGCCTCTTTTGACCCGGATATTATCAATAAAATAAAAGCCCAACTGAAACGGGGAGGGAATGTGGTCGTTACTTCAGGTTTCTACAAAGCCATGGAAGGAAAAGGAATTGAAGATATTGTTGAGTTGCGAGTTACAGATCGGAAGGCAAACGTAAAAACTTTTTCGACAGGATGGGAAATATCTTTTTCTGAGAATGAAATGTTGATTCCCCAGATAAATTATTTGACCAATGATTCTTGGGAAATCATTTCTGCACTGGACGATACAAATGGTTGGCCTATTTTACATTCAGCCGATTATTCAAAAGGAAAATTTTACGTTTGGACAATTCCCGATAATTTTGTTGATCTGTACAACTTGCCTGAATCTGTTTTAAATCGTTTACGTCAGGTCGTTGCTGGCCATTTAAATGTAAGGTTGGAAGGACCCGCCAAAATCAGTTTGTTTGTTTATGATAATCATTCATTTGTTGTACATTCGTTTCTCGATCAGGAAGTTTCTGTAAAAATTCTTTTGAATAAGAATGAGAATGAAATTACCGATGCGGTATCGGGTGAAAAAATCTCTGGTGAATCACAAAAATCTTCATTTGGTAACCCCAAAATGGATAGCGATGCAAAATTGTTTGAAATAAAAATAAAACCTCATTCATTCAGAGGATTCCGGTTTTAAGATAATTAAAAGAATAAGCAACTAATATTTGATAGAAAAAAATATGAAGCGACGTCAATTTTTGAAAACAACGGCTGTGGGCACCGCTTTGTTGGTGGTTAACCCTTCCCTGAATGCTTTTGAGACGGTTGATGACAAAATGTCTACAAACAATCTGCCTCGCTGGCGTGGGTTTAATATCCTCGACTTCTTTTCTCCTCAACGATATATCGCAAATCCTGCTCGGTTTGCGGCGACGGAACAGGATTTTAAATGGATGGCCGACTGGGGATTCGACTTTGTCCGTATTCCTATGGCATATCCCAGCTATTTGAAGTATGATCCGGCTTCCGGAAGGGATATCACTCCCGAAGAAACAGTTGGGTTCAGGGAAGAAGCGATTGATGCTATCGAACAAGTAGTCTATACGGCCAATAAATACCATTTGCATGTAAGCCTCAATCTACATCGGGCCCCCGGTTTCTGTATCAATGCCGGATTTCACGAACCCTTTAACTTATGGAAGGACGAAGAGGCACAGCAGGCATTTTACCAGCACTGGGATATGTGGGCGAAACGGTTTAAAAATGTTTCCCCAGAATTATTAAGTTTCGATCTAGTCAACGAGCCTTGTTTCAAGGAAGATATGAACGATCAGTTCTCTCCGGCCACAGCCATTCCTGGAAGTATATACCGTAAAGTCGCTGTTGGATGCCTGGACGTTATCCACCGGCAGAATGCCGACAGAATGGTAGTTGCTGACGGGAATAACGGCGGTGCTTTAGTAATTCCCGAGTTGACTGATCTTCCCATAGGGCAAAGTTGCAGGGGCTATTATCCACATTATGTATCCCACTATCGAGCCGGTTGGGTATGGAAAAACCCCGATGCTGCACCGGTGCCTGTATGGCCGGGTGTGATCAACGGTGAAAAATTTGACCGTAAGGTGCTCGAAGATTTTTATCGTCCCTGGACCGATCTGGTGAAGCAAGGTGTGGGGGTACATTGCGGTGAATGCGGATGTTACAATGAGACACCTCATGATGTTTTCCTCGCATGGTTTGAGGACCAACTGAAGATATTGACTACCCATGGTATAGGGTGGGGGTTATGGAACTTCCGCGGGACTTTCGGGATTCTCGATTCAGGGAGAAAGGATGTGAACTATGAAGATTGGCATGGGCATAAACTGGATCGTAAGCTGTTGAACTTGCTGCAGAAATATTGATCTATGATCTGCGAGTCCCGGTTATTCCCGTATAAGACTGCTCCGGTCGAGGACAGTAACCTTTTGTCCCATCAGCTGAATGATACCCTCCTCTTCCATCTCTTTCAGCAAATGGGCCAGTGATTGACGTGCTCTTACCAGAATCAAAAGTGCAGTGTTTTTGGATTCGGGTTAACATTTTACTCCAAATCAGCACCTATGGCTATGCTGCTGCAGGACGATCTTCCAGCCTTTTCCACAGTATTTCGAGCCAGTCGTTCTTTTGTTTTGTCCCTGTCAGCAATTCTATTCGTGTTTTCCCTTTTCTTTTGCCGGCTTTATATCTGCGATGATTATGATAAAACATGATTAGATTCAGTGTTTACTGGTTGATATTGTTTCTTGATGTATTCAGAAAAGCTCTCACAGCGGTTACGGCTTTCGTACGAGTGCCGGGAATGATTAGGAATACATCAATTCTCATTATCTGCTTTTCTGCTCTAAACAGGGAATTGTCAAGAAAACCGTACTTGAAGCATATTCCAGGCCTCGTCAAAACGGCGTAATAGCCATTTTCGTTGAATGAAAACGATAACGGTACGGCTGTCGGGAATGTCATCGGCAATGGTCACCTTCAAACGTTTCCAGACTCAGCCTGTATGGCGGGCCAACCGTCCCCAGAAGGAACGCTACCGTGAGTTCTTCCAGTGTGACACCGATATTGTGGCCTCCGACTCACTGCTGAACGAGGTGGAGCTGGTGCAGATCATGGACGGGATATTCTCCCGCCTGGACATATCAGCGTGTCGGGTGTAGATATCTCCTTCGGAGCGGACCGCATCTACGATGTGCTTACTCGGCTGAACCTCTTTCCGGAGAGCTTTGTACACAGCACCGACAGCTCTTCGTCAACTTCGGTAAGCGGGAGGCAAATTACCTGCTGCCAATGATCACGCAATTGCGGCGCACGGGCATCTGCTGCGAACTCTATCCGGGGGCAGCAAAGATGAAAAAACAACTCTCTGATAACGTCGGTGTAATCGTACTGCTGCGTCGCTCGTAACCGTACCGGTCGAGTCGCTGCAAACAGTACCACAAAATGAGCTGTATGTTCTCATTCGCAAATGTAATTTATTTTATGATTATTCAC
>Ga0208461_1000499_pt1 | contig 38040 bp, 29 predicted proteins | sample AD_JPNTR4_MetaG_FD_184448 | JGI IMG/M metagenome (GOLD analysis project Ga0208461, IMG submission 184448) | Active sludge microbial communities of municipal wastewater-treating anaerobic digesters from Japan - AD_JPNTR4_MetaG (SPAdes) (version 2) | ecosystem: Engineered > Bioreactor > Anaerobic...
GCGCTCGCGAACGTCATTTCGGAATCAGGTGAGGAAGCCAAGAGCCGAGGGGTCGTGATGGCTTACGATACCCGGCGCAACTCCAACTTTTTCGTAAAGATCGCCGCGCAGATTTTCGCCGCGAACGGGATCAAAACCTACCTGTTCAGCGAACCGAGACCGACCCCGCAGCTCTCGTTTTCTGTGAGGGAATTGCGGACCATCGCCGGTGTCGTTGTGACGGCCAGCCACAATCCGAAAGAGTACAACGGGTTTAAGGTCTACTGGGAAGAAGGCTCTCAGATACTCGACGCCATCGCCGATCGCATCACCGCCCATTATTTGGGGCTACAGGACTACCTCTCCTTGAAAGGCCTTCCGTTCGAGAAAGGCGTATCCGTCGGTTTGATCGACGTGCTCTCGTCGGAAATGGACGAACGATACCGACGGTACGTGGCCTCGTGCTCCCTCAACGCGGATGTGGACAAGATGTTATCGATGGTCTACACCCCGCTGCACGGAACCGGCGCGGCCCACCTGATCCCCCTACTCAACGAACAGGGGTACAAGCAAATCGAAACGGTCGCCGAACAGCTCACCCCGGACCCGGACTTCTCGACCGCGCCCTACCCGAATCCGGAGGACCCGAAGGCCTTCGCGTTGAGCATAGAGAAAGGGAAAGCGTGTGATGCCGAACTCTTGCTCGCGACTGACCCTGACGCGGACCGGTTAGGCGCGATGGTCCGAACGCCCGAAGGCGAGTACAAGCCATTGACCGGGAACCAGATGGGCGCGATCCTGGTGCACTATATCCTGGATAGCCTCTCAAAAACGCGAGGGATACCCGAAAAGAGCGTTATCGTCACGTCGATCGTCACCTCTGATTTCGGCCCGACGGTCGCGCGCACTTTCGGCATTCCCACGGTCTACACCCTCACGGGATTTAAAAATATCTGCGGGAAAGCTAACGAATACGACCGAACCGGAGAGCGCCAGTTTTTGTTCGGTTACGAAGAGAGCATCGGCTTCGTCTACGGCACCCGAGTCCGGGACAAAGACGCCGTCAGTTCCGGGCTGCTGTTAACCGAAGCGGCTGCCTACCACAAAAAGGCGGGGTATTCCCTATACGAATGGTTGCAGGAGCTCTTCAGGCGGTATGGGCATCACGAAGAGCGGATGATCAACTACGTTCTCGAAGGAAAGGAAGGCGCGGAAAGGATAGGGCGCATTATGAACCGATTCCGGTCGGTACCCTTGACCGAAATCGGAGACGCGCATTTGACCCAACGGATCGATTATTTGGAAGAACCGCCCGAGCCGGCCCTAAAAACCAACTGTTTGAAGTTCCTCTATGGGGAAAACGTTTGGTTCGCTTTACGACCCTCCGGAACGGAACCGAAGCTGAAAGTCTACCTCTATGCCCGATCAGAAACTCGTGACAGTTCTTCGAAAATAGCCGATCTTTTCTATGAGCGCGTTTACTCGGAGCTTAAGCGCATTCCTTGAAGATTAGTGGCATCCCCGGCACTGATCGCAAGATCCGCCGGACGTGTCACAACAATCGGAGTCGCAGGTTTCTTCTCGGTTCTGGGCCGACTGTTTGGCTTTCGCGTGAACCCGTCGGATGATCTGTTTGCTCCAAGCGTCCAATTGACTGGTGTTTGGACTGGACACCTTCGCGGCTTGACAAAACAATTGAACTGCCCTTTGCGTGCTCACGTGAAACCGTTTTTCTATATCGGAGATCGTCATCTCCTTCTCGATGATCTCTTTCGTTGCGGATACCATAGCGTCCTCCTTTTATCGATTGTTAATTTTCTACATAAACCTTCGCCAGTTCGGCGTACTTTCGCGCGTGTTTCCGATGGTGCTCGGTCGTCTCCTCGGCTTGGAGCTTCTTCACCGCGGCGGGGATACCGGCCACCAATTGCCGCTCCTCCACCAACTGGTTTTCTCTCACGACCGAGCCCGCGGCCACCGTCGCGCCAGTCCGAACAACGGCCCCATTGAGCAAGATCGCCCCTATTCCGATCAAGGCCGCGTCCTCGATGACGCAACCGTGCACGATCGCGTTATGCCCCACGGTGACGTGGTCTCCCACCGTCACCGGATGGTCAGCTTCCGTGTGGATGGTGCAATTGTCTTGGATATTCGAGTATTTGCCGATCTTCACACCCGACATATCCCCACGCACGACTGCCCCAAACCAAACGCTGCTTCCTTCGTCGATCTCGACGTCTCCGACGATAACGGCCGTCGGCGCAATAAAGACAGACGGATGGATCCTCGGTTTTATTCCTTTATAGCCAACGATCATCCTCTCACCCTCCGATCTCTTCATACGGTATGCCCGGTATTATACAATAACGACGAACCCTTACGCAACCGTGCGGGTGCAGTCTGGGGGTATGAACTGCCGGTGGGAACCGTAACTCGGACCAGTCGACAGTACCGCTTTCTTTTAACGATGTCGAACTTCAGTGCGGCGCGGGTTTCTGGGAGCGCCTGCGAACGCGCTGGGAACGCTAAACTTCAGTTTGGCACGGTTTTTAGAAAAAAGAAAAAGGGTTCGCACAGAGAACACTGAGAACGCCTGGGAGCGCCAGGCTTTTGAGAGCCCCCTGGGAACGCCACACTTTAGTGTGGCAGGGTCATAGATTTTTCTTTGCTGGAAACGCCGAACTTTAGTGCGGCATAGTTTTATTTTTTTTCTTTGCTGGGAACGCCACACTTTAGTGTGGCATGTGTCGTGTTCTCTCCGTGCGAAACCTTTTATCAATGCATGCCAACTTAAAAGTTGGCGTTCCCAGGCGTTCCCAAGCGTAGCATCGCGGCGTAAGCGCTCAGTGCATAGGGGATCGCGGGGTCCCGTTGGTTACCCCGCGATAACCCCACGGACATCGCGGCGTAAGCGACCATTCTTCTCGCGACGCCGCGATACGCTTTCAGAAAGACAAAAGGCGGATCGCGGGAGCGTAAAAACCACTTACCCCGCGATAACCTAAAAAGTTCGACGTTACCAGGATGTATCTCAGCGTTCTCTCTGTGCTCTCCGTGCCCTCTGTGCGAGGCTATCTTTTGGTTTTGGAAAGACACGCCAACTTAAAAGTTGGCGTTCCCAAGCACAACATCGCGGCGTAAGCGCTCAGTGCATAGGGGGATCGCGGGGTCCCGTTGGTTACCCCGCGATAACCCCACGGACATCGCGGCGTAAGCGACCCTTCTTCTTGCGACAGCGCGATACCCTTTTGGGAAAGACAAAGAGCGGATCGCGGGGTCGTAAAAACCGCTTACCCCGCGATAACCTGTTAAGTCCGCAGTTCCCAAGAATCTTTCCTCCGTGCCCTCTGTGTACTCTGTGCGAGACTATCTTTTGGTTTTTAAAGACATGCCGGATTAAAGTTCGGCGTATCCAAATGCCAAGCCGTATCGCACTCAACGTAACGATCTATGGTATAATTCGCGAAGAAACGTCGAGTCACTCTCGTCAAAGAAATCTATTCCAATCGAAATGGAAGTGACCATGAAAAACACAAAGTTGATCGCGCTGATCCTCCTTCTCTGCCTTTGCACATTTTCCTTTTCCGTGGAAGTGTATCTGCTGGAGAACAAAACTCCGCCCGAAAAATACAAAACTTTGGGAGACATCCTGTATGTCCACGCGGTCACGCTCCTCGACGCCATAGGCGCGCGATACGAGTGGAACAACGCCAGTAAGACGCTGGTGGTGAATTGGAACCAAAACTCGATACTCTTTTCCAATAACTCCCAAACGGTGTTGATCAACAACTCGCCCGCGTACATATCCAACGAGCCGCTCATTTTGGACAACCGTTTCTTTCTTCCCCTCTTGGAGACGTGCAAGCTGTTCGGCTTACGTGTTGTCACCAAAGAAGGCCAAGTCCACGTGTTTTCGGAAATCTCTTATCTGCTCTACTATTTTAGTATACCGGACGGATACGCTTTCAATTTCCAGCTACCGGTCAACTTCGTCATCTCTGAACAGAGTGAGGAGCGGCTTCTACTGGATGTCTACGGATCTATGACGAACCGGGATTGGTTTTTAACCAACGCTCGCCTAGGGATCGATCGCATACAGGTCGCGAATAGCACACAAGACACGCTCAAGGCCTTCATCCGTTTCGAGATCGTCACGAAACCGGACCGGCAGGCGGTGGTAACCCAAGAGAACGGGACGCTCTGGATTCGGACACAAAACCGGGTGATCCCGGAGATCGTGGTCAACACGAAAAATAAGATCGTGATCGACCCGGGGCACGGCGGTATCGACCCCGGCGCAATCGGTAACCGGGGCACCTACGAAAAGAACGTCGTCTTATCTTTGTCGAAAGCAGTAAAGTCGTACTTGGAGAAAAACGATTTCATCGTGTACCTGACCCGTGAAAACGATGTCTTCGTCGACCTCAAACAGCGGGCGATTTTTGCCAACAACAAAGGGGCCGACCTTTTCGTCAGTCTGCATCTGAACTCGTTCGAAGATATCTCCGTGCAGGGCGTCGAGGTCTATTACTACCCTTGGTCGGAAGAAAGTTACAAAATACGTCTAAATCGACTGTATGGGGCCTTATCCGAAGAAACGGTCAAGGCAAAGGTGCAGAGAAAGCTGTTGTCGACCAACCAGAGCAAGAAGTATGCGGAAAACATCCGCGACACACTACAGAAGTCCGGGCTATCGATTCGTAAGGTGATACCCGGCGACTTTGCTGTCATCGCGTACACGGAAATGCCGGCGGTTTTGATCGAATGCGGCTACATCTCGAACTCGAATTTTGAAAGGGATCTTCAAAAACCCGAAGTACTGAACTTATTGGCGGAAAACATCGCCAAATCGATTCAAAACCTCTTTTAAGCTGGCTCGATAGCCAGGCCTGTACCGGGGCGAGCGGCTCGTCGGGGTTCGAGAAAACAAGTTGTCAGGAAAAGAGGGCGCAGGATGAAAGAAAAAAAGCACAACGAGCTTTCAGAGAAACCCTCCATCCAGGGTTTCAACGAACGGATATCCGTAGAAGGACTGCTCGACAGGATCTTCGAGCTGATCAGAAACGCCTCTATTTCGGCATTCTATCGCTCTCTCTCTGATCACCGCATCGTCTATGCAAACGCCTATTTTTCTAAGACCTTTCGGCTTCCCCTCGGAGAGTGGGAGAAAACGCCCTACTTATGGACGGATTTCGTTGCCCCCGTAGATAAAGAAAGTTATCGGCAGTATTTCGAAGGGCTGAAAACGCCTCAGTACTCGCTCGACTATCGCTTGATCGACGAACTCGGGCAGCCGAGGTGGGTTCAGGAGGAAGGGACAGTTCTATTCCCGAAGCACTCTGAAGGAGCGATGGCGCTCGCGCTCATCCACGATATCTCGGAACACAAGAGGATAGAGGCCGAACTATACGGTAACGAAGAGCGACTGAACCGTGTTTTGACGGACCTTCACGTGGGCCTTTGGGATTGGGATATCCCGAACAAGAGGTATTTTGGAAACGGGTTCTGGACCCAGATGTTTGGATTCCAACCGGGAACCTTTACGACTGACGAGGCCGCTTGGGCGGCGATCGTACATCCGGATGATTTCGACCACTTTCTACTCGCGCTGGAAGACCCCCTGACCGGGAAAGCGGATCAATTCTCAACGGAATACCGCGTGCGAACACTCAGCGGGGACTGGAAGTGGATTTTGGACCAAGGGAAAGTCATCGACCGCGACCCTTTAGGCCGCCCCGTGAGATTGATCGGTACGATCGTCGATATTACCGCCCAAAAAGAGAGACAAACGGAATTGATGCACGCCAAGGTTAAAGCCGAAAAGGCGAGTCGCGAAAAATCCGAGCTTCTAGCCAGCGTGAATCACGACCTTAAAACGCCGCTCACGGTTATCTTAGGCGCTGTCGAAACGTTGCTGCAAGAAAGTACGGCCCCGACGAAACCGCTTCTGGAAATGATACACAGCAACACCAGAAGACTCGAAAAGATGGTCGGAGCTCTTCTAGAAATCCACCAAATCGAATTGGGGATGCCTACCTCACTGGCAAAAGCCATCAGAACGAAACGGCTATTCGAGGACTGCAACAGGAACTATACCCAGCTGGCCAAAAAGAAAAACCTTTCCTACGAGCAGCGGATCGCCCAAGATATCCCGAAAACGATCATTCTCGATCAGGACCGATTTTTAAAAGTCTTGAACAATCTCGTCGACAACGCGGTGAAGTACACCCGCGAAGGGTCCGTTCGGCTGGAGGTTGGCTATATCCCTGTAGAAGCCGGCAACGCTCGAGGAAACCGCGCGGAGGGCGAGCTACATGTGTCCGTTTCGGATACCGGGATCGGTATTCCCAAAGCCTATCTCCCGTATGTCTTTGACCGTTTTTTCCGGGTACCAAACAAAGGCGGTCGTGGTCGCTCTCCCGGCTTCGGCTTAGGGCTGTCTATCTGCCGCGACCTCGTGGAACAGATGGGGGGCGCGATTTCCATCAAACCGGCGGAAAAGGGCGGAACTACCGTTGAGTTTTACGTTCGCGTCAAAGAAGGAAACGGGGCGTCATAGGAAACACCGAATCGAATGGCCGCTTTCGACTTCTTTGAGCGGGGGTATCGTCTTTGAGCACTGGGCCATCACATAGGGGCAGCGCGGATGAAAACGGCAGCCAGAGGGCGGATGGATCAACGACGGAATATCTCCCTGAGTGATCAGCCGCTTCCTCATCAACCCCTCTTCGGGCGCTGGCGCTGCTGAACGAAGCAGTTTCGTGTAAGGGTGAGCGGACCTCTGTACCACCTCGTCGGAGGTGCCGATCTCCATAATCATCCCCGCATACATCACGACGATCCGTTGAGCCATATAGCGCGCCCCGGCCAGGTCGTGGGTGATGTACAAAAAGCTCATCTGCCTCTCTTCTTGGAAGGCCAGCATCATATTCATTATGCTGATGCGAATCGACACATCCAACATCGACGTGGGCTCGTCAGCCAGAACGATCTCCGGTTCTATGGAAAAGGTACGGGCGATGTTCACACGTTGACGCTGGCCGCCGGATAACTCGTGCGGGAACTTATCCAAAAACTGCTGGGGAGGCTCCAGTCCAACACTACGCAAGAGCTGCTGCAACTGCCTTTTTAGTGCGGCTTTCCGTTTCTCTCCTTCGTTTTCGCGAACCACTTTATCATGGATTAAGTAAGGGCGAGACAGGATGTGTTCGATCGTGTGCGTCGGATTGAGGGAGCCGAACGGGTCCTGAAAGATCATTTGTACCCGTTTGCGGTAACTGAGCAACTCCTTCCCAGAGAGTTTCCGGCTCACGGATTGGAAGCCATTGGGAGACCGGGGGTCCGCCAATCGGATCACGCCGGAGGTGATGGGGTACAGCTGCGCGATCACGCTGGCCGTCGTCGTTTTTCCGCTGCCCGATTCGCCCACTAAGGCAAGTACCTCCCCCTTTCCCAGAATGAAGGAGACATCGTCCATCGCGTGGACGACCTCTCCGAACCGCCGGAAAGAGCGAATAGGAAAATGTTTTGATACGCTCTCCAATCTCAATATCTCTTCAGTCATATCATTCACCGTCGCAAGCCGCGAAATGGCCGGGTCTGACTTGCCGGAGCGGGGGCGTGTCACGATCGCATCCGTCGTGTCTGTCTGGACATCGAGGATAGAACCGACAACCCGAAGGCGGATCGATCAGGTCCGGCGGCTTGCCCTCGATGCCACCCATACGCACGATCGGCCCGCTCAGCGTGGGGAAAGAGGCCATTAATCCTCTGGTATAGGGATGAACGGGATTATAAAACACCTCAGAGGCGGGCCCATATTCAACGATCTTCCCCGCGTACATAATCGCCAGCAGGTCGCTGATCTCCACCAAAAGAGAAAGGTCGTGGGTGATGAAGATTACCGAAAACCGGAAGGTTTTCCGCAACTCCTGGATCTTTTCGATGATGGTCCGTTGAACGACAACATCCAACGCGGTCGTGGGTTCATCTAAAATGATGACCTCAGGTTGCAACATCAGCGCCATCGCGATCATCACCCTCTGTTTCATCCCTCCGGAGAGCTGGTGCGGGTACGCGTTGTACCGGTCTTCGGGGATATCGACCAGTTTCAGAACCTCCAACGCTCGCGCTTTGGCCTCGCGGACCTCGCCGCGCTTATGGGCGAGCCAACCGTCGGTGAGTTGCTCACCGATCTGCAGAACGGGGTTGAGCGCGTTCATCGCGGATTGGAAGACCATAGAGATGTGTTCCCAGCGCAACTTTTTGATCTCTTCCTCGGGGGCGTGGGTGATATCCTTCCCGCCAAAGAGTATCTTTCCGCTTTTAATCTTCGCGTTATCGCGAAACAAGCGCATCACCGCATACGCCAGCGTCGTTTTTCCGCAACCGGATTCGCCCGCGATCCCCAGGAACTCTCCTCGCTTCAGCGCGAAGGAAACCCCATCCACGGCCCGGACGAAGCCGGCTTTCAACTCGTATCCGGCTACCAGGTCCTGGCATTCCAATATGCTTTCAGGTAGAGTCTCTTTCATAGCGCTCATCTCTTTCTGAGTTTGGGATTCGATATCTCATCGATCGCGAAGTTCATCAACGCGAAGGAGGTACCGATCAGAGCGATACAGATACCGGGAGGAAGAAACCACCACCAGAAGCCCGCCAAGAGCGCGCCGTTGGCTTGCGCCCAATACAGCATCGTCCCCCAGCTGACGACCGAGACGTTACCTAACCCGATAAACTCGAGGGTCGCCTCTCCGATGATCGCCGCCATCGTCGAGGAGAAGAACGAGGCCATCACTAGAGAGATCATGTTTGGCAAAATCTCTCTAAACACGACATAGGAGGGTTTCTCTCCTAAGGATTTTGAGACCCTGACGAAATCGCGATTTTTCAAAGAGACGACTTGCGAACGCAGGACGCGGGTCGGCCAAGGCCAGCTTGTCAAACCCAAGATCAGGATAATCGGGATCACGCCGCGGACGGTCACGTAAGCCGCGATGACAATCATCAGCGGGAGGGAGGGGATCACCAAAAAGACGTTCGTAAAGAGCGAGATGACATCGTCCACCAGACCGCCGAAATAGCCCGCGATCAGCGCCAAACAGAGGGACAAGACCGTGGTGAACAACCCGGTGACCAATCCCACCGTCAAGCTGACACGCGTTCCCCAGATCAATTGTGAGAAGATGTCTTGCCCCGAATGGGTGGTACCTAAAAGGTGCGCGGACGAAGGTTTTCCTTTCAAAGGCAGTTTTTTCGTGATCCGCTCATAGGTCGTGGTGACACTCTGCGAATAGACCTTTTTTTCGGTGGACGGATCCAAATCCTCTCGGCTGATCGTTCGAGAGCGGTCGCGCTCCTCGCTCAGCACCGTGATCGTTTCCACCCGATTACTCTTTGGGTCGTACGGGGCGATAACCGGGGCGAGGAGGCCTACCAAGGCAAAAAATAGGAGTAACAGCAGGCCAAATAAGGCTTTCTTGTTCCCTAAAAACAGTTTTCCGATGTCTTTGAACATCAGCGACCACTATCCCTTACGCGAGGATCCAGTAGAAGGATCGCAAGGTCCGCAAGGAAGTTCGCGATCAAAACGGCAACCGATATGAATAAAAAGATCGCCTGCATCATCGCGTAGTCCTTCGCTTGCACGGCCTGCCACAGCATCAGGCCCACACCGGGATAGGCGAAGACCATCTCGGTCAGAAGACCGCCGCCTACGACAAATCCGAGCGACATCGCAAAACTGGTAATAGAGGGTAGCATCGCGTTCTTCGCCGCATAGAGGTTCTTGATCCGGCGCAGCGGCAGCCCCTTCGCCAAGGCGACAGTGATATAGTCTTCGGCCAAAACGTTGATCATATTGTTTCTCATCGTTAAGATCCATCCTCCGAGAGAGCTCACCGTGATAGTGAGGGCGGGCAAGAAGCCGTGATAGAGAACCGAGAGAAAATAGTCCCATCCCCCCTTTTGAACGTAGAAGGAATAGGCGTTTCCGATCGGGAAAACCTGCAAGCGAAAGCCGAAAAAATAGATGAACAGCAGCCCCAACCAGAAGTAGGGGAAGGACCGGATGAAAATGAAGGTCCCCACCGTCAGCGTTGCCCAACGCTTGTTTCGGGACCAGGCGGCCCCAATTCCGAGGATCGTACCGATGAAAAAGCTGAGGATCGTTGCGAAACCCATTAAGCCTAGGGTCCACGGGATCGCGATCTTCAGCACGTCCCTAACGGGCGTAGGAAAGCGAGATAAAGAAATGCCGAGCTCTCCCTTCAACACGTTCAGCAGGTACTTGCCGTACTGGACGATCAGTGTGTCTTTGGTATCTAGCCCGAAGGCGATCCGGATCGACTCCATCGCTTCGGGCGGAATGCCCTGCATCCGGTCGATCAACTCCCTGGCGGGGTCACCCGGCATCATACGGGGTATAAAGAAGTTCAACGTCATCGCCACAAAGAGGGCGAACAACAACAAGCCTATCTTGCGAAAGAAGTATTTCACGATTTCCCCCTATCCAGCTTTCGACGCACAGTTTTTTGAAGATAGAGACGCCCAGAAGGGCGTCTCTATGCGCTCTCTTTTGAATGCGCCTTAGCGCAGATGAACCTTCAGCAATAGGGGCAACTTATGCATCCCGTTCGGGCTGGGGAAGCAGTAGGGATCTTCTTCGCTCGGCCAGCCGACGAAGAGCTTGGTGTTGTACTCGTACCACGTCGGGTTGAAGAACAACGGCACGGAAGGCGAGTCTTTGAGGAAGAGGGAGAGAGCCTTTTTCATAATCTCGTCACGCTTCGATTCAAGCGGTTCTTGCGTGTAACTGTCGAGTAGTCTTCCGATCTCTTCGCTCTTGTAGCGCATTCCGTAGTAATTGGCCGAACGCTCGCCCAAAGGCGCCCAAGCTCTCGGGTGCGCGATGTATTCGAGTTGGAAATATGGGCCCGCGCCGGTGACCGAGATACCCAAGCACATCTCGTAGTTTCCGTAATACAGGTAGTCATCCACGTACGGAGAAGGCCACGCGGCCTGTGTGACAATGGCCTCGATCCCGACTTCCTTCAGCTGTCTGGCGATCTCCTCGCAGCCCATAATCCAGTCCGTCCAACCGGTGGGAACGTAGAGGTTGAAGGAAAGCGCCTTGCCTGCCTTTTCATAGATCCCTTTGGCGTTGAGTCGATACCCTTCCTTTTCCAACAGCTCTTTGGTGTAATCCGGGTCATACTCGATACCAGCCTTATCTAGAGCTTCTTTCGCCAGGTACAGGAAGGGCGTTTTCACCCAGCCCGGAGAAGAGGGCACGGCGCCGCTGGCCATAATGCGCGTGATCTCCTTGTTGTCCAACGCGAAGTTCAGGGCGTATCTCACGTTATAGTTGTTGAAAGGCTCGCGGAGGTTGTTCAAGTTCAAATAAACCAGGTTTCCTTCAGGCAGCCAGTACTTGTGGTGCTCCGGATCGGCTTGAACGTACACTTCATCGATATTGGCCACGAAATAGCCCGCCCAATCGTATTCTCCACGGGCCAACCGCAGACCGACTTGTTCGTTGGTGGTCGAAATGTACACGATGCCGTCGATATAAGGCAACGGCTTGCCATCGGGCGCTATTTGCCAGTACCTTGGATTCTTGATGACCTTAAAGGATTGTTCCGTAAAGGACCCCGCTTCGTACACGAAGGGACCGGTCCCGACCGGTTGCAGGTTTCCGGTCCAGGTTAACGGATCTTCTACGTCTTTCCAGATATGTCGCGGCACGATAAAAATGTCGGCCACACGGTAGATAAGAGTCGTGTTGACACGGTCAAAGACGAAGGTCACGGAATTGGAGGTTCTCGCGACGACATCGACTAAGCCTTGTTTCCAAATCGGGGCGATGTTGAGTCCGGGGAATTTCTTACCCAATTCCATCGTGAAAAGGACGTCCTGAATGGTGAAGGGTGTGCCGTCGTTCCAGACTACACCGTCTCGGAGCGTAAAGGTCAGCTCTTTCAGGTCGTTGGACCACTCGTAGGCTGTTGCCAGCCAGGGATGGAATTTTCCGGTGCCTTGGTTGTAAAACACCAGGGTTTCGTAAAAACAGCCAACTGCGACCTCCAAGGAGTTCGGAGAGAAGGGGTTGAAGTTCTGGATCAAAACCCCCTGCTTCATCGGGGTCACCCGCAACATCCCGCCGCGTTTGATCGCTTCGGCGCCAAACAGACTGCTCAAGACGAGCAGCAACAAGAGAACCACTACACCTACTTTTTTCATGCCATTCCTCCCTTTCATATTTTGTTTTCACCACGAAGGGCTTTATATGAACCTATTCTTTCTCTTTCACATTTGGGGAAATGCCTTTTTCAACAAGAAGGAGCCGAACTGTTCTCTTATGCCATTATAAACTATTCTAACTGAAATTTCAATGACCCGAATGGTCATTCAGCTATATCGTTCGTATGCACAACAAACCCCGTGTGGGTATAATACCGCGGCCCAACAAAAAAAGGGAAAAGGAGGAAGGGCAAAAGGCCACCCTCCGAAAGAGCTATAACAACAAGCCGGATTATTCTGCCACAAAACGTGAGGAGGAGGGGCTCACCGGGTCTCTTTACCCTATTTCTTGATTACACTCCATAACTTGACCCACAGCGACTTCTAACCGTCTCAATCCGGTATGGTATAATCAAAGCCATTCAGCAATCGTACCACGTCGAGTTCTTCGCCACAGGCCGAGCGCACTGTGGGATGGAGAACCGACGTATATACCTAACCGGACGCTTCGCTCCAGACCGCGTGTACTGGAGGGAGGAGGCCGGTTTTTTATTGTGAGGTAACAACATGAAGACCGCCGCATACGCGCGCGTATCATCCGCCCAGCAAAGAGAAAAAAAGGGGGGTCCCACGGAGGGCACAGAGCAAAGGTACTTTTAAACGCCATAGGGAAACCGAACTTTGGTTTGGCACGTCTTGGTTTCTTGGGAGCACCCTGTGAAGTCTTAAGTGCTTACACCACGGTTACTACAGGTTCATCGCGGGGTAAGTGTATTTTACGCTCCCACATCCGCCTTTTGTCCTTTTTACAAAGCTACACGCTCAGCTTTTTCTCCGTTTTTGTATCGAAAGTATCAGAAACGGGTAGGCAGAAAGTTCCGAAGCGTATCGCGCCGTCGCGAAGACGAAAATTACATACGCCGCGATCTATGTTCTCTCCGCGTTCTCCGTGCCCTCTGTGTTCTCCGTGAGAAACACTCTTCTCTTCTAATTTAACATGCCGCACTAAAGTGCGGCGTTCCCACCCATCTCCCGGCTCAGCTCTTTGCGGATATCTGGGACGGAGTTGTCGATCTCTTTTTGAAAGAGCCGTCGAAAGAGGAGTTCGTAGGTTTTGTCTTTCGCGATCACGTATCTAGATGCGGTGCTCCCATATGAGATTAGATCCGCTTTGATTAACTTTTGCAGCTTCGTTTTCAGTTCTGAATCGGTTATATCGAGCTTGAGGTCTTTGATTATTCGCGCTCGAGTGCGTTCTTTGCCCGCCTGAAACAGGTACAGCATAATCCGTTTCGCATCCCTTTCGTTCGCTTCCAAGAAAACTCCTGCGAGGTATTCGCCCCAAGTTTTGAAAATCAGTCCGCTCTTGATCTCTTGCGTGTACACTTCGATGACGTTGTCCTCTCGATCGTAATCTTTTTTTGCGTTGTGGTATGAGGAGAAAAGCGCATAGATATACAAAGGGTCTCCACGTGTGAGATTCCAAAGCTTGTCCACTCCGGCATTGTCGATCTTTGTTCGATAGATCTCCGCGTACTTCCAAATCGCTTCTTTCGCCTCCTCTTCCGGGAGGTTCTCCAGGACATTCTCCTCGAACCGTGCCGTGAGTTTTCGCACGATCTCTAACAACCCGTGGACTTCGCTCCCCGAAATGATGAGCGGAGCTTCCCTCTTCTCAGCAAGGTCAAGGTACGTCCCGCTCAATGAATCGATCTTTTGCCCCCGATAGTCAAAAACGTACTCATTGAGGTTCTGAAATTCTTCCAAGATTTGGACGATTTTGATCTTTTGCGTTACTGCTATCTCAGAAGGCGCGCGGCTCGCCACTTCCCACATCAATCCCCACTCGTTTTCCGCTTTATATCTTTTTATGGATTCATAATGTCGGCTCAACTCCGGAACTTTTTCTATGAGTCTATCCAGTAGTTCGAAAGAATAGGGGTTTTGAAGATACTCAACGTTTTTTTCCAAAAAAGAGAGGTAATGATTCGTGAAAGTGGCGAAGAAGGATTTCGAGAACTCTGCGAGGGTTGTTTTCATCTCTCTTACGCTGAAGTAGAACGGGATGACACCTGTATCCGGGCAGCTCCACAGGATATTGAACAGCCGCTGCAAAAACGCCGTCTTCCCTTTCTTTCGTCTGGCGACGATCGCTTGACTTCGAGCGATGTTTCCAATCAAACGGTCGTACCACTCTCCAAGAAAGAAATCGAACTCCTTCTTTCTCCCGACGAAGAGCTCGGTGTTTCCGATTAGCTCTGGTAAGGCGTATGTTATCTTTTCCGGCATCCTGAACATCGCATTCACCCACTTTGTTGTGTTTGGAAAGATTATAGCATAGAACTCGCCGGAGCAAGTGTGAAGTGTGTGTCAAGTTATGGGGTGTACTCAAGAAACAAGGCCAGAATCGATCACACGATATTTATTCCACGTAGTCATCGCGGCGTAAGCGCACTTTCTTTTCGTGACGGCGCGATACGCCTTTGTACAAGCCCATTGCGGCGTAGAAAGGGCAAAGTGTAGATCGCAGGGTCGTAAAAATCACTTACCCCGCGATGAACCTCTTAGTTATGTCACCCCATAACTTGACCCACACCAAACCCTGGAAAAGGTTGCTTTATGCTATAATCCTTGTATTGTGAGGGGGGTTGAACTGCGTGGCGAAGAAGTATATCGTCGTGACGGGCGGCGTATTAAGCGGTATCGGGAAAGGGATACTGTCGGCATCCACCGGTCGTCTACTCAAAGAGCTGGGGATCGATGTGCTGGGAGTAAAAATCGATCCATACTTGAACGTGGACGCTGGGACGATGAACCCGAACCAGCACGGAGAGGTTTTTGTCACCGAGGACGGGTATGAAGCGGACCTAGACCTTGGGCACTACGAACGGTTTATCGGCCTTAATATGCGAAAAGAGAACAACATCACAGCAGGCCAGATCTACTCCTCGGTGATCGCCAAAGAGCGGGGGGGGAAGTACCTCGGGTCCACCGTTCAGATCGTCCCGCATGTCACCGGCGAAGTCAAAGAAAGGCTGAATCAGATCGAGGCCGAAGTCGTGATCATAGAGATCGGCGGCACGGTGGGCGACATCGAAGGAGAGGTCTTCCTCGAAACGATACGGGAAATGGTCCTGGAGAAAGGAAAGGAAAACTTCCTTTTCATCCATATCACCTATGTTCCCTACCTTAAAGTCACGAACGAGTACAAAACGAAGCCCACCCAACAATCGGTACAACTCCTGAGAAGGATCGGGATCCAACCGGACGTCATCGCGGCCAGGAGCGAACTACCAATCGAATCGCCAGAAATACGGAAGATCGCTCTGTTCGCCGGCATCAAACCGGAGATGGTGATCAACCTACCGGATAACAAAAACGTCTACGAGGTTCCGCGAAACCTTTACAATATGCGGTTTCACACGATCATCCTGGATCGTCTCCAATTGACCGCTTCCCGGGACTTCCAATGGGACTATCCGACGGTCTTCAAACCACTGAAGATCGGCATTGTCGGAAAATACCTCGGGACGGACGACGCTTACAAGAGCATCATCGAATCGATCTTCTTGTGCGGGGTAGAGAAACCAACCCTGCTGGATGCGCAGGAATTGGAGGAGATGAACGAAGAGGAGGTACACCTCCTCCTCAAGGATTATGGAGGACTGATCATCCCGGGGGGATTCGGAAAGCGCGGCATCGAGGGAAAACTGAAGGCGATCGGCTATGCGCGCGAACGCAGAAAACCCCTCCTCGGAATCTGTCTCGGTATGCAGCTGATGATTTTGGAATTCGCTCGAAACCAGCTCGGGATGAAAGAGGCCGATTCCACGGAGTTTAACCCGGAAACCGAGCGTCCGCTCATCGATTTGATGGAAGAGCAGAAGAAGACTTTGCAGATGGGTGGCACGATGCGCCTGGGGGCACAGCGAGCGCCGATCTTCAAGAACACGCGGTTATACGAGGCCTACGGTGACTTGGAAGAGGTCTTTGAGCGCCACCGCCACCGGTATGAGGTGAACTGGGAGCTTTGCCGGTCCTTTCTGAAGTTGCCGGAAGAGGCGAATGAAGAAAACCGCTCAAAGCGGTTGATCGTGGGATCGAAGAACGAATTTGTGGAATCCGTCGAATTGGAAGACCATCCGTTTTTCATCGGAGTGCAGTATCACCCGGAGTTCCTATCCAAAGTGGGGCATCCGCACCCGCTATTCCTATCTTTTATACGGGCTATCAATGGAGTATCTAAAGGGGGGTCATTGTGAAAAGAGTGCTGCTTACGGTTTTTTTTATCGCCGCATGGCTGTGCGCGGTCACGGCCTACGCCGATGGTTTTGGAATCGGGGTTGGTGCGGGACAGCCTTCGGGATTAAACTTTCGCTACGAAATGACCTATGAGATGTCTCTCCAAGGGGGCGCCGGCTACGCCTTCCTGTGGAACCCCAAAGGGGTTTACCTGAACCTTGACCTGCTCTATTTTTTTAGACGACTGATACCGATAGGGAAGGGCAGCTACTTGCCCATCTACGTGGGCGGTGGATTGTGTGAAGTGTTGTGGTTAGAGGAGGAAGAGGGAAAGAAACAGCTCATGACTTTGTCTGCGCTCGAATTACCCATCGGCTTGTATTACCCGATTCCGCTAAACGGCAGGAATCACGTCGAGATCTACGGACAGGTTCGTCCCGCCATTGGCCTTTTCGGAGAAAATTACCGTTTTTTAATATCGGTCGAAATCGGCGCGCGCTTTCACTTTTAAACCACCGTCTTTTAGGCAAGGTCTCCCGGGGTTTTCCGGTTAAATCCATAGTCGGACTTGGGCGACGGATATATGCCGGAAATCCGATGGAGATTGTTGGCGACTTCTTGCCGTGTATCAGTCAGCAGATGTTGACGGATTCGCGCTACAAATCTGTGGGGATGTGTCAAGTTATGGAGTGTAATCAAGAAACAAGGCCAGAATCGATAGCGCGATTTTTGGTCCACGTAGTCATCGCGGCGTAAGCGCCCCTGCTTTTCGCGACGGCGCGATACACTTTTGTACGGGCTCATCGCGGCGTAAGCGCTTCTTCTTTTCGCGACGGCGCGATACTTCGTGAGCTGGGAACGCCAACTTTTAAGTTGGCATGTCTTGAAAAAAAGCTCACACGGAGGGCACAGAGAAAAGATTCTTGTGAACGCCCTGGGAACGCCAACTTTTAAGTTGGTATGTCTTAAAGATAAGGCGGGGTTCACACGGAGGGTACGGAGAGCACAAAGAAGAGATGTGTTTTCGAGAGTCAACACCAGGTTTATGTTTCCACTGCGTTCTCTGCGTTCTCTGTGCGAAACCCTCTTTTACTTTTCTAAAATATGCCGAACCAAAGTTTGGCGTTCCCAGGCGCACCATCGCGGCGTAAGCACCCCTTCTTTTCGCGACGGCGCGATACGCTTTTGAGAAAAAAGACGGAAACACTTTTCCTTTTCGGGAATCCCGCCTTTACGGTATAATACCGATGAGACTTTCTTCTGGAGGGATACCTGTGAAGATGCTAAATAAAGCGCACGACAAATTGTTTAAAGAAGTTATGGGAGATATCGAAACCACGAAGTCCTTCATCCAGCACTATCTGCCTCCGAAGATCGTCCGGTTAATCGATCCCGAATCGATAACGATAGAAACAGACAGTTACATCGAGAAAGACCTCTCGGAATACTTTTTCGATCTGCTCTTTCGGGTGAAGATGCAACAGGAAGAGGGGTATGTCTATCTGCTGTTCGAACACAAAAGCAAGGTTGACAAACACGTGAGCCTTCAACTCCTGGGGTATATGACCTCCATATGGAAGAAGACAGTACCGCGGCCTCTGCCAGTGATTTTGCCCGTGGTTTTCTACCAGGGGAGAGAGAAATGGGAAGCGCCGCAATGGTTTTCGAATCGCTTTTCAAACGCCGATCGTATGGACGGGGACTTGAAAGAATACATCCCAGACTATAAATATGAACTGTTTGAAATTTCGTCATTGAGAGAAGAAGAGGTCAAAGGGGCGAAACGTCTTCGTATCTATTTGGACGTCATAAGGATGAGATCGCTCGAGGGAAAAGAAGCGATTCGAGAAGTGATGCTCCGAGTCGCATTGACGATTTCGGAATTGTCGTGGACAGAAGCGAATGAACGGTTTTTCCAGGTCTGTACGATCTACCTGTTCGATACGATGGGAAGGGAGTATTTCCAACAATTGTCAGAACTGATGAAAACGATATCGGAAGAAAGGAGCGAAAAGATGCAAACAATCGCGGATATGCTCAGACAGGAAGGAATGGAAAAAGGGATTTTGAAAGGCAGAGAAGAAGGCTTAGAAAAGGGAATGGAAAAGGGAATGGAAAAGGGAAGAGAAGAATTGCTTTGGAAACTAATATCCAAAAAGTTCCCTAAGGCCTCGAAAAAGTATTTCGAAAAGCTGAAGTCCCTTACAATAGAGCAACTTGACTCCCTGGGCCTTGAGCTAATCGATATGAAAAACGAGGAAGAGCTAAAAAAGCATTTGATGTAGATAGTCTGACAAAAGGCTTGAATGCGATTTGATGGGTCGTGTGTGAGAAGTTATGGAGTGCGCTCAAGAAACAAGACCGGAATCGGCCACACGATTTTTAGTCCGTGAGGTCATCGCGGCGTAAGCGCTTCTTCTTTTCGCGACGGCGCGATACACTTTTGTACGGGCTCATCGCGGCGTAAGCGCTTCTTCTTTTCGCGACGGCGCGATACTTCGTGAGCTGGGAACGCCAACTTTTAAGTTGGCATGTCTTGAAAAAAAGCTCACACGGAGGCCACGAAGGTTATAAAGAAGAGAGGTGCTTAGGAGCGCTAACGCCAGGTTTATGTTTCCACTGTGTTCTCTGCGTTCTCCGTGCGAAACCATCATTTACTCTTCTAAAACATGCCGAACTAAAGTTCGGCGTTCCCAGGCGCACCATCGCGGCGTATTAAAACCAAAAGGCGGATCGCGGGGTCGTAAAAACCACTTACCCCGCGATAAACCTCTTAGTTATGTCACCTCATAGTTTGACCCACACCTGCCCCTTCGTCAGACCGAAACCTGTGGTATAATCGCGGATAGCCGCCCCTATGGCGGCTGTGTAGCGAAATCTGCTGTGACTTCCTACGAGGGGATCGATGTGTTGAGAATGCGATTGTTCGGATTGTGCTTAATAGGATTGTGCTTCGTCACCGTGTTCGCCTACTCAGATTTTTCTGCCGGGATCATCTTAGGGCAGCCAGCAGGCGGCACTGCGCTCTACGAATTTCAGTACGGGATGGGTTTCGACTTCGGCTTCGGATGGTCTTTTCTCCAAAACGGTGGGATGACGGTTTACACGGACATCTTATGGCTCAACCGAGACTGGTTGATCATCAATCGGAATCGGATTCCAGTTTTTTATGGGATCGGATTCTGCTTTTCAAACCTTCGGAACCTCGGGCTGCGGGTGCCGGTTGGTGTGATCTTCCCCATACCGTTGAATCGGAATAAAAACCGGTTGGACGTCTTTATCGAAGCGACGTTGATCGTGAATGCCGTTCCAGAGCTTTCGATCCCGATGCCAGGCATCGGTTTAGGAGTCCGGTATTCGTTCTAGGATTAAGTACGCGTCGTCTTCCCAAACCTTCGCGAATCCGGCAAACTCCTTCCCTCGTTCAACCGCTTTCAGGTACTCCCGATAGACCCGGTCTTCGCCTTTTCGCATTACTATCGCCTTCGCGAAAGCAGAAGGAGTGAAGAGCGCGCTAGAGTATAGCGGGTGATTCGGGTGGATGATGCCTCCAAGGTCCGACCGATGCTGCAACACGAGGTAGGTGGATTTCTCGTCCGCGATCAACGGTTTTCCCGACAGCGTCGCACCGATCGTCGATTCAGCAGTGGCCGGTATCGGATAGTTCGCATCTCCAAGTCGCTTAAAGAAGAGAGCCTCGTGCTCTTCCGGCGTTACCGAGAACGCGAAGAGGGTGAATAGGAAGTACCCCACCAAAAACGCACTGTAGAAGAGCTTTTGACGCTTTTCATTGAACAAGCTGCCGATGTAAGGGAACAGGATCAGGTAGTGGATGATGAAAAGCGACGCGAAGGTGACCGGGCACAGCTCCTGCACCGTCATTTTCAGGAAGAAAGGAGATAAAAATGGGATCAGTAGGGAAAAGAAGAGCGCGGAACGGAAAAACTCGCGATAGGTCCCGAGCCGAACGATGGTCACAGCGTATAAGAAAAAGAAAGGCCAAGTCATATGCAACATAAACTGCTCGATAGGGTTCGAAAAGGCGGCAAAGGCAAAAAAAGGATCGACGTACAAATGGCGCAGGAGCGTGGCGGCCTCCCCTTTGAAGATCAGGGATAAGAAAACCCAGGAAAGCTGCAAGGAGACTAACGGAAATAGAGCGGCCAAGGCATAATAGAGGAACAGCCCTCGTTTTCCATAGCGCAGCAGGAAATAGACGAAGACCACGATCGACATCCATAGGGTTTCAAAGCGGATCAATCCCATTAATCCGAACAGCAATCCAAAAACGAAGAGATAGAAAACCTGTTCGCTTACCGAAAACTCTAACAAGAAATAGAAGGCCAAGCAATACAGAATCAGGTACAAGACGTAATCGGGTAAAAACAGGCAGGAAAACCACAGCGCGGGAGAAAGCGCCAAATACAGGCTCCACAACAACTTGACGGTCTTCGTGCGGACATTGGCCAAGCCATACAGGATCAAAAACGCGACGAGAAAACCGGCGAGCGCGGAAAGGAAGATGCGGTGGGCATCCGACACGAGCAAGATATGCAAAAGCAAGTTCAGCGGCGGGATTTCGAAGTCAACCGCACGCATTCCCTCTAAAGAAACGCGCATCAACCATTTCGCGTGAAACCGAATCCATTGCTGGTGGGGAGAATACAGCGCGGCCGATTGAAAGCGCAGGTTCAGAAACCAGTATAGGGCAAATAGCAACAAAAAGAGCGCCCAGAAGGTTCTCGATCGGAACAAAACCGGCAACCGCGTGACCCGATTCACGCCGCGTCTTCCTTCCGCCGCTCCGGTTGCGCGAATCCGTGGTGGGTCTTTTCCCAGTAATGGGGTTTGCGTAGCAATTGCCAAAGCGCTTTATAGGCGGAAAAGGAATGTAACAGCCAATAGAAGGGATTCAACAAACTGATGAACGTCAACGAATAGTACTTCCGCCGGAAGGCCCCCAGGAGATTGAGATAGATGCCTAGAAAGTTGCCGATCAGGAAATTGAAGAGCGACAGGAACAACAGGGCCGGTGTGAAGAGCTCGGAGAGCCACGGTGGATTCCAACCGATCCAGACGCCGAAAAGAATCCAGAGGATCGGATTGATCAGAAAGAGAATCGGAGTGCCTCCGATGAACAGCTGGAAAGACAACCACTGTTTTAGTCCGATCGCCTGTATCAGCTTTAACGGACGTCGATTATAGACGAGAGTCGTTTGCATATACCCCTTGATCCAACGGGAACGTTGTCGTATCCAATTCCAGACACGCGAGGTCGCCTCTTCGTAGGTGGTTGACCGGATGATCCCCACTTTGTACTTCTCCGCGGCGGCGCGAATTCCCAGATCAGCGTCTTCGGTGGTATTGAACGGGTCCCACCCACCGATTTTTTTCAGCGCGTCCACCCGGAAGTGGTTGCTCGTCCCGCCGAGGGGAATCGGCAGGTTGAGGTTGTATAGGCCCGGCAACATATAGTCGAACCAGAACGAGTATTCCAACGTAAACAACTGGGTCAGGAGGTTCTGGTCCTTGTTGAAGTAGTTCAGCGCGGCTTGGAAACAGATCGTCGACGCGTCGGACTCTTCAAAGGCCAGCACCGCCTTCTTCAGCTGGTCCGGATGAGGAACGTCTTCGGCGTCGAAGATGACCAAGTACTTGCCGCGGGCGAACAGCAGGCCGTAGTTGCAGGCTTTGGGCTTGGTTTGCGGTTTGGACTTCGGTACGATCAAAAACCGCCAGTTGGCGGGAGGCGCGGCTGCCTTCGCCGCAGCGAGGGTTTCTTGGTCCACCTCCTCCAACAATAGGATGATGTCGAGTTTGTTGGCGGGGTAGTCCAGTCTCTTCAACGCCTCGATCAAGGTTCCGACCACCTCCGGTTCCCTAAAAACAGGGACTAAAACCGTGTAAACGGGTAAATCGCTGTCCTCCAAATTCTGATATTCATCGGGCTTCTCTCGATAGGTGATCTCATCCACCGTTCCAAACAGGCTGAGCACGAACTTGAATCCGATCAGGATCACGTACAGCGTTTGAATCACGAAGAGCGACGCCCGAAGCGTCTCGAAGGGGTAAAGGGCAGTGATAATTCCCAGCAGGATGAGGGACGCGAGGATGAAAGAAAACTGTCTAAAGGTGAAAACTCTGTAAGCGGATTCTTCAGGATTTCGAAAAAACAGACCGTAAACCGCCTCTTTCAGTAAAGGGTCTCCGTATACCTTTTTGGCCAGGTTGAAAATATCCAGGTCCGTAACGACCCATTCCTCTACTCGATCGACTTGATAAAGCGTTCTATAGAAAAGAGCGGTCTGTTCATTACCCGGGTAGGCGTTGAGAAGGATCAGCGTCCGATTCTCTATCCGATAGGGAAGGGCTTGCAACCGTAGGGCCTCTTCTTTCGGGGTCCTTTGGGCGAGCTCGATATCCACCGTTTCCAAAAGATGGGAGAGTTCGGGGGTGGCGAAACGCAGGCCATAATGCGCGCTCAACGCCCGAAACAGATCGTTCCGACTGACATACCCCATAGTCGCCAACAGCCAGCCCAAGCGACCGCCTTTCTGTTTTTGAATCGTCAACGCTTCTTCCAGCTGTGATGGCGTGATGATCCCCATCTCTATCAATACGGCGCCTAATCGTTTGTCCACAAGCACACTCCGCGAAGAACCCGCTTTTCGGCGTTCTCTACACTCGTCATCGGTTGGAAGAGGTTTTACGATAAGAGGAGATCAAGAAAATGATGAGAGCGGAGACGATGACCAGGATCCAAAGAATACGCCTGAGATCCAATTTCCGCTCGACCGTGAGCGCCGGATCCCCTACCGATAAGGCGTCGCCGACGGTAAAACTGACCACTTGCCCGTCTTCAGTCAACAGCGCCAAGTTGCCGGGCGCCTGTTTTAGCCGGCGCCATTGTGTTTCCGTGATGTTTTCAAACAACGTAGGCGCCCCGTGAACGGCGCCTAGAAGCGCCGGCTTGCCTTCGTATTGGCCCACAAACAACAAAACATAAGAGGCGGTTGCGTCCGGAGCGAACATCACTGATCCCGTCTTCGGATGTATGAGCCGCAACCCAGGGTGAATCCGAATTTCAGGGAAGAAGCGGTCGACCTCCGTCTCGTCTATGAGGAAGAAGAAGGAGTCGCATCGTTGGAAAGGCGGAGATTTCTCTTTGACCTCGTTGGGCGTGAACAGCTCGGGGGCGGTCGTTCGGAGCGAACCCTCTCCCTTCTTCATCATAATCGTCGAAAGGATAGACGCCGTCTCCTTCGAAACCGTAGAGACTACGATCCCGGTCTTACCGTAAAGCAAGTATGGAAAGTCATAAAACCGCGCTTGGACCATAGGCTCCACGGACTCCCAGCGTATAAGGGAGTCGGATTGTATCTCCAAACCGACGCTTTTACACTCCCCTCTATATTTTTTAGCCTCAAATCGAAGGTGATTGTAGCCGTGGAAATCTTCCGCCGGCAAGGGGATGAAGGCGGTTTTCACGGGAGTTTCTATATCAAGCGCCATCGATCCGACTAACCGATCGTTGAGAAAGACGGCGAGGGTCACCGTCTCCTCTTCCTCGAAATGGGCCGCGGATACCTCGAGCTCGAGAACCGCGGATTGCGGAATGCCACCGAACGCGTCCGCCGAGAACCCCAACGTCTGTTCGGCCGTATAGACCACTTCGACGGTTTGGTCCACCCATCCCAATGCTTCGAATGTGATCTGCTTTAAGGGAGGAGGTTCGGGGCCGATAGATGGACAATCGACAGATTGAAAAGCCAGAAGCGGCAAGGTATCGGAGGATAACAAACGGGCCGCGTCGTCCCCTACGATCAGCGTGTTGCCGTTCAACCGTATTCCCGCCCCCGGTTTGAACAATACCCCGTGTCCCGCGTCAGGTAGGGAGGAAACGAGGGAGACCTCTTTTTTCAGCCCTTTGGACAAATACCCGAGCAACAGGCTGGTTTGACACAGACTTTTCAACGACGAGGACGTGTACTCGGTTAAGGCCAATCGCAATGGCGACGCGTACCCTCCAGCCCGAAAGAAATCGACGATCGTCTTCGGCGGTGCATGGTTTCCCGTAAAGGAGAAGGTCGTTTCGGGCTCGATCGAAAACCAAAGGGATTCTTTTGCCAACGGTTTGTTGTCACACTCGGAGTAATCCAGTGTGACCAGCGCCTCTACGGTCAGGCCTTGCCAGCCGGGAACCCACTCCATCGGCAGGGAGACCGTGAGCTCGCCCACCCGGTTAGGCAGCGTTCTCAAGGCGATGGGGCGTCCGTTGACAAGAAAGGTGACCATAGTCTTGGGTCCCGCCAAGTCGGTGTATGCGTAGCGTAGGCGGATAGTCAACGCCGTATCCGTTGGAATGGACGGTCTTGGAAAGAAAAATGCGATGCGCGAATGAACGCCGTATAGATCCGCCCCGTCTTCGTAACCCAAGCGCGATAGGCGGTATTCTATCTGTGGATGGCCAAAGGCAAAAGAAAGGCACAAGATGAAAAAGAGGACGCATACCAAACGACGGGTCAGGATACCGACACCCCCTATGATGTACCGAATGATCCAATTCTACAGGTTTCCGTGACGGTTTGTCAATGAACAGACGGAAGCGGCTGGGAACGCCACGCGCGCCGGGTTCCCCTGGGAACGGGTTTGGGGTTTTGGTTAACGCGCAAAACTTTCTTTTTTCTCTTTTGTGTGTTTATAGAAAAGACATGCTGAACTAAAGTTCGGCCTTCCCAGGGTGTTCCCAGTAGTTCGGCCTTCCCAAAGGCCATCAGTCGGTAGTGTGAGTCAAGTTATGGAGTGGCATAACTAAGAGGTTCATCGCGGGGTAAGTGGTTTTTACGACCCCGCGATCCGCCTTATGCCCTCTCAAAAACGTATCGCGCCGTCGCGAAAAGAAGAAGCGCTTACGCCGCGATGACTATGTGGGCTAAAAATCGCGCGATCGATTCTGGCCTTGTTTCTTGATTACACCCCATAGCTTGACACACATCAGCCGGTAAAAGTGTGAAATGATTGTGTTATAATCACCCAAAAGGGGATAGAGAGAGGAGAACGGCTGTGGATTGGCGAGGGTTCATAGACTCCGAGGTTTTTCACTGGGTCGTCTTACCCGCTTTAATTTTTTCCGCCCGGGTACTGGACGTGTCGATGGGAACGTTGCGGATCATTTTAATCGCGCGAGGAAGACGCGCTATCGTCCCCATCATTGGGTTTGTCGAGGTCTTCATCTGGATATCCGTGATGAGTCAATTGATGGCTCGTGTGGACAACCCCTTCTATATGGTGGCCTATGCGGCCGGGTTCGCAACCGGCAACTACCTGGGGATGGTCATCGAAAACAAGCTCGCCATCGGGAAGGCCTGTATCCGGATGATCTCCGGAAATGACCTGCTACCCTTGGTGAACGCCTTGAGACAAGCGGGTTTCGGGGTGACCGTAGCCGACGGATGGGGCAGCAAGGGGCCGGTGAAGATCTTGTACACGATCGTGAGAAGAAAAGAAATCGCTATGGCGGTGCAGATCATACACCGCTTCGAGCCTAAAGCCTTCTATACCGTTGAAGATCTTCGAGATGCCAAAGAAGGCGTTTTCCTCAGGGAAGCGAGGATGGAGAAATCTCCGAACCAACTCTGGTTGCGGAAAAAGGAAAAATAAGGCGCAAGCCGATATGCTATAATAGCGCGCGACATCTGAAAACTTGTCGGGCGTTTCGCGCAAGCGACAGGAAGGAGAGGGTGGGATGATCGATATTAAAAAAATAAGAAAAGAACCGGACCACATCAAAGAAGCCTTGTCCATAAGAAACGACAACCCCGATTTGGTTGACCAAATCTTGGCCTTAGACGCGCAACGAAGGGAGTGGGTCGCTCAAACCGACGCGTTGAAGGCCGAGCGCAACACGCTATCCCAGCTGGTCGCGAAGCAGAAGGCCGAAAACAAATCGGCCGACGTCTCGCACTGGGTCGAAAAAAGTAAGGCCATCGGCGACCAGATCAAAGCCAATGACGAGCGACTCGCGCAGTTGGAATCCCAACAACAGGCGATCGTTTCTCTCCTCCCGAATATTCCTTCGGATAAGGTTCCCCGGGGCACGGATGAAAACCATAACGTCGAGGTCCGCCGCTGGGGAGAGCCGCGCGTTTTCGATTTCGAACCCCTACCGCATTGGGATCTGGGTTCCAACCTGAATATGATGGACTTCGAGCGCGCTTCCAAACTCAGCGGATCGCGCTTCGTCGTGCTGAAGGACAAGGTGGCAACCCTCAATCGGGCGTTGATCTCTTTTATGCTGGACGTGCACACGCGTGAACACGGCTATGTCGAAGTCAACGTGCCGCATCTGGTGAAACGCGAAAGTATGTTCGCAACCGGGCAGTTACCGAAGTTCGAACAGGAGGCCTATCGGACCGACCCCGACGATTTTTTCCTGATTCCTACCGCCGAGATTTTCCTCGCCGGGATGCACCGCGACGAGATCCTTTCTGAGAAAGAGCTACCCTTGAAATACGTGGCCTACTCCTCCTGCTACCGCCGCGAAGCCGGGAGTTACGGCAAGGATGTGCGTGGGATGATACGGGTCCATCAGTTCGAGAAAGTGGAATTGGTCAAATACACCACTCCCGAAACCTCCTTCGACGAGCTCGAAAAACTGACCGCGGATGCGGAGAGGATCTTACAGCTCCTGGAGCTTCCTTACCGCGTCGTTCTCCTATGCACCGGCGACCTCGGTTTCGGGGCGGCGCTGACCTACGATCTGGAGGTCTGGCTTCCCTCCTACCAGAAGTACCGCGAGGTCTCTTCGTGCAGCAACGACACGGATTTTCAGGCCCGACGCGGGAATATGCGCTACCGTAACGCCCAAAACAAAATGGAGTTCGTCCACACCCTGAACGGGTCCGGTCTGGCCGTCGGCCGTACGTTGATCGCGGTTCTGGAGAACTATCAGAACCCCGATGGATCGATCACGGTACCAAAACGCTTGATCCCTTATATGAATAGCATCGAAATAATTCCGTAGCCATATGTTTACCAATATATTCGTTCTTTCCTGCAAAACACTTTGAACTTTTCCGAAGGGGTTCAGTCTAAATAGTGTAAAGAGAATGAACCCCTCACATTTAAGCGGACAATCGTCCGCCTAATTTTTTATGAGGGGTGTATTTTCGTGCTCTTCTATTTGCCCTTCGGTCGAAAGCCCAATAGACCCCTACCGGGGACCAAAAAAAAGACGCTGGATCAGCGTCTTTTTTTTATGGATACCTTTTATCAGGAATAGGACTTCTTCTTTTTGCCTTGGAGAAAACCTGAGATCAGAGGAGAAGCGATGAAGACCGAGGAGTAGGTTCCCGCGACCACGCCGACCGTGAGCCCGAAAGCGAAGGGTCTCAGACTGATTCCGCCAAACACCAAGAGGAAGAAGACGACGATGAAGGTCGTCATGCTCGTATGCACCGTTCGGGTCATCGTTTGCCAAATACTCGTATTGATGATCTCCGCTATGCCTTTGCCCCGCATCAGCCGCATATTCTCCCGGACGCGGTCGTAGATGACGATCGTCGCGTTGATCGAGTAACCCAGCAAGGTCAGGATGGCTGCGACCACGGACACGTCGAACGGTATCTGGAACAGGGAGTAGAAGCCGAGGGTGATCACGGCGTCTTGGAGCAAGGCCAGGATCGCGCCGATGCCGAACTCATAACGGAAGCGGAAGGTAATGTAAACGAGTAATATAGCGGAAACGAAGATCACGATCCAGATGGCTTTGCTTCGGAGCTCTTCGGCCGCGAACCCGCTGACGGAGTTGTAGCTTTCGATCTCCAATCCGCTCTCCCGCGCTAACCCTTCCAGCTGTTGCTTCTGATCGGATTCGTAGAACAGCACGGTCGTAACGGAATACCGATACTCGTTTTGTTCTTGATCCCCCATTTGAGAGAGCTTAGAGATATTGGCCGCCGCCAGGGCTTTTTCTATCCCGCCGATCTGTTCTCTAAAAGCGGCCACGGTCATATCCCGATTGGATTTGAAGATCAACTCCGTTCCGCCAGAGAAGTCCACCCCGAAGTTAAATCCCCGCGTGAAGATGGAGATCAGCGATATCGCAATCAGAGTCAGGGAGATGGCGAAAAATATCTTCTTTTTCCCGCAAAAATCGAAGGTTTTTATACTCATTTCACGTCACCCGCTTTCGCGATTTCCTTGCTTACCCGAAAGTGTAGTTTGGAGGAGACCATATTGGTGAGCACGCGAGAAACGACCAGAGTCGCGAACATGCTTCCGAGGATACCGATGATCAGGGTGGTGGCGAACCCTTTTATCGTACCGGTACCCAGATAGTAGAGGACGACTCCCGCCAGGATCGAGGTCACGTTGGAGTCGAATATCGCGGAGAATGATCTCGAGTAACCGGCGGTAATCGCGTTCAATACCGTCTTTCCGGCACGTATCTCCTCTTTGATCCGTTCGATGATGATGATGTTGCCGTCTATAGCCGTTCCAAAGGTGAGGATGATACCTCCGATACCAGGCAAGGTGAGAATGAACTTACCGAGCGCCATCGCGCCTAAGATGAGGACGGTGTTGTAGATCAGCGCCAGGTCGGCGATGAAACCACTCAGCCCGTAGAAGACGATCATGTAAACGAGGACGATCAACAGCCCGAACATCCCGGCGATCAAACTGACCGTGATGATATCTCGACCCAAGGTTGGCCCCAAGGTTCTTTCTTCCAGCTTTTGAAGGTCCGCCGGCAGGTTACCGCTTTTTATAAGTGCGGCCAACTCCATCGCTTCTTGAGCGGTGAAGCGACCTGAGATTTCGGCGTTGGAACTCCGAATCGCCGACATCACCTGCGGAGCCACCAGCACCACATCGTCCAGAACGATCGGCAGTTGCTGTTCGACGAAGGCAGCGGTGATCTTTCCGAACAGTTCGGTGCCCTTCGCGGTGAATTCCAAATCGATCTTAAACCCTCCTTTTTGGGTATCGACGGAGGCCTTGGCGTTCTTGATTTCCGAACCGCCCAAGTAAAGCTTTTGCGAGCCGACGGTAACGTACGGGTTCAAGAGATACCAGACTCGCTCGTTGTTCGGGGTTTTATCCTTCGATGGAACCCACAACGCGTTCGCATATTTGATGCCGATGCGCTTGTCCGGCATCGTGGCGGCAGTCTGTTGCTCCAAAATCTCTCCGAAATAGAGCTGCCCTTTCTTTCCGACCAAGCGTTCGGCGATCGTCGGGTCGTCTATCCCCGGTATCTCGACGCGTATTCGGGCATCTTCGCCGCCGATTTTGGAAACGACTGCCTCGGTGTAGTTGGCCGCATCCAAACGCTGGCGAACGACGACGACCACTTCATCCGCGATCGTACCCGCGCTTCTCTCTATATCTTTCGGGACCACGACGCGGTAGTCTAGTCGGGTTCCCCCACGAATATCCAAGCCTAACCGTATGTTCTGAAAGAAAATGTTGATGCTGGAATCCAGGAACGCTTCGCTCTTATTCGGCCAAAAGATCGACGCCAGGGCGACGATCAAAATCACGACAACAAAAAACAAACGTATTCTGTCCGCTTTCAAAGACCTTCCCCTCTCTTTCCCTTACCGTAATTTAACTGAATTATTGGCGTTGTACTGCTTCGTTAGGGTCTTTCGTAGATTTCCCAAGGATTGCGGAGATCGATCGGCGGGTGATTTCTAATCTGGTGTCGGCGGTTTGTATATCGACCGTTTGTTCCTTCAGCGAAACGACCTTTCCTATGATTCCTCCGATAGTGACGATTTTGTCCCCAACCTTCAGTTCGTTCATCATCGTTTTGTATTGTTTATCCCGTTTTCTTTGGGGCATGATGATCAAAAAGTAGAACATCGCGAATAGTACGACGATCCAGATAATCAAGCCAAAAGAACCCAATCCGCCCGCCGGGGCGGCAGCGGAATCCGCTCCGGCTCCCGCCGCCGTATCCGGCGCCGCGAAAGCTCGTAATAAAAACTCCATAACCCGTATCACCTCTTTATAAGTTGGCAAAAATGAGATGGCGGAGGCGGTGGGATTCGAACCCACACGAGCAAATATGCTCACCGGTTTTCGAGACCGGCCCCTTAGCCAGTTCGGAACACGCCTCCGTTTTTTTGCCCCGTATTATAACACGTTTGCGTCCGATTTGTACGCGCTTAGGGCCCCTCGGGCCGATAGCCCCCCAAGCGTATTTCTCCGTCTTCCAAAACCAGCATCACCTTTTCGTAAGCCTGAGTCGCGTAAAACTTGTGATCCCTGATGGTGACTTCAGTCCCCGGTTTCATGAGCTTTCGCGCGACGATCTTCGAACCGACCGCGGATTCGGCGATCTTCCCTAAGATATTTTCCAATTCCGCTTGCAGACCCGGCGTCTCCGCGTTGAGGTTGTTGATGGCGTTAATGGACTTGACCAAGTACTCGATCTTTTCAGGCGGAAACTTGTCACCCAAGGTATTCCGAAGTTCCCTCAGCTTCTTGACGATCTGGGTCAGTTTATTAAGGTTGTCCATATTGAGCGCGATTTGAGAACGCAGCAAAGCGGCTCTCTGCCGCATATCGGGATCGATCCCCACTTCCACGGAGGTCTTGAGGTTCATGTCTGAACCGATTTCGTTCGCCTCAACCGCGTGTCCCGCTGAGACCGAGCCCCCGATGATGCTTCCGGGGTCTCCCACCACGATCACATTTCTTTTTGAACGTACCGTCGAATTAACGGCTGCGTTAGAAATCTGGATATCCCGCTTCGCTTCTAGCTCCGCGTTCTCGATGAACTTGACCTTAGCGTCTCTACCCGCTGAAATGAACGTCTTGCTCCGGCCTTTCACGCCCGCTTCGATCTCGATGTCTCGGCCCGCGATCAAGGTGGCCCCCTCCACGATATCCGACACTTTGATGTCGTCTCGCGCTTTGATGACCATTCCCGGCATCACCATACCCTCGACGATGACGGAGCCTTCGAATTCGATGTTGCCGATACCGACGTCGACATTGCCGCGCACGAACAAGACGTTGTCGACGTTAATTCGCTCTCCCTCCAGCTGTAAGATGCCTTCTCCCTCGGATACCAATCGGAGGCCATTATCGATGAGCGCCGTGTTCTTTCCTTTGTATATCAGTAGGGACTTGTCTTTTGGCGCCTTCGGTAGAACCTCGGAGCCGAAGATGTCGGTACCGGGTTTTCCTTCCACGGCCGGTATCTTTTTTGCGATCAGCGTTCCTTTTTTCACGATAAAGTTCCGATAGAGGTTTTTATCGCTTTGAGACAGCTTTCCAGAGCAAAACGCTTTCAATTGTTCCATATCGAAGTTGAACACGATATCCGCGTCTTGACAGGGCTGTGCCAATATGCCGCGCGCAAAGGGATGAGGGACGCCGGGAATATAGGTCGATAAAAACGCGTTTATCTTTTCTTCCATAATGCCGAAACGGATGTTTTGCGCTTGTACGACCTCATCAATTTCGGACCTCTCAGGGCCTCGGGTATCTCCGTCTGGGGGATGGAAAACCAAAAACGCGTTCATCTTTTGAGCGTCTATGATGATTTCGACTCTACGTTCCACGAAAAACTCTCCTTAACAAGGATTCGGTCAATATTCGTCCAGCTGGATCCTCAGCTCGTTGATCGCCTGAAGTATCTGGTCGGGCGAAATGAGTTCCCCGTCCACTCGATTGATCAAGTTCAGGAGCTTTCCTTTTTTGTTGAGTTGAGAGACCTCTTTGTAAATCTGACCCATATTCAGCTCGGCGACTAACGCGGCGTCCACCTTGGAAATCAATTTTTTCAAGCGCGCATTCGGAAAGGGCCATATCGTAATCGGTCGGAAAAGGCCCACTTTGATGCCATCCACTCTGGCCATACGGACGGCCTGCCGTGCGCTTCGAGAGGTCGACCCGTAAGCGATAAGGAGGATTTCGGCATCCTCTACCATGAACTCTTCGTAGTTGATGATCTCATCGAGATGAAATTGGATCTTCTTCTCCAAGCGTTTTGCCAGCTTATCGGCGACATCCGAGGTGCCTAAGGGAAATCCGGTCTCATCGTGAACCAAACCGGAGACGTGAAACCGGCTCTTTCCCATCATACGCAGGGGCGTGATGAACCCGCTGACCTCTTCGTACGGATGGTAGATCTCCTCGTCCCCCAGGTCGTCAGCCAAACGCTGAAGAATCCATTCCGAAGGAATCGGCGGAACTTCGATGCTTTCTCTCAGATGGCCTAGGGATTCGTCCATCAAAAAGATGACGGGAACGCGGAAACGCTCAGCCAGGAAAAAGGCGCGAACGATAAGGGTATAGGTTTCTTTGACGCTGTTGGGATAGAGCGCGATCACGGGATGGTCGCCGTGCGTGCCCCAACGCGCTTGCATAATATCCCCTTGAGAAACCTTCGTCGGCATCCCCGTAGAAGGGCCCCCGCGCATGACGTTCACAAAGACGCTAGGTGTTTCAGTCATCGCCGCGTAACCGATGGCTTCCTGCATCAACGAAAAGCCGGGGCCGCTCGTCGCCGTCATCGATTTCACCCCGGCGAGGGACGCGCCGATGATGGCGCACGCGCTCGCTAATTCATCTTCCATTTGTATGAAGGTCCCGCCCACTCTAGGAAGCTCCTGCGCAAAGGTCTCGGCGATCTCCGTCGCGGGCGTGATGGGGTAACCGGCAAAAAACCGACAGCCGGCGCTGATCGCCCCGTACGCGCAGGCCTCGTCTCCGGATACCAGTACGTACTCTCCTGTTTTTATCATAGGCTCATTCCCCTTCCCGTTCGGACACGTCAATCGCGAATTCGGGACATAACCGTTCACATTGCTTGCAGCCGATGCAAGCGTCCGGGTCGTCGACCTTCGGCGCGTTTGCCGTTCCTTTCTTTATCGTTTTCGTCGGACAAACCGTATAACAGATACCGCAAGATTTACAAAATTCGGGATTGATACGGACGTTATACCTTTTCTTCTCAGGCAAAACTAACACCCCTTTACCCTTATAGTGAAAAAATCTCTTTGACGCTCGCTAAATCATAGGGTCTCAGCGACAAACGCACCACTTTGTCATCACGTAATCTTACCATAAACAACAAATGATTGCCAAATCGCTTTTTTGAAAAAAGAACCCGTTCAAAACGGTACCCTTGCTTTCGATAAAGGATCGAACCTTCCAGAGGATCGCAGACGAGAGTCGCGCTCAAAAACCGGTGGACGAGGATACCGACTCCGACGGCGTACAAAAGAAAAGCGGCTTTCAGCCCGATCCAAGCGGGAAAGAACAGGAAGGCCGTAAGCAATAAGCAGTCGGCGACAAAAAAAAGGATGAAAACCATCCTTAGCGATCTTTTAACCGGTATCTCAGCCAACATAGAAAAAAAGCGCCTTTCCGCGCTTTTTATGCAATTTTCTTGACCTTTCCCGCTTTAAGGCACTTGGTGCAGACTTTGATTCTCTTGTTCCCAGTTTCAGAACCGACCGTAACGTTCTGAAGATTGGGTTTCCATCTCCGCTTCGTTTTGCGATGCGAATGACTGACCCTATTCCCTGTGGATGGTTTCTTCCCACAGACCGCGCATATCCAGGCCATAGCGCTCCTCCTTTCCCAAAGACAATACTTTTTCGACGCCGATTATATCAATTCCCGGACCTTTTTGCAAGCAACCGCGCAGCCTAATCGAAATTTAACGGGCCGATCAAGGTAAAGATACCTGACGGTCACATGTTTAGTAGTTAGCAGAGGAGCTGACGGATATCCTGGGAGATGTGAGCGTTGCGTAATCGAAAAACAGCCTGGAGCCGATACCGATATCGACGTTCGTCCGCGTCTTGCTTCCGTAAAAACCAAGCCCCACGGAGTAGTAGTAGAAACCCGTGGTATTATAGGTAAAATCGCCCATCAGAGAGAACCCGTCGGTGATGAAAAAATGGAGCATTCCGCCGATATCCGTGCCCGATAGAGGGCGCCATTTCCCGTGTAGTTGGAAAAACCCAACCTCAGCCATAGGCACGTTGATAAAACCGGCAAAGGTGGTTTTTATCCTATAGGTATGCTCTGCCGGCGTCCAGATTAAGGCTTCCGTCGTGGTCAACGTGGGCGTTGCGGATCCGGAACTGGCCTGGTAGTTAAGGCTCCAAGGAGCGATGAAGTTCAGTTTCGCGTCGGTAATCGGAATGTTCGAGACGGAAAAGCCTGCGAGCGTCTTTTCTTTTCCTATCAGAATGGACAGGTCGGCCTTCCAACCCCCGCTGGTTAAAAGCGCATGCGGTAACGTGAACAAATCGAGGGCTCCGAGATCGGCGGACGAATACAGTTGGCCGGTCACGGTGGCCGTTCCGGCGTAGGTCGTGCCATTGCTCACCAGGTTCGATCCGGTATTGAAATGCGAGGTCAAGACCGGCGTGTACATCCCGATCTCCCCGGCCACCTGAAAGTAATCGAACTTCAACGCCGCAAAAACTCCCGCGGAAAGGTGGACGTCGATTACGCTGCCCGAAAAATCTTCGGCATGGTTCGCGGGGGGTATCTTTCCCGCGAGGGTTTGAGCGAACCATGCGGGCAGAAACAGCCGGGAGTCGAGATCGTCTTTTACGAACACGCCGATACCGAAGTGATCGACGGTATGACCAAAGTGAAAATCGGTATTACCGATCGCCGAAAGGTTGACGTCACCGGAGAGGACCTTTTCTATATCGGCTCCGAATTTTAAGAGCGTCGGTGTCGCCCCGTTGAGTGAGAAAAGCGTCCCGATAGCGGACAACGGTAAGAGGTTCTGTTGGATACGAAGCTGAAAGCCGTCTTGCGAGAAGAAGCCGTTAGAGGTCCGAAAGGCGGTTAACAGCTCGAAATCGATATCGAAAGGAGGGAATATCGCCCATTCAGGTTCTACGGAGATCATCGGCAGCGCAGGCTCGTTCGGAACCGGAACGGGCTCAGTCTGAAAGGTCGGAGCCGTGGTCAGCGTTCCAACGACCGGTTGCGAAAGCGGTAAGGTCGTGGGTATCGTCACCTGGGTGATAACCACGTCGGGGTCACCCAAGAGCGTCGTAGCGAATAACACCAATAACATCCAAAGTACGAGGTAATACGCTTTTTTCCGCATCTTCCTCCCCCTTATCATCCATACCCCTGTTGAATAAGCAAAAACCTCGCGAATCGACTTCGCGACTTCTATCATTTTACCACAAACTTCGTAGAAATGGCAAACCCTTCGCTCTTTCATTATAGACCAAACATCTCTATTTCTTTGAGCCGCGCCAATGCGCAGAAATCAACGGGGCTTTTTTCACACGAGAGGCTGAGTCAATAACCGATAATTCCGAAGCACGGACTCCATAAAACCGCTCTATGAGCTGAGTATGCGTCGATCCCTCTCGGACGTGATGCGCGCCGGTATTTCAAAAAAAGACGGACAAATCGTTTCTTTGACATCGCTCGTTTTTTCTGGTACAATAGGGGAAATTTCATTCGGAGGAAAACGATGAACGCGACGCCCTGTAAAGCGGCCCTATCCTGTAAGTCCATTTGGTGGTGGAGACTCCCCGTTTCGGACGGGAGCTCTTTGGCTGCTTAAAAGGGTTCAGATAAGTCTGAAGCGGGGAACGAAGAGTTCCCCGCTTTTTTTTTTGAAAAAAACTCAAACCAAATAGAAGGGGGTTATGGAGTATGAAAAAGAGAGAGCAGTGCATCTTGTCACCGGAGGAGATTCCATACTACTGGTATAACGTGAAAGCGGATCTTCCCTTTACACTGGATCCCATTTTGCATCCCGGCACCAATCAGCCGGCCAAGCCGGAAGACCTCAAGCCCATTTTCCCGGACGGTCTGATCGAACAGGAGTTCACCCTTCAGCGAGAGGTACCGATTCCGGAGGCGATCCGCGACGAATACGCCGTCTATCGTCCGTCTCCGCTCGTTCACGCGACGCGGTTGGAAGAGTACCTGGACACTCCTGCGAAAATCTATTTCAAAGACGAAAGCGTGAGTCCGTGTGGGAGCCACAAAGTGAACACCGCACTCGCGCAGGCTTACTTCAACAAGAGGGAAGGGATCGAAAAGCTCGTGACGGAAACCGGGGCGGGGCAATGGGGAAGCGCGCTCGCCTATGCGGGAAAAAAGTTCGGTTTGACGGTAGAGGTCTATATGGTCCGGGTGAGCTATCTGACGAAGCCAGCGCGACAACAGATGATGCACCTTTTTGGGGCCGAAGTCTACCCGAGCCCGAGTGAGAGAACCGAGCACGGCCGCGCCGTCTTGGAAACAGACCCCAACTGCAACGGCTCTTTGGGCATGGCGATCACCGACGCGGTAGAGGTGACCGTCAAGAGCAAGAACGCCAAATACTCCCTCGGAAGCGTCTTGGACCACGTGCTGCTCCATCAAACCGTCATCGGCCAAGAGGTCAAGAAACAGCTCAAGAAAATGAACGTCAAGCCCGATATCCTGGTCGCTTGCGTGGGCGGGGGATCGAACTTCGGCGGATTCGTGCTCCCCTTCATTCCGGACCGGTTGAAAGACCCCCATTTGGAGATCATCGCTTCCGAACCGGAGGCCTGCCCGTCTCTGATGAAGGGCGAATTCCGGTACGATTTCGGCGACACCGGCCACCTGACCCCTCTCTTGAAAATGTGCACGCTCGGTTCCGACTTCTTGCCGCCGCCTATCCACGCTGGCGGACTTCGCTACCACGGCGCGAGCCCGATCGTCAGCCGCTTGGTCGCAGAAAAATACGTTCGGCCCGATGATTTGGCTCAAGACGAGATCCTCCAAGCCGCCCAGATCTTCTCTCTGACCGAAGGGATCATCCCTGCGCCCGAGTCCGCCCACGCCATCGCCACCGTGATCAAGGAAGCGAAAAAGTGCAAGGCGAATCGTGAGCCCAAGACGATCGTCTTCAACCTCTCCGGCCACGGGCACCTGGATTTGGCGTCATACGATTTCATCGCCAAAATCAACGGTAACAGCAAGTAACCCACAACCTTCCGGCTCGCCCTGCACTTTTGTGACTTTTTCGAGTGGAGACGGATTAGTGTACGAAGATTATCGCGGGGTAACCAACGGGACCCCGCGATACTAACGAAGTCCAGCAATCCTCTCTATTATCTTCTACTCTTAAGAACATGCCGAACTTGAGTTCGGTATGTCTTCATACCTTTAAAAAGACAAAAGAAGGTTTCACACAGAGGGCACGGAGAGACCATAGAACGCAGGCGGAACGGAAGTTCCGCGTTCCCAGTGAAAAGAAAAAGCCATGCCGCACTAAAGCGTATCGCGCCCCCGCGAAAAGTAGGGGAGCTTATGCCGCGATGATTGTGTGTGTTATCGCGGGGTAAGTGGTTTTTACGACCCCGCGATCCGCCCTTTGCCCCTTCTACGCCACGATGACTACGTGGACTAAAAATCGCGCGATCGATTTCTGGCCTTGTTTTTTGGCTCTTCGATACATTATTTGAAGCTCGGTGACCATCCCCCAACTTTCGACTAAAAGTGCTACAAACGGCGATAAAAGCCACTTTCTCAAAAAAGTTGGCCACTACAATCGACGAGCCACGTAAGTCAGTTGCCTGTTCTTAAGCATCG